>Ga0207421_10000743_pt1 | contig 42195 bp, 38 predicted proteins | sample SodLakKL_010_SED_4_FD_187542 | JGI IMG/M metagenome (GOLD analysis project Ga0207421, IMG submission 187542) | Alkaline sediment microbial communities from Lake Tanatar, Kulunda Steppe, Russia - 8KL_010_SED (SPAdes) (version 2) | ecosystem: Environmental > Aquatic > Non-marine Saline and...
GCTCCTGGTGAAGCTCAAACAACTTTCCTTATTTTTAACCAATTTATAAGTTGGATGAATAATCCAAATGTATAAATACCGATGAGCGTGGTTCTCCGTTCGTAATTGGTTGGATGCTATAACCAACCGATTGGATGTATAATCCAGCAAGGTGAACAAATGAACCTAGATAGCAGACAGAAAATTGTAGCCACACTAGCGGTCATCGTAGCTGTTATGATGGTCGGCAGCTACGTCTTCGTGCTCAGCACAGAAGCCGAAGAATACGAGGGCGCTGTCGATGCCATGGGCAACCGTTTGACATTCGACTCCGTACCGGATACGATCGTCAGCACAGCCCCCTCTGTAACCGAATCTATCCATGCTCTCGGTTATGAGTCCAAGCTAGTTGGGGTAAGCCAGAACTGCGATTACCCGCAATCTGTATCGGACAGGATAGATGATGAAGAGCTTAAAGCAGTAGGGCCCTACAACAAACCCAACAAGGAGGAGATAATGGATTTGGAAGCCGATGTGGTCTTTATCACTAATACTGCCGACGGGACCGAAGTGTACAACCACTTGAAGAACGCAGAAGAGAAGGTCGTTCTCCTCCATCAGGAAGAGACCATCCAGGACATATACCTCAACCTCATAGTCATCGCCAAGAGCATGCAGGACGAGGATTCCACGGCCGATGTCCAGCAGGACATGGCCCAGACCTTCAATGAGGTAAGCGAGCGCGCTGCAGATGGAGGCAATCCCAAGGTGATGCTCAACTTGGGCTTCGGCTGGGGGATGGAATCTGTATTTTCCTTCGGGTCTAATACCTTCGGCGACGATGTGGTTCAAATGGTCAACGGCACGAACGCGGTGGAGGCCAGCGGTTTCAACGTTATCACCGAGGAGATGCTGGGAACCGATAAAGGCAACCCAGACATCATAATCGCTATGGTGCAAGACGTGGAATTCACCCAGAGTGACTATGACTACTATATGAGCCAACTTCAGGGTGATCCCATGTGGAGCAACACCACTGCTGTGCAGAATGAGGATGTATATTTCTTCTATGACAGGGCGGCAAGTATATCACAGCGTGCCAGCGTGGACCTGACGGACTTCGCTATGCTCTCGCTCATGTACACCCAGCCCCAGCTGTTCGAAGATTTCACCCCTCCTAAGTACATCGGCAATGATTACGCCGATCTCTTTGATGGGCACTGGTAAACCGATGGCGCAAGCCATCTTCTTTTTTTTATTTGATTAGCATACGGCGATGGTCCATATGAAGGAGAAGAACGATTCCCTCGCATCGGCAGGAAAAGCGCGTTTGCTAATGCTGATTCTCATCGGCTCGTTTGCGCTTTTCTCAATCTTCCTCATATCCTTGGCCTTTGGCCCGGTGAAGATGTCGCTCTCTGAGGTGTGGGGGGCCATTGTGAACATCATTGTGAACGGACCGCAGACAGGATATGAGAGGATAATCTACTATCTACGCATGCCGCGGGTCCTGGGAACGTTCTTAATAGGCATGGGGCTATCAGTCGCCGGCGCGGTCTTCCAGGCGATAATAAGAAACCCACTGGTGGATCCTTACATAACTGGGGTTTCCTCCGGGGCGGGTTTCGGCGCTACCATAGCCATAACCACAACGGTAGCGTTTACGGCGACCCAATCCCTTTACATAATACCCATAGGGGCGTTCATAGGCGGGCTGCTATCATTCGGCCTGACCTTTATGATAGCAGAAGGGTCGGGCGGCAGGGCGATTAATTACGTCCTGGGCGGGGTGATAGTGGGAATGGGCTTCGGAGCCCTCACCACGCTGTTCATGATGCTGAGTGATGACCGGGTGCATCAGATATTGTTCTTCCTTTTCGGCAGCTTCACCGGCATAAACTGGAACAATCTATGGATAATCGCTGTTCCCATATTGATCATGAGCTTGGTCGTCCTGCTTTACGCAAGGGAGCTCAATGTAATACTGTTGGGGGAGGAGCAAGCGAAACAGCTTGGCATCAATGTACGCAGATTCAATATATTCATGCTGGTGCTGGCCTCCTTACTGACCGCATTCTGTGTCGCCTTTGTGGGCATCATCGGCTTCGTTGGACTGATCGTTCCCCACGCGGCCAGGATGGTGGTCGGAGGTGATCACCGCCTGCTCTTGCCCGGTTCGATGGTGCTAGGGGCGTTGTTGATGTCTGTCGCTGACCTTATAGCCAAGTTGGCCTATGTACCGGTGGAGCTGCCGGTGGGGGCGATAATGACGCTCATAGGGGTGCCGTTCTTCGCCTACCTGCTGATGAGGAGAGGAAAGGAATATGCCGCATGAGAACGGGTCGATGATATCATCAAAGGAGCTGAACCTCTACTACGAGGACTACCACGCGCTGCGAGACATGTTCTTCGAGGCGGAGCCGGGGGAGATGATCGGCCTCATAGGACCGAACGGCTGCGGCAAGAGCACCCTTCTCCGCGCCATCAACGGGCTGTTGAAGCCGAGCAGCGGCGTGATGTACGTCGACGGCAAGGACATCAACAAGCTGAACCTCTCCGAGATAGCCAAGACCTGCTCTAACGTGCCCACCGAATTCCCGCCCGACTTCAACCTCAACGTCATCGAGGTGGTGATGATGGGCCGCTATCCGCACCGCAAGGGGCTGTGGTGGGAGACTGACGATGACGAGAGCATCGCCCGCGATGCGCTGTCGAAGTTCGAGATAACCCACCTGGCGGACCGCAACATCAACCGCCTCAGCTCCGGTGAGAGGCAGAGGACCCTGATCGCCAAGGCCTACGTGCAGGAGCCGAGGGTCATGCTCATCGACGAGCCAACTTCGCACCTGGACATGCGCTTCAAGCTGGAGGTCATGGAGTACATCCGCGACCTCATGAGGAAAGAGGAGGACATGACCGTGGTCGTCGCCTCGCACGACATCAACCTCATGGTGAAGTACTGCGACCGCATAATACTGGTGAAGGAGGGGCACATCGTGGGCATCGGCACTCCTGATGAGATAGTCACGGAGAAGAACATCGCCGATGTGTACGGAGTGGACTGCAGCATCTTCCGTGACAGCTCCGGCGAGGTCATAGTGCATCCCCGCTGCTCCCTCAAGTTCAAGAGCTGAGCGAGTGGATGGATGTACCAGCCATCTTTATTATATAGCAGCGCACTAACAGGAGGGATGAGGGTCCGGGACCTGGTAAGGGATCAGCTGAGGGATCTGCCCCGCACCGTGCACGGGGGCATCGCCTGGAAGACGGAAGGGATCGAGGACTACAGCCACAACCTCAACCCCTTCGGCCCTCCGCCCTCCCTGCCGGACATCGTCGCGAAGGCGGCCGAGGAAGTCGCCCATTACCCCGACGACTCCTGCCATGATCTGCGCGACGCGATCGCGGAGCTTCACGGGGTGGACGCCGACGAGGTGGTGGTCGGGGCCGGATCCTCGGAGATAATACGCAACTTCCCGCTGGTGTTCATCAATCCAGGCGACCGGGTGCTGGTTCCGCGGCCCACCTTCGCCGAGTACTCGCAGCAATGCAACATCGCCGGCGGCAAGGTCAACGACCTGCTGCTCCTGGAGGCGGAGGACTTCCGCATGGACGTGGAACGCATCCTCCCGCGCATCACCCCCTCCACCAAGGCCCTGTACATATGCAACCCCAACAACCCCACTGGCCGCGTCGAGGCGCGTAAGAAGATCCTCGAGATAGTGGAGGAATGCCGCCACAAGGACGTCATGGTGTTCGTGGACGAGACACTCCTCACGCTGGTACCGGGGCACGAGGACATCAGCGTCGCCTCTTTCGCGGCATCGTATGAAAACCTGCTCGTCGCCGGCTCGTTGACCAAATCCTTCGCCATACCCGGCATCAGGATAGGCTACGGCCTGGGCGGCAAGGAGGTCATCAGGCACATGGACAAGGCGCGCCTGTCCTGGAACGTCGGTACCGTGGAGCAGACGGTGGCGGCGGAGCTCATCCGCGAGCATCACGGTCACGTGGAGAGGGCGGCGGAGCTGATGGCGACCGAGGCCCAATGGATGTTCGGAAAGCTGAAGGAGATCGGCTTCCCGGTGGACCGTTGCACCGATTCCTACTTCTTCTTCAACTCGGTGCAGAGCCTGCGCTGCAGCGCGGCCCAGTTCCAGGACCGGGTTAAGGACTCAGGGTTCATGATTCGCGACTGCGCCTCCTTCGGCCGTCCCTTCGAGAGGTACGTACGGTTCTGCGTCAAAGACCGTGAGCGCAACGAGGCTTTCGTGCACGCCATCCACGAGGCCATGGGGTCCCTGGGGTGGTGAAATCGTGGCGATGGCGGCAGCGGCGGCAGCGGTCATGGTCGCCCTGGCCATCGACGTGGTCCTGGGGGACCCGCCCAACCGGGTCCATCCGCTGCGATGGATGGGCAATTTGGTGGCGGCCCTGGACCGCCGCATGCCCCGCATAGGGATATGGCCAGAGCGTATGATGGGTGCAGCCTCCTACGCTCTGGTGGCGCTCGTGACCATCGTTCTGGCCCTGCTGCTGACAGCGCTGCTGCGCGAGCTGCTGGGCATGTGGGCGTGGGCGCTGGGCACCGCCGTGCTCTTCAAGATAAGCTTCGCGGTGTTCTCCTTCCGCAAGCATTGCATGCCCATAAGGGAAGCGCTGGAGAGGGATGACCTGCACTCCGCCCGCTCGATGACGCGTATGATAGTCAGCCGCGACGTGGAGAACCTGGGCAAGGAGCATGTGTCCTCATGCTGCGTGGAGACGGTGGCGGAGAACAGCGTAGACAGCGTCATTTCGCCCGCCTTCTACATGGGACTGTTCGGTCTCGCGGGGGCCTATGCATTCCGCTGCGCCAACCTCATGGACGCCATGTGGGGCTACCGCAACGACCGCTACGCCCATCTGGGCACATTCCCTGCCCGGCTCGATGACGCCCTGGGCTTCATCACCTCCCGGTTATCGTTGGCCTTCATAACGCTGGCGGCGCTGCTGCTGCGCATGGACGCTCGGGCGGTGTTCTCCACCGCGGTCCGGGACGCGCACTTGACCCCGAGCCCCAACAGCGGCTGGCCCATGGCGGCTAGCGCCGGCGCCCTGGGCCTGACCATGGAGAAGCCCGCCGGCTACCGCATCGGCGACGGGCCGCTGCCGCAGAAGGAGGACATAGCGAGGGCGCTCAGACTGGTGGAGGCGACATCATTGCTCTTCATCCTTCTCGTTGCTCTCCCGTCCTATGTTTTTATAGGAGCACCCGCTCAGCTTTACATGGAGGATGCCCTGCTGGGCATCATAGGAGGCCTAATATGAACGACATCTCCGCCGACGTCACATTCCACGATTCCATGGGATTCGAGGTGGCGGTCATCCGTCTCAACCAGGAGATGGAGGTGATGAGCTCGGCCATGAAGAACGGCGGCGATCACCGTACCGACACCTTCGTGATCATCGAAGTACCCAAGCTCTACGACCACGAGGAGCCGTTGCAGGACATGGACGCGGTCCTCGCCGACCTGTCCCTGCCGGAGCAAGCGGTCGGCTTCATGACCGCCGCCGAGATCCGCACCGTGCTGACGGTGGTGGACAGCCAGTACGAGGGGCCCCTCTGCAAGTCCATCGTCACCGCCGGCGTCTCCAACCGCGTCCGCGCCGGCGACATCATCACCGACATGCCCGAGAGACTGCGCAAGTCGGTGGAGAGGGCCAAGACGAGGAAGCGGGGCATGGGCACCATCAACATAATCGCCATCAGCTCCGCGCCGCTCAGCGCCGAGGCCAAGATGAACGCCGCCATCGTCGTGACCGAGGCCAAGACCGCGGGGATGCAGTCCCTGGGCCATCCGGAGACCGGCACCACCTCCGACGCCGTCGCCATCGTCTCCCCGCCCGGCGGCGAGAGGCTGCAGTACTGCGGCACCGGCACTTCTGTCGGGATAGCCATGGCCCGCGCCACCCGCGAGGCGGTGGCCATCAGCCTCAAGAGCCGGGAGGACTTCCCCGAGCCGTACAGCTTCATCAAGGCGCTGGAGGACTTCGACGTGACGCCGGCGCAGCTGTGGGACTCCGCCCTCGAGCTTTACATCCCCAACCCTGAATGGGACACCGAGGAGCTGAGGACGATGTTCCGCTCCTCCCTCGACCATTACGGGAAGGACATCAACGTCAACTCCCTGGTGATGGCGGCGGTGCTGCTCGAGCAATGGGGGGCACAGGACAAGATCTACGGCCTGGGGCAGGGCGAGTTCGCCCGCGACCCGGTCCACCTCATCGCCGACGAGATGCTGGGCATGCAGCTGGCGCAGTACATAGCGGGAACCCGCGGACTGTTCGAGTTCAACCGCTTCGACCGCCACAAGCCGGGGGTCATCGGCCGCATGGGCCCGTTCATCGACGACATACTCTGCGGCCTCGTGGGCGGCATCATGTCGTCCATATACACCAAGAAGTTTGAGGAGGAGTGAGCGTGGGAGCCGTCAAGGCGATGTTCTCGTTCTTCACCATGCTGCGCTTGGACATAGGCGAGGAGGACATGGCCGCCATGGACCGCTCCTTCCATCTCTTGCCCGTTATAGGGCTGTTCTACGGCCTCCTCGCTTTCATATCGATCGGATTGCTGCTATCGGTGTTCGAACCGCTGATAGCGGCGACGCTCACTTTATTCCTGGTCTCGCTGATGAACCGGTTCCTGCACCTCGACGGCACCATGGACACCGGCGACGGCCTGGTGGTCTCCGGCGGTCGCGAGGACCACCTGCGGGCGCTGAAGGACAGCCGCATCGGCGCCGGCGGGGTGGCCTTCGCGGTGTTCGTGATATTGCTGGCGGTGGCCTCCTGGAGCGCCCTGGCGGCCGCCGGGCTGGCCGCTCTGGTTCTTATGGGGGAGGTCTTCTCCCGCAACGCCGCCGTGGCGACCGCCGCCTTCGGAAGCCCCGGCTCAGGCATGGCGGGGGAGAGCGTGCGCCTGACCACGCTGCGCTCCTTGGCAACCTCCACGACGCTCAGCGCCCTGCTCTCCGCCCCCGTCCTCGCCGTCCTCACGCTCTATGGAGGATGGACGCCGGAGGCCGCCGCCGCCGTCCTGGTGCTGATGGCGGCCGTCTCTGCGGCGTCGGGCTGGGTCATGGCAAAGGTGGCGGAGGGGAACTTCGGCATGGTGAACGGCGATGTGCTGGGAGCCACGAACGAGATATCGCGTCCGCTGCTGGCGCTGGCCTCATTGGCGGTGATGACCTGGATGTTCTTGTGAACGCCGGCGGCAAGGGCAGCCGCATAAGCTCGCTGGGGGTGGAGAAGCCCATGCTGGAGGTCAAGGGCAGGAGCTGCATCGACCGCGTCATCGATGCCTTGCAGCAGGCCGAGCGGGTCGGACGCGTCTACGTCTCAGTGAGCCCCAACACCCCCCTGACCCGCGCCAGGGCCATCACCCGCGGCGCCGAGGCCATCGACACTGGGGGCGAGGACTTCGTCCTCGACCTGCACAGCGCCCTGCGGGCGATCCCCGCCGACGAGGTGATGCTGTGCCCCTCCGACCTCCCGCTGCTGCGGCCGGTGACGGTGGACCTTTTCCTCGGATCATACGAGAAAGAAGGGGGCGAGTCCTACCTGGCGATGGTGGAGGAATCAGTGGTCCGCTCGTTGGGACTGACGCCGTCCTACGTTTGGGACCTTGAAGGGGGAAGGTACGTGGTCTCCGGCGTGAGCGTGGTAGACCGTGCGCTCATACTCGAGGACAAGTATCTGGAGGAGGGGTTCTACCTCCACGGCGGCGTGGACCTGGCCCTCAACGTCAACACCCCTGAGGAGCTGGAGACGGTGAGGCGCCTGGCCTAGAGTTCCATTATCCTCTCGTAATCAGAATGTATCCTCTCCAGCAGCCGGGCGCAGCTCACCTCCCCGGAGCTGGACAGAACGGCGGCGATGGCCGACCCTCCGCAACCCACACCCTCCTTGACGTAACCGCGCTCGTAGGCCCGCAGGCCGTCATGGGGGCTGTCGCTGTAATCCAGCTGTATGGCCGCCAGCGGCAGGTCCCCGAGGCTGCGCACCATGCGCACCATGTCGGAGTTGGGGTCGTTGATGAGCCACCGGGTGGTGCCCACCATGATGTTGTCCCGCACCGAGGGGTCCATCGCCAAGGCGGCGGCGAGCACCGCCACCATCTGCGTCCCCCCGCCGAGGATCACCGGTACGCGGCGGGCGGCCCCCACCACCAGACCGGCGTTGGCGGGCATCATCGGGTCCCCGACCCTGCGGATGGCCTCCAGCGGGTCGTCCCTCATGTCGCCGAATCCGATGCCGGCGGCCTCCAACGCCTCGTCCACTATGGAGTCCTTCAACTCCCGGGGGTTGTTGGGCGAGCTGCTGCTGACCAGGTTCTCCTCGATGAGGCCCATGGCCCGCAGCACCGCCAATGCGGTGGTGGTGCCCCCGGCGCAGCTCTCGCTCGCCACCAGGAAGTCATGGGAACGTGCCAGCGAGTCACCGATGATGAGGGCGCGCTCGTAGCAGACCTCCACATCGCTGACCGCATCCCCGCCGCGGATGTCGCGGCCGCAGCTGCCGCCCACGTCGAAGTAGGGCGTATGGGGCAGGACCTTGACGCCGCCGTTGACGATGTGCATGGGCATTCCGCTAAGAGCCAGGGCGGCCATGGTCACGGTGGCCGGCGTCGGGATCCCGCCGGGGTTGATGGGGATGCCGTCCATGCACAGGGTGCGGCCGTGGACCAGCAGCTCCACGTCGGCGCTGGGGGTGTAGAGTGTGAGCTCGGGGGTGTCGCCGGCGTCGGAGACCCCTGGTATGGTGGAGGTCAGGGTGTTGCCGATGGTGCAGGTGAACACGCCGCGCCGGCCCCACATGCGGGACATCAGCGCCTCCGCCTTCTGCGGGGAGGAGTGCACTTCGATGTCCTGCGACAGATCCATTGGAGGATTCATCCGTCCAGGTGATGCCCTCGCATGATATTAATCCTTCATCATTCACTGCCGGAGAGCAGAAGGGGCATGAGGCCATCGAGGGGGCGGCAGCGGCCCTGCAGGGAGCAGCGGTAGCTGCTCATCACCGGCACCTCCATCTGGATGTGCTCCCCTGTCAGGGAGGAGGTGCCGTGGTCCACCAAAAGGACGATGCGGGGGAAGTCGCTGACATGCTCCTCGAGCAGGGTGTCGACCTCCTCGATGGTCCGCACCTTGAGAGCGGGGTCGCGCTGGTGGCTGACCTCGTCGATCTCGTCAGCGTGCAGGAAGACGTTGCCCTTGTCCAGGAGTCGGCGGGCGAGGGGGAAGCGGTCGGCGAGACGGTCCACCCTCACCGCCTCCTGGCCGATGGCGTGCGATATCCCCAGGGCGGTGGGGCTGTTGGACACCGTGGTGAGAGGGCCCAGCGCAGGGTGGGGAGCGGCCTCCTCGGTGACGCGACCGCCTCCCCACGGCATCACCGTGAGGCCTTTGAGCTCGTCGGCGATCTCGGCGATGATGGGCCACATGAACTCCGGGCGCCTCACCAACGGCGCCGGCATCGGCGGACAGGGCATCTCCAGGACATCATCGCTCTCCATGGTCATCACCGCCCTCCCTTTGAGGAAGAACAGCACGTCCGGGTCCCTGTCCCTCAGCAGGGGGAGCCTCTGCTCCAGCCCGCGGATTATCTCCTTCTCCTGGTCCTCGTCCACATGGTAGGCCCATTCGATGTTGCCGTTGCTGATGTAGGCCGGGCTCAAGCGGTAGGCGACCCTGCTGGGGGAGGTGCGCAGCCGCAGACCCAAGGCCTCGATGGCCCCTCGAGGGGTGAGGGGAGGATGCCCGGTGAAGAGCTTGTTGATGAACAGATGGGTGTAGGTGCTGCCCTGGGTGCTGCCCCGGTCCTTCACCAGCGAGTCCATGAACGGAGTGTCCGCCACCTCCATGGGCTTGCGGCCGCCGAACTCTGGTATGCGGTGGTCCTCGGCGCCGTCGAGAAGAACGAAGAGGGTACTCATCCCGACCTCCGCAGGGCGATCGCCGCCTGCCCCACGGCAACGCCGCCGTCGCCGTTGGGGACCCGGCGGTGGCGCAGGAGCTTCATGCCCCGTCCCTCGATGCGGCGGCGGGCGATGTCGCAGACCGCGGAGTTGTAGGACACCCCGCCGCTGAGGCCTATATGCTCCAGGCCCTCCCGCTGGGCGGCGTCGACCGCCATGTCCACCATGGAGTCCACTAGGCAGGATACGACGGTATAAGCTTTGTCCTCGGGCCGCAGCGCGCTGTCCATCACCGCCGCCAGCAGGGAGACGCTGTCCACCTCGCCGCCGCTGACGGTGACGCCGAAGCCTTGGGCCCTCATCCCCCGGTCCAAGAGACTCTCCAGCTTCATCGCCGGCTCGCCGTCGTAGCTGCGGCGCCCGCAGACGCCGAGGTAGCAGGAGAGGGCGTCCATCACCCTGCCCAGCGAACTGGTCTCCACGCTGTTGCCCATCATGATGTCCAGGACGCGGGAGTCCTTGTCATCGAACATATTGTTCTCCCTCCCGGACATCCTGTCGATCGCGTAGCATAGGCGGCGGATGTCGTGCACCGCCTTCTCCCCTCCGAGGAGGGGGAAGGGCCGCAGATGCCCCACCCGGCGGTAGCCGTCCAGGGAGCTGAGCAGGACCTCCCCTCCCCAGGCCTTGCCATCATCGCCGTAGCCGCTGCCGTCCAGGGCCAGGACCGCCGCCGCGTCCACCTGGTTGTCCACCAGCAGCGAGGCGGCGTGGGCCCAATGGTGCTGCACCTCCAGGGGCTCGACGCCGTTCTCCTCGCCCAGCCTCCTGCCCAGGCGGCGGTTGCTGTAGCCGGGATGCATGTCCATGGCGACGGCGTCCACATTCTCCATGTCCAACAATCGCCGCAGATGGGCGAGGGAATCGTCAAGGTAGTCGAGCACGCCGATGTGGTCGGCATCCCCGATGTGCTGGGTGCTGTACAACCTCCCGCCGTGGGCGACGGCGCCGGCGATGTTCTCCTGCGCCCCCAGCGCGAGCACCGAACCCTCGCCGGGGGCGGGCATCCACGCCGGGGTGTGGCCGCGGGAGCGCCGGATGAACATCGCTTCACCGTCGTACACCCTCAGGACGGAGTCGTCGGCGCGGTTGAGTATGCGCTGGTCGTGCAGCAGGTAGGCGTCCGCGCCCAGTGACATCACGTTGCCGTCGTCGAGCATCATCGGCTCGCCGGGGACGTTGGCGGAGGTCATCACCAGCGCGTCCTCGCCCAGCTCCTTGAACAGGAGGTGCTGCATGCCTGCGTAGGGCAGGAACAGGCCCACGTTGTCCAGGCCCGGAGAGGCCTGGTCCAGGCCACCGCCCTCTCTCTTCGGCACCAGCACGATGGGCCTCTGCGCCGAGCCCAGGGCCTCGAGCTCCGCCTCCGACGGGTCGGCGAATCGCCTCGCCGCGTCCAGGTCCTTGACCATGACCGCGAACGGCTTTTCCTCGCGCCGGTACCATTCCCGCAGGCGGGGCAGGGAGCCCAGGGTGGAGCATATATGCATGCCTCCCCAGCTCTTCGCCACCCCGATGCATCCGGAGCGCAGCAGGGCAGCGAAGCTCTGCACCGGGCGGTCGCGCTGCTCCTCCCCTCCGTGGACCAGGCGGTATCGCGGACCGCAACGGGGGCAGCAGACCGTCTGGTGGTGGAAACGGCGGTCCCCCGGCGATGCGTACTCGCCGCGACAGTCCTCGCAAGGAGGGAATGGGTCGAGGGCGGTGGCGGCGCGGTCGTAGGGAAGGTCGGATATGAGGGTGAAGCGCGCCCCGCAATCGGTGCAGCTGGTGAACGGATAGCCGTAGCGGCGGTCGTCGGGGTCGGACATCTCCTCCAGGCATGAGGGGCAGACCGCGGTGTCCACCGGTATGCCGGCCCCCTTCGCTCCGGCGGAGGACGGCATGATGCTGAACCCCTTCGGGCCGCGGTAGTCCTTGTCGATCAGCTCCACCGACTCCACCGAGGCCAGCGGCGGCAGCTCCTCCATGATCCGCTGCAAGAGGTCCCGGTGGCCGCCGTCGACCTCCACGACCACCCTGCCGCCGTCGTTGCGCACCCGGCCGTCCAGGCCCATGTCTGTGGCGATGCGGTGCACGGTGGGTCGGAAACCCACCCCTTGGACGACCCCGTGGATGACCAGCCTCATCCCCGGTTCCAGCGTGGGATGATTATATATTATTTTGCGACCTAATCATCATGTCCAGCGTCATGCCGCCCCCGGGGTGCGGCAGACCTTTCCTGGCCCTCCTTGGTCGTCCTCGTCCCGTTGGAGGAGCAGGGCGATCTCCTCGCTCACCATCGCCGCCGCCTTGAGGGAGCAGGGGCTGTCGTCCATGAGGAAGGTGCCGAGCATGGGGAGAACGAGTCCTTGGCGCTGGTTCCGCAGGAGGTAGAGCACCGCGCCGATGAATTGGGTGTTCAGGAAAGGGGCGTCGCGGCAGATCCGCGGCTTGACGTCGTGTATGCGGCAGCGGCGGTCCTCGCCGAGGAAGGCGCAAGGGCCGGTGACGCTGAAGAACCAGTCATCGCCTTTGCGACGGAGGTGTTCCTCCATGAATCGTTGCACGGGCATGCTCAGCTCGGCGGAGATGGCCTCCATCTCTTCTTCGAGGACCAAGATGCGGCTCTGATGGCAGCAGGTCCCGCAGCCCTCGCATGGCACCATCCGGTTGACGCGCGCGGCCACCTCGTAGGCGAGGTCGAGGTCATTCAGCAGCTCGGGAGGGAGGGGGCCATCGTTGTCGATGAGGTATCTGTCTCGGTATCTTACAGCCATTTCCGGGGTCCTGCGGGGTCTGCCGCGGCAGACCCCTGGCGGTTTAACGCTTATTACTATTTATACTCCGCAGGCCTGGGCCCGCGGCCACCGCGTCGCGATGCATACAGACGCTTTTATCTATTTCTTAGTTTTATCCTGTCTAGAGGTTCGATCATGGACGAGGTCAGGGAAGGACTGCTATACACCGAGTCCCACGAATGGGTCCAGGACATGGGCGGCGGCAAGGTCCGTCTGGGCATCACAGACCATGCCCAGCACGAGCTGGGCGACATAGTCTTCGTGGAGGTCCCCGACGCCGGCAGCGAGGTGGTCAAGGGCGACGAGATCGGCGCGTTGGAGAGCGTCAAGACGGTCGAGCCGGTGCACTCCCCATTCAGCGGCGAGGTCATAGAGGCCAACCCCTACCTGGAGGAGCAGCCGGAGCTCATGAACCGATCCCCTTACAGTGATGGCTGGTTGGTCGACATGCGGCTCTCCGACCCAACGGAGCTGCAGGCGTTGATGGACGACGTTTCCTACGCCAAGCTGCTGGAGGAGTGAGGGCCGCTGCAGGCCCGCGTCGCCCGATGGCGAAGGCCATCATCCTATGGGGATTGATACGATCCCGCCCCGCCGTCGCCAAGCCCTTAGCCTGGCGATCGATACGCATTGCTAGGCCTTTACTGTGGCGATCGCTTGAATAATTGTTTATAGGCAGACCCCGATTTTTCACTGGTCGGCGAGCCTGAGTTGGATACGTCCGAAAACTGGTTGAAATGTCATTGAAAATACCGTCGTTCGTCGCGGCATCACTGATGCTGGCATTGCTGCTCGTACCGCTCACCGCAACGGATGCGCAGGCTTCGGGCGACGCGGAGGGCGAGGGGACGCCCGAGGACCCCTATCTCATCGGGTCGGCATCGCAGCTTCACGGTCTGCGTGAGAACCTCAGCGCCCATTACCTCCTCGTGAACGACATCGACCTCTCCGGTCATGGCCACTGGACTCCCATCGGTCACGGTTCGGAGTTCAACGGCACACTGGAAGGCGACGGGCACCGTGTAATCGGCCTTCATATCCATTCGTACGGTGATGACATCGGCCTCTTCAGCGCCATAGGGCCGTCGGGACGGGTGGCGAACCTCAGCCTGCTTTTGGCGGAGGTGACGGGCATAGATTCGGTGGGGGCGTTGGCGGGGAGAAGCAACGGCACGGTCCACAACTGCAGCGCCAGCGGGGAGGTGTCCGCCCTGGGTGACCGCGGCGGGGCCCTCATCGGATCGGCAGGAGCCTCCTCCGTCATCGAGCGCGGTCACGCTTCCGGCCGGGTCAGCGGCGACGGCCTGGTGGGCGGAGTGGTGGGTGACAACCACGGGTCGGTCATCAACAGCTCCTCCTCCGCATCGGTCACGGGAACGGGCATCGGCGCCGGAGGCCTGGCAGGAGGGAACCATGGCGACCTGCTCAACTGCTCATCGACCGGTCCGGTGGACGGGACGGAGTCCTCCGGAGGTCTGGCCGGTGTCAACCACGGCAGCATCAACGGCTCTAAGGCCAGCGGCGAGACGGAAGGCATCCGCAAGGCGGGAGGCCTGGTGGGGGAGAACCACGGTGTGGTAGAGCACTCGCAGTCATCCGCCAAAACGGAAGGCTCGTTCTCCGTCGGAGGGCTGGCAGGCCACAACGAGGGAAGCGTCCGCAACAGCAGCTCCTCGGGGGACGTGTATGGCACCATGGGCCACCTGGGCGGTCTGACAGGATTCAACGCCGGCGAGGTGGTCAATTCCCATTACAACATCTCCGCGGTGAGCATCAACGGCGCCAACAAGGTGACTCTCGGCGGCCTATTCGAACACCAGTACCGGGAGTGGCAAGCGAACAACATGACGCTGAACGTCGTCGATCACTACAAAGAGGAAGAGGGGGCGCAGCTGATCGAGGACGTACAAGGCATGCGGGACCTGCTGGGCTTCGCCCATGACCCCGGCCTCGAGTTCCGCCTGGGGCACAACATAGAATTGGAACGCGGACTCTACATACCCTATATGGCAGCCCAATTCGACGGCGGCGGCTGCGTGATTACCGGCCTCGATGTCGAACAGCCCCTCTCGGGCTCGGTGGCGCTCTTCGGACAGCTAAGGGGCGCGGTGGAGGCCCTTGACCTCAGGGAGGCCAATATCAAGGGCTACAAGGACGTGGGCGGCCTGGTGGGCTTCGCTCACGGGGGCTCCTCCGTCAGCAACGCCTCGGTGACCGGGGAGATCAGCGGCCACAGCAATGTCGGCGCCCTGCTCGGCCGCGCCGCCGCCGATTCGATGGTTTTGAACGCCCATGCCGGCGGCGATGTCAGCGGCTACCGGGCGACGGGCGGACTGCTGGGCGTCAACTGGGGAAGCATCAACAACTCCTACGCTAACGTGAGCGTGACCGGGACCGTGCTGACAGGGGCTTTGATAGGCGACAACCAAGGGACGGCAGGCTCCGCTTACTGGAACAACGAGACCACCGTGCAGGAGGGCGCGGGGGCGGGCAACGAGACAGGGATGAAGGGCCTTAACAACAGCGACATGCGCAAGAATCAGTCCTTCACTGGCTGGGACTTCGATGCGACATGGTTCATCGATGAGGGGAACAGCACCCCCTTGCTGCGGCACAGCCTCTGGCCCAGCATCTCCGCGATACCCGACCAGACCGTCAGGGAGCTCGGGCATTTCCGTTACTCGGCGAAGGTGGATGCGGAGGTTGAATGGGGGATCGAGGACAACCCTGAGTTCCTCAGCATCAATGAGAGCAAGGGGGTCGTCAACGGAACGCCCCCGTCCAACGGCGCCGACCAATACCGAATGAACATCACCGCCTCCGACCGCTTCGGCAACGAGGACCGCAAGCAGTTCAACCTCACTGTGACCAGTGCTTGGGCGCCGAGCTTTGCCCGCGCGCCGGTCGAGGAGGGGCAGGAGACCGCCCCCTATGGCTATGTGGCGGAGGCCAACGAGTCGGTCTCCTGGTCATGGGAAACGTCTCCTGACGCGGGCTTCCTCTCGTTCGCAGTGGTGAACGGCAGCCTGAACATCAGCGGCGTCCCCTCCCTCGGGGATGCGGGGAGCTATCAGGTGAACATCACCGCCACTTCCGACGAGGGCAACCTCAACGAATCGCAGAATATCAACCTCACCGTCCTCCCATCGACCGCCATCGTCAGCGAAGCGGCGGGGACCGCGGCCGCAGACGCCATCTATCGGTACCAGGCGGAGGCCAACGTCGAAGTCGCGGCGCAAGGGTGGTCGCTGACCAGCGATGCGCCGTTCCCGGTGGAGGTGAACGAGGACGGTCTTGTGACCGCCTCTCCGGGCATGGAGGACTTGGGCGATTACTATGTGCACCTGACCGCGGAGTCGGTCCACGGCGTGGCAGGGTCGCAGAACTACACGCTGACGGTCAGCGACATGGTCAAGGTGACCGGCACGGTGATCGACTCCGACGGCGAGCCGGTGGCCGGGGCCAATGTCCTCGTCGACGGCGAGAAGAGGACCAGCACCAACGACAGCGGCCGCTACGAGTTCACCATCGAGGCGGGGGAGTACACGCTGACCGCGGACAAGCCGGGGATGTACTTCAAGAAGCTCGATCTCAAGGCCGTTCCCGGCGAGGACCCGGAGATGGATCCGATAGAAGAGGACGAGCTCGTCCGCGGGCTCATCTACACGGGATTCATGGCGGTGGCGCTTGCGATGGTGGGTGGCGGGCTGTGGCTGATGCGCCGTCAAGGATGAGCTTCAGCGCTGGGTTGCGACGCGCTCCTGTTAGCCAAGCCTCAGGCCCGGCCGCATCAGCATGCAGGCCATCGGACCGGCGGACGGGGAGATGCCTCAGACACCCGCCTGCTCCGCGGCCGCGGCGCAGCCGCAATCCCGCGAGGATAGCCTGGGCAGAACCGCCTCCAGCAGCGCGGAGACCTTGTGCAGGTTCTCGCTCATGGTCTTGAGCACGGTGGACAGCTCCACCGGCCGGTCCTTCCACACATCATAGTCGGTGACCATGGCCAGGCTGCAGTAGCACATCCCCATCTCCCTCGCCAGCTGGCACTCCGGCACCACCGTCATGCCGATGATGTCCGCGAAGTTGCGGTACATCCTGCTCTCCGCCTTGGTGGAGAAGCGGGGCCCCTCGATGCAGAGGTACGCGCCCCCTCGGTGGATGGGGATGCCCAACCCCTCCGCCTCCTGGTGGAAGAGGGCGTTGATCTCCTCGCAGAACGGGTCGGGGATGCTGATGTGCACCGTCTTGGGGCCATGGAAGAAGGTGTACTCGCGGGTCTTGGTGAAATCGATGAACTGGTCGGCGAGGACCAGCTCTCCGGGGCGGTACTCCTCCTGCAGGGAGCCGACCGCGCAGGGCGATATTATGACATCGACGCCCAGCTCCTTCATGGCCCAGATGTTGGCCTGGTAGGGCACCTTGTGGGGCGGGTGCTCGTGGGACTCGCCGTGACGGGGGATGAACGCTACGTCCGCCCCGTACATCCTGCCCACCAATATCTGCCCCGAGGGCTTGCCGTAGGGGGTGTCCATGTCCACTTTCCGCTCGAGGTCGAAGGCCCCTGGGTCGTAGACCCCTGACCCTCCGATGATGCCTATGCGCGATGTCATCCGAAGATAATCGTATTGCTGGTATAAAAGAATCAGAGCCGGCGGACGAGCTCCGCCGGAAAGGCCTCCAGGGCGCGATGGGCCAGCCTCTCGTCCATCCCCGCGCCCAAGGCCACCGCTCCGGCGCGGTCGGCGTCCATCAGGTCGCCGGGGGCGTGGGCGTCGGAATTGACCAGCATCTCCGCTCCCAGCGAGGCCGCCAGCCGGGCGACGTGGCCGTTGGCGAGGCTGTGGCCCTTGCGGCCGGTTATCTCCAGGGCGACGTTGTTGGCCGCCGCCGCCTCCACGTCGGCGGGGCTTATCGCTCCCGGATGGGCGAGTATGTCCACCTCGGGGTTCTGCACCGCCATGCGGTTGGTCCCCGCCGCCACCGGCTCCACCAGGGTCTCGCCGTGGACCACGACGATCTCCGCGCCCAGACGCCTAGCCCTCTCCACCAGGCCGTTTATCTTCGATGGCGGAACATGGGTTATCTCCACTCCGGGGATGACGCGGATGTAGTCCTCGACGAGCTCCGCCGCCCGCAGCGCCTGACCGATGGCCGAGTCGATGTTGGTCATGTCGACGTGGTCGGTGATCGCCACGGCGCTGTGGCCGGAGACCATCGCTCGGGCGGCCAGCTCCGCGGGGAGCAGCTCGCCGTCGCTTATCAGGGTGTGGGCGTGGAGGTCGTATCTCATCTCCTTCTCTCCTTCAGCTTGGCGTAGGCCTTGTCCACCGGCAGCCCGGTGGACGCCACGGCGACCATGAGGTGGTATATAAGGTCGGCCAGCTCCCAGGCCATCTCGTCCTCCCCGCCGTCCTTGATCGCCAGCGCCAGCTCGCCCGCCTCCTCTATCAGCTTCTTGCACATCAGGTTCTCGTCCTGCATGAGGCGGCAGGTGTAGCTCCCCTCCACGGGATTGTCGCGGCGGTCCTCGATGGCCCGCATCAACCGAGGGATGATTGCCATGGTGGCGCCGGTGTCGCCGCTGAGATGCTCGTAGAAGCAGCTGGGCTCGCCGGTGTGGCAGGCGACGCCCTCCTGCTCCACCCTCACCAGCAGGGTGTCGCGGTCGCAGTCGGTCTCCATCGATATGATGTGCTGGTAGTGGCCGGAGCTGTCCCCCTTGCGCCACAGCTCCTGACGGCTGCGGGACCAGAAGTGGGTGTTGCCGGTCTCCTCCATGAGCCGCACCGCCTCCTCGTTGGCCCAGGCCACCATGAGGACCTCGTTGCTGAGGCGGTCCTGCACCACCACCGGTATGAGGCCGTCGCGGTCGTAGACGAGATTCATCTCACGTGCACCCCCTGGTCGCGCAGGTATTCCTTCACCTCGCCCACGGTGTGCTCGCCATAATGGAATATGGAGGCCGCCAGGGCCGCGGACGCGCGCGTCTGCGAGAACACCTCGTAGATGTGCTCGATGCTGCCGCAGCCGCCGGAGGCTATCACCGGTATGGACACCTCATCGGCGATGATGCCGGTGAGGTCGAGGTCGTAGCCGTCCTTGGTGCCGTCGGCGTCCATCGAGGTCAGCAGTATCTCGCCGGCGCCGAGGTCCTCCACCGTCTTGGCCCATTCCACCGCGTCGATGTCGGTGGACTCGGTGCCGCCGTGGGTGTGCACCTTCCAGGAACGGCCATGGCGCTTGGCGTCGATGGCCACCACCACGCACTGCCGGCCGAAGTCCTCGGCGCAGACGGATATGAGCTCCGGTGAGCGCACCGCCGCCGAGTTCACCGACACCTTGTCCGCCCCGGCGTTGAGGGCCTCGCGCATGTCGTTGCGCGTCCTGATGCCGCCGCCCACGGTGAGGGGCACGAACAGTTTCTCCGCGGTCTCCTCCACGATGCGGAGCATGGTCCGCCTCGCCTCCTGGGTGGCGGATATGTCCAGGAAGGTCACCTCATCGGCGCCTTGGCGCTCGTACTCCGTCGCCAGCTCCGGAGGGTGGCCCACGTCCTTGAGGTCGCGGAACTTGACACCTTTGACCACGTTGCCGTCCTTGACGTCAAGGCAGGGTATTATCCTGCGGGTGAGCATCTCAGCCACCCCTGACCCCGCCCTTGGTGCTGAGCTCCTCGTCCCTGGGCCGCAACGCTTCTTCCAGACATCGGCCCAGGCCCTTGAAGGCCGCCTCCACCGAGTGGTGCGGGTCGAAGCCCCTGACCTCCACCACGTGCAGCGTCATCCCCGCCGCCGTGGCGAGGCTGCGCAGGAAGTGGTGGTAGAGCGGGTCGTCGCAGTCGATGTCCACGTAAGGGCGGTCTACAAGGTCCACGGTGACCGACACCAGCGCATCGTCCATGGCCACCGTCGATGAGGCCATCCTCTGCACGGGGGAGTCACCCATCGCCTCTCTCAGGGCCTTGCCCAGGACTATGCCCGCATCCTCGATCAGATGGTGCGGGTCATCCCCCGACGCCTTAAGCGTTAGGTCCATGCCGGAATACCTCCCCAGGGTGTCCAGCATGTGGGTGAGGAATTGGTCCTCGCACTCGATGTCCTGCTTCCCCTCGCCGTCCAAAAGCAGGGACAGGCTGATGCGGGTCTCCTTCGTCTCGCGGGATATGCTCGCTTTCCTCTTCATGTTGCCCACACGTGCCGATTCACTTCTGATTATGTAACCTTTGCTTGCATGGAACGCATGATGGGCCTCGCCGCCGCGAATGGAACAACATTCGCGGGGAAAAACTGGAAACGGTTTTAAGGCAGGTCCGCCCTCTTAAAACCAGATATACGGGGTGCGCCGGATTGATCAGGGCCCTTTACGTGGACGATGAGGAGAGCCTCCTCGAACTGACGAAACTCTTCCTGGAGAGGGACGAGAGGATAATGGCGGTGGATACATGCGACAACGCCAGGGAGGCCATAGGCAGGTTGGAGCAGGAGGAGTTCGATGTCGTCGTCTCCGATTACGAGATGCCGGATATGGACGGCATCGGGCTTCTCAAGGAGATACGTTCCCGTGACGACGATGTGCCCTTCATCCTTTTCACCGGCAGAGGGAGGGAGGAGGTGGCCATCGAGGCCATCGACAACGGCGCCGACTTCTACATCCAGAAAGGAGGGGACCCGCGGTCGCAGTTCACCGAACTGTTGCACAAGATGAATGTGGCGGTGGACCACTGGAGAGGGCTCAAGGAGGTCAAGGGCTTCTGCGACATAGTCAATCACTTGCAGACCGGACTGATCATTTTGCAAACGGGCGATCTGGGAGATCCGAAGGCCTGCACGGTCTTAAGCATGAATCCGGTCGCCTCCGCCTTGGCGGGGGAGTGGGGGTTCGAAGAGGGCAGCACCATCGGGCATATCATTTCCACGCTGCCGCCGGAGGCGAAGGATCGCCTGTCAGGGCTTTTGTGGAAAGTCTATGAGACCGGGGAGTCAGAGAGCATCAATTCCGTGGAGATAATTGAGGAGGACGGCGGTCGGAGCTATTACGACATGGAGATAATTAGGCACGACAAGGGCCGCATGGCGTTGCTCTTCCAGGACGTCACTGCCTGGGTGAAGTCCCTGGTGGAGGGGGAGGCCTCCGAGCAACGCGCCGAGCTCCAAAGGACCGCGGCCGTCAGCCTGGAGATGGACAGGGCGGTCTCTTCAGGTGAGATCCCCGCCGCTTTCCATCGTATGACAGAGGCGATATGCGGCGGCATCGGCGCGAGCAGATGCAGCATATGGGAAGTCGATGAGCATGCGGAGGAGATGCGTTGCCGGTCCCTCTACGACGGACCGTCCGCGAGCCATGGCGAATGCCCCGTTGCGGACTACGAAAGGGCGAGACCGTATCTCGACAGGCTCAAGGATAACATCATCCTCAAGTCGGAGGACATAAGCGACGACCCGGAGCTCAGCGACCATCGCCAAGGATGCATCATGAGCGAGGATGCATGCTCCATGATCGACACCGGGATGGTGGTCGATGGCGAGCTCAGAGGGGTCATCTGCCTGGAGAGCTGCGATGGGCCACGGTGCTGGTTAAACGACGAGGAGGCGTTCATGGGCAACATGTCGGCATTGGGGGCCCAAGTGCTGTTGGCCCACGACCGCAACCTGGCCCTCGGCGCCTCTCAGGAGGGCGAGAAGAAGCTGTCTTTGGCGATCGAGAACTCGGACATGGGAGTATGGGAATGGTACCCGCGCACCGGAGAGGCTGAAGTCAACGACAGATGGTTGGAGGCCCACGGCTACACGCCGGAGGAGCTGCGCCCCATCAGCATCGAGACGTGGAGGGGGCTCTGCCACCCCGATGACATCGCCGCCTCGGAACAGGCGATGAAGGAGCATTTCGATGGTGCCAGCGATCATTACCAATGCGTGGTCCGCTTACGCTGCAAGGACGGCGGTTGGGCTTGGGTGAAGGACCACGGCCAGGTCATGGAACGCGATGATGAAGGGAGGCCGCTCCGAGTGATCGGCACCCATGCGGACATAACCAAAGAGAAGGAGGCCGAGCTCGAGCTGCAGCACTCCTACGACATGCTGAGCTACATAGTGGAGAACTCCACGGCGGCCATCGCCATACACGACCGCGATCTGAACTACCTTTTCGTAAGCAAGGGCTACAAGCAGCAGTACGGAGTGGAGGGGGACATCATCGGCAAGCATCACTATGAGGTGTTCCCTGACCTGCCGCAGAAATTGAGGGAGGTGCACCAGAGATGCTTGCGGGGGGCGGTGGAGAGCGCTGAGATGGATTCATACGAGCATGAGGACGGCTCCGTGGATTGGACGAGATGGGAGTGCATGCCCTGGTACCAGAAGGACGGGTCCATCGGCGGCATAGTGGTCAACACCGAGGTCATCACCGAGCAGGTGGAGGAGAAGGAGAGGCTGCGCCGCACGGAGGAGCTGTTCACCATACTTAACGAGAACACCGCCGACAACATAACGATTCTCGACATGGATTTGAATGTGGTCTTCACCACTACTTCCCTGCAGGGTATCCGCGGCCATACAGCGGAGGAAGAGACCGGGAAGAACATCTCCGAGATTATGACCCCGGAATCATACCGGAACGCGGTCAGCGTTCTAGAGAGGAGCCTGCAGGAGCTGGAAGAGGGCAAGGCGCCGCAGGATATTTTTCACACCTTGGAACTGGAGGATTACCACAAGGACGGGCACACCGTATGGGTGGAGGTGAATGCCAACTTCCTCCTAGATTACTACGGGCGACCTGAAGGGATAATCGCCGTTAGCCGTGATATCACCGAACGCAAGGCCGCGGAGAGGAAGTTGGCCGAGAGCGAGATGCTCTACCGCACCCTGATAGAGGCCTCCAACACCGGGGCATGGGAGATCTCCGCCCTTGATAGGAAGGTATGGTGCAGCCCCGAGTACTACACCATGCTGGGGCATCCGCCCGACATGGGTCAGGCCGAGGGCGGGGACAGCATGGAGAATGCCTTGTTCGATCTGATACACCCCGAAGACCGCGACGCCGCCGCCAGGCGTTTGCTCTCGTACATCGAGAGCGGAAGCACCTCGTTGTACGAATCGCAGTTCCGCATGCGCCGCGCCGACGGCAGCCACGCCTCGATACTGTCGAGGGGGAGGAGGCTCACCGAGGAGGACGGTCGGCCGGCTGACAACATAGTGGGCGCCCATATAGACATAAGCAGCCAGATCGAGGCGTTCGAGGTCATGCTGGAAACGAGGACACAAATGGCGGACGTCATAAGGAACCTGCCCGACCCGACAATGGTCGTTTCCCGGGACGGCACCGTGTTGTACTGGAACAAGGCCATGGAGGAGATCACCGGCGTGGCGGCGGAGGAGATCGTCGGCAGAGGCGACCAGGAGTATTCCGTCCCGTTCTACGGCGAGCGGCGTCCAGTACTTCTGGACCTGGCGTTGAACCCCGATTCCGGAACCGAGAGGCACTACGAGCACATAGAGAGGCGCGGGGACACCATGGCGGTGGACGATGTCCCGGTTACTATAGGGGGCAAAAAGATGAGGCTCTGGGCAATGGCCCGCCCTATATACGGTTGCAAAGGGGAACTGATCGGCGCCATCGAGACCGTACGCGACGTCACCGACAGGAAGCTGGCCGAGGAAGCGTTGCGCAGCGCCAACCGCCAGCTCACCCTGCTGACCGGCGTGACCCGGCATGACGTCCTTAACCAGACATTGGCGCTGGGCGGTTTCCTGAGGATGATGCTCGACGACCCTGACATGAGGACCTCCGAGCTCATCGAACGCCTTATGGAGATAACCGAGAAGATACATTCGCAGATAGATTTCACCAAGCTGTATGGCGATATCGGCTCCCAGGCGCCGGAGTGGCAGCAGCTGGAGGACACGCTTCCACCCGAGCAAGATTTCGACGGCCTTCGTCTGGAGAATGACACCGAGGGCATCATGGTTTTCGCCGACACCATGCTTCCCAAGGTGTTCACCAACCTCTTGGACAACACCCTTCGCCACGGCGACGGGGCCAACATCGTCAGGTTGGGCCACCGGGTCGACGATGGACACCTGACCATATTCTGGGAGGATGACGGTAAAGGCATAGACGCCGATGATAAGCAGAGGATATTCGAACGCGCCCACGGCATCAACACCGGGATGGGGCTGTTCATCATCAAGGACATTCTGGCGATCACCGGCATAGAGATCGAGGAGACCGGCGCCCCCGGCAAGGGCGCGCGCTTTGAGTTGAGGATCCCCCCCGGCCGCTACCGCTACGGTCATTAGGTCAATGACCTGAACCAGGACCTTCTTGGCATGGGGCGTTCCGGACCGCAGCTCCTGTCAACGGCCTTCTCCGAGGCCGCGGAGCGGCGGCCATACCAGGGATTCCATTTTATCCCCTCCGGTCAATCCGCCATTGATGAAGGATTTCATAACGAAATATTTCCCGCAGCTTACGGTGGTCGCGGTCGCCATCTACGCCCTGGTGTGGTATCTCATATACTGGTTCGCAGAGGATTGGGTCCTGGCATCGCTGATCGCCGCGGCGCTGGTCCTGTTGGACGGCGCCGTGCTGGCATGGCTGTTCAGGGAAGAGATAAAGGCCCGCTTGGGGATCAAGGGCCCCTAATCTTCAAACAAAGACTATTCGCCCACGGTCCAGGGGGTGGGCCACTCCCAGGGGCGGAACTCGCCGCTGTACACCGCCACCCCGACGACCGCCGCCGCCGCGCCCGCATCCTTCAGGACGAGGACGTCGTCGATGGTGCTCACTCCGCCGGAGGATATGACCGGGTGCGGCGAGCGGGAGATGAAGTCCGTGGCCGCCCCTACGTCTATACCTTGGCCTTTGCCCTCGACGTTGACATTGGTGTTGAGTATGCCCGCCAGAGGCAAGGCCTCGATGCGGGAGAACATGTCCTCGAGGCTCATCGGCGCCTCCTCCTGCCATCCTCGCATGGTTATCCTGCCGTCCTTTACGTCCAGCGCTTGTATGATGCGGCCGGGACGGCGCTCCGCCAACCGCTCCAGCCATTCCGGCTCCTTGATGCCCCGCGTGCCGACGATGACCCGTGCAACCCCTGCGTCCAGCAGCCGGTCCGCCTTCTCGTCCGTGGATATGCCGCCCCCCACCTGCACCGGCACCTCGCACTCGGCCGCCATGCCGATTATGCGGTCGAGGTTGTCTTCTTTGCCGAAGGCCCCGTCCAGGTCGACGACGTGCAGCGCCGGGGCACCTTTCAGGGTCCATCCTCTGGCCACCTGCAACGGGTCGGGAATGCTGAACAGCTCGGTGCCGGGGACGCCGCCGACGAGCTGGACCACGCAATGGTCCATGATGTCCACCGCCGGTATGACGATCACAGGCATTCCTCCGCGAAGCCGACGAAGTTCTCCAGCAACCTGAGCCCGGAGGAACTGCTCTTCTCCGGATGGAACTGGCACCCGTAGGTGTTCTCACAGCGGAACAAGGAGGGGAACATGCTTTCGTAATAGGTCGAGCCCACTATCGCCGAGGGTTCATCGGGGCGGGCGCGATAGGAATGGGCGAAATAGAAGTAGCGGTCGTCCACCCCCTCCAAGATGGGGTCGTTGCCATCGATGTCGTTCCATCCCATGTGAGGGAGGCTGCTAGCTTCCATGGGGACGACCGAGCCATCGATGAAGCCCAGCCCGGGGGAGTCCCCCTCATCGCTGCCCTCGAAGAGGATATGCATACCGATGCAGATGCCTAGCGCGGGGGTGCCGCCCTCCAGGCGCTCGATGATGCGGTCGCGGAAAGGCAGGAGCCGTTCCATGGTGCGGTTGAACGCCCCCACCCCGGGAAGGACGATGCAGTCGGCCTCAGCGAGAAGGGACATGTCCTCCACCTCCGAGACCTCGGCGCCGCAGATCTCCAGGGCCTTGCGTATGGAGTGAAGATTGCCCACCCCGTAGTCGGCCAGCGACACTTTGAGGGTCATCCTATCAGCTCCCTGCAGGCCCGCAGCAGCCTCTGGTTCATCTCCTCGGTGCCCACGGTGAAGCGCACGCAGCCCTCCAGCAGGCGGCGGTGGCCGAAGTCACGCACCAGTATGCCGCGCTCCTTGAGGCCGTCCACCAGTCCGCGGTGGTCAACAGGCGACCTCGCCAGGATGAAGTTGGCGTCGCTGGGGAAGCATCGGAACCCCATCCCCTCCAGGCCCTTGGCGAGCATCGGACGGTTTTTCTCCGTCATCTCCACCGTCCGTGTGATGAAATCCTGGTCCTCCAATGCGGCGACGGCCGCCCTCTCGCTGACCATGTTCAACGAGTAAGGTATCCTGATGCAGGTCATCATCTCCGCCGCGGCGGCGCTGCAGGCGCAGTAGCCGACGCGCAGCCCCGCCATCGCATAGGCCTTGGAGAAGGTGCGGGTGACTATGAGGTTGTCATACTCCTCCACCAAAGGTATGAAGGAGTCGCCGTGGTACTCGCCGTAGGCCTCGTCGATGACCACCGGGCGATCGCTTCGCTCGATGATGCTTATGAGGTCTTCGCGGCGGAAGGAGTTGCCGGTGGGATTGTTCGGTGAGGGGATCATTATGATGGCCGCGTCAGGGGCCAGCATCCCTTCGACGTCCAGTTGGAACCCGTCGTCGAGGTCGACCTTGACCGGGACGCCGCCATGAAGCTCGCTGAAATACTCGTATATGGAGTAGGAGGGATGGGGCATGACGGCCACGTCCCCCTTGTCGGTGAAGGTCTTGAACAGTATGTCGATTATCTCATCGGATCCGGAGCCGGTGACGAAGTTGTCCTCGCTGAGGCCGTGGAATCCGGCCAGCTTGCGACGCAAAGGCCTTGAGTAGGTGTCCGGGTACTGGTTGAAGTCGAGGCAGCTCAGGTCGGCGAGGGCCGCCGCGGCGGCGGGGTTGGGCCCCAGCACATTGGTGTTGGTGTCAAGGCGCAGCGCTCCGTCGGCGTCGGGGCTGTAATAGGGCTTGAAATGGCGGGCGGACTCTCGCATCAAGGAGCGGTCCATCATGGCACCAGCCTGTCGATGGGCAGGGTCAATATGCCCTTGGCTCCCATGGACTTCAAGGAGTTGACCGCATCGTAGACCTCGCTCTTGTCGATGACCACGTGTATCGCCACCATGTCGTCGCGGCCGGCGATGTTCATCACCGTGGGCCCCGCCACGCCGGGGAAGATCCTCTCCACCTCTGGCAAGGTGTCGCTCATGATGTCCGCCATCAGGTACTTCTTCTTCTCCGCCAGCAGAACGCTCTCCACCGAAGACCCCAGGTCGTTTATCTCCTTGCCCTTCGACTGCAGGCTGTCCGGGTTGGCCACGATGACCGCCTGGGAGTGCATGATGCTGTCCAGCTCGACAAGGCGGTTGGTGCGCAGCGTGGACCCGCTGGAGACGAGGTCGACTATGAGGTCCGCCACTCCGATGTGCGGCGTTATCTCCGCCGCCCCGGATACGCGGACGATCTCCACGTTCTTGCCGCGGCCGGCGAAGAACTGCCAGGCCAGGTTGGGGAAGGAGGTCGCCACCCGGGCGCCCTCGGGGATGTCTTCCACGCTGGTGTATCCCGTGGCCTCGGGGGCGGCCACCGCCAGACGGCAGTGCCCAAAGTCGAGGTCCAGTACCCATTCCACATCGAGGTCGGCCTCTAGTATTAGGTCGAGACCGGTTATCCCCATGTCGACGGTGCCGCTGTGTATGAAACGGGGGACGTCCTGGGCGCGGACGAACATCACCTCCATGTCCTGGTTTTCGGCGGCGGCGTAAAGGCGTCGTCCCCAATTGATGTCCATCTCCAGCCCCGCTTTGTGGAGCAGTTCCAGCGCCCTCTCGTTCAATCTGCCTTTGTTGGGTACGGCCATTCGCAGGGTCATCGCCTTCTCTCCTCGCCTTTGTCCATATATTCTGCGCCTAAAAAAGGATTACCTCCGATATTCAGGCTGCGTCTGGTGATTAGCGCCTCCCTCTCCTCTACCCTGACCAGCCGAGGCAGGTCGCCCGCCATGGCCAGATTCTCGCCGATGTTGGCCATCGCCCCCTTTACCCCTTTGAAGCTGGCCACTCTGGAGACGCATTCCTGTAGATGGTGGACGTCGTCGCTGGCTACCATGTTGCCCAGGGCGGTCGCGAACGCGTCGGCCAGGCTCACGTCCTCGGCCACGACGGTGCAGACATGGGACTCGCCCAGGGATATGGAGTGCCCCACCTTGGCGGAGGAGCTGCAGATTCCCAGCACGTCGGAGCGGGGGCCGACGGATAGCCCCAGGTTGCGGAGGGGGCCGCCGCTGTAAATCCCCACCGTGACCGGGCGCTCGCAGACCAGGGCGATGTCGCCGCCGTTGTCCGCCACCACCGTCCCCGCGCCGGCGTCGCGCATCGCCTCGACGGCCTCCCAGGCCACCGTCCCCGCCACCGCGGCCATCGGCCCCACCTCCGCCGCGGCGGCGGCGGAGCACATACGGCGGATGACCCGGTCATCGGTGACGGCCTCGATGGGCTCCCAGGTACTGGCGAAATAGGGGTCTGAGGCGATGGCGGCCTCGATGCTCGCACGGGCGTCGAAGACCGCCTCCTTCCCCGCCGGGATGAACTCCTCATCGGCGATGATGGTGAGGGCGGTCTCGCCCAGCTCGAAATGCTCCCGAATCACCATAGCTCCAGCTTCATGGCCTTGGGGGAGCAGGCGTTTATGCAGGCCTCGCAGGCTATGCACTTCTCGGGGTTGAACCGCACCTCGTAGGTCTCCATGTCCACGTGGAACGCTTCGGCGGGGCAAATCGACACACAAGCTCCGCAGTGTATGCAGCGCCACTCGTCGCGGAAGACATGGCGGTCGAGCTCCTTCATCTCCACGCCCTGCTCGAGGATGTGGGCCTTGGCGTTCTCCAGGGATTCGCTGTCACCCTCTATGTCCAGGACGAGGCGCCCTCCTCTCTCGTTCACCTTGGCCTGCATGATGTTCGGTATGATGCCGAACTTCTGCACCAGGACCGCTATCACCGGGAGGTTCGCGTTCTCCGGGGTGAATGCCAGCAGGTACTTCTTGCGCACGGTCATTCCAGCTCCTCCCGCGTGGATATGTTCAGAGGCTTGGGCTTGCTCTCGGAAGGCAACGGGGCCACCGGCCGGCTGATCTCGAACCGCCCCTCGTCAAGCCAGTTCTTCAGCTCCGCGGCGATGGCCTTGGCCTTGGGGTACGAGGAAAGGGACGAGGTCTTGACCTTGCGGTCGAAGAGCTCGATGGTCCCGGAGCGCAGGTCGGCGTAGCTCACCTCCGCCAGCGTCTTGCGGCGCCGTGATTGTACTGAATAATCGATTACGGGGGCGTATATCTCCTCGTCCTTGATGGCGCAGGCCCGCATCATGTCCTCGTCCAGTATCGGTATGGGCACGCCGATGCCCACCGCGATCGATATGCCGTAATTGTGCACGCTGAGGGCGCGGATGTAATCGGTGCTCATCCCCTTCAGGTCACCGATCACCGCCAGGGTCCTGCTGTTGCCCACCGGCACTCCGTTCCTGGTCGGATGAGTGGTGTTGAACTGGGTGCCCTGCCATGACACGTAACCCTCGTTACCGCCGAGGAATATCCTCGTACCCAGGCCCACGGTCCGGCACTGGGGGTCGTTGAGCAGTGGCGAGAGCTGCCCGGCGGAGCTGTAGGTGGCGTTCTTGTAGCGGGGGAGCAGCTTGCCCATGTAGGTGAACAGGGTGCGCGGCGACGAGTTCACTCCCACAGCGTAGTTCTGATAGGCGTTGCGGGGATTGAACATGTACGCCTCGTTGAGGGTGTCCAGGGATACGAAGGTCTCGATCTCCTTGCGGGGGTAGCAGTCGCTGCCGACGGACTCGGCGCGCATCTTCACCGCCTTGCCCTCTATCAGGTCCTCGATGACATGGGCGCCGCCGTACTCCTCGCCGTCGCCCTCCATCATCTCGCTGGCGCCGATGTAGCAGTCCACCGCCGCGATGCCGGTGTAGGCGGGAACGTCGTTGAGCCAGATATTGCCCATCTTTATGGGCGGGTCGGAGTGGCCGAAGTTGAGGAAGGCGCCGGAGGAGCACATCGCCCCGAAGGTCCCGGTGGTCACAACGTCCACCTCGGCGGCCGCCTTCTCCACTCCAACGGAGTCCACCAGGCCTATGACCTCCTCCGCGGTCATGACCACGGCGTCGCCGTTGGCGAGCTTCTCGTTGATCTCCTCATAGCTTCGTTTCATCTTCAACCTCACAGAAGGCCCTTGGCCTTGGCCAGCTCTGCATTCAGCAACGAGCCTCCCGCCCCGCCGCGCAGGGTGTTGTGCGACAGGGTGAACAGTTTGAACCAGTCCCCGTCCCGGCGGACACGGCCGACGCTGACAGCCATCCCCCTGGCCCTCTCCGGCTCCCCGGCGAAGGAGTCCAAGGCGGGCTGGGGCCGGTCCGGCTCCCTCATGACTATGACCGGCCTCTCTGGGGCCGATGGGAGCCTCATGCCCTCAGGAAGGCCGCGGAAAGACTCCAAGGCCGCGATCGCCTCCTCCACCTCGGGGGTGGAGTCCATCCGCAGCACCATGGCCTCGAGGTGGCCGTCGACCACCGGGACGCGGGCGCAGTTGGCGAGCATGGTGAAATCGGAGTACAAGAAACCATCCTTCCAAACGCCCAGCATCTTCTTGATCTCGGTCTCTATCTTCTCCTCCTCGCCTCCGATATGGGGCAGGATGTTCCCTACTATGTCCAATGATGGTACGCCGGGGTATCCAGCGCCGGAGATGGCCTGGTAGGTGGAAACGGTGACGAGATCCAGTCCGAAGGCGTCGTCCAGGGCTTTGAGGGGCGGGGCGATGCCGGTGGTGGAACAGTTGGCGTTGGTCACTATAAAGCCGCCGTTGGCGTAGGAGCCCTGGTCCTTGACGGCGTCCAGGTGCTCATGGTTCACCTCGGGTATGAGCAACGGCACGTCCGGCGACATGCGGTGCGACGAGGCGTTGGAGAACACTGCCAGACCGGCCTGGGCCAGTTTGGACTCCATGTCCTTGGCGGCCTCGGCGGGAAGGCCGCTGAACGCCACCCGCGATGAGTCGGCCACGGTCTTGGCCTCCATCTTCTCGATGGGCATCTCCAGGGTTTCATCGCGGAAACGGTGGTCCCTGATCCTCAGAACGTCCCCCAGCCGCTTGCCTGCCGACCTCTCCGAGGCGTACAGTCCTCCGAACTCGAAATAGGGGTGGTCCTCGAGGATCTGTATGAATCTCTGCCCGATCATCCCGGTGGCGCCAAGAACCGCTACTTTAACCTTGTCCAATAAAAAACCTCCATTGCTGTGAGCTGAATGAAATCCCCATATTGGATGGGTATTTAAAACATCTTTTGTCAGATTTATTCTTATAAGAATAAACAACCATGTTGAAAAAGGCTTATCGGAATAGCTTCTTCTGGCGCTCCAAGGATATCTCCAGTATGGTGAGGGCGATCTTCCTGGCGTCCTCCTCGGAGATGTCCACCTCTTTGGACAGCTGCAGATAGCGCTCCACCACTTTGATCTCCACATCGGGGTCGCGATGCCCCTTGGCCTGCCGGCTCTTCTCCTTGCCGAGCTCGTCGGCGACCTCCATGCGGGTCGCTATCAGCTCCACAATCTCCCTATCGATGCTCTCTATCATATCACGAAGTTCATCGATTTCAGTCATGTGCGGCCTCCTGGAGCGTTCGCCGAGCTTATCATGTTCACTGTAAAAATACTTGTTCATCCCCGCGGCCACTCCAGCCGCATCCCCAACAGCTCCATGTGCCGAAGGAAGCCTGGGTACTCGTATTCGCACAGCTCCGGGTTCGAGATGGAGGTCTCGCCCCGGGCGTTGGCTGCGGCTATCATCGCCGCCATGCATACCAAGGGGTCATCGAGCTCGCCGAGGTCGGCCCCGTGCAGCTCGCATTGAGGCACCAGGGCGCCGTCCTCCGTAGCCCTGGCAAGACATCCCATGCGCCGCAGCATCTTCACCGTGGGGGTTATGAGGTCGCGGCCGGGCAGGAGGGCGGAGTGCAGCCTGCCGCCTCCGCGCGCATGGGCCGATAGCACCGCCATGGCCGGAAAGGCGCGGGGGCAGAGGGACATGTCCAACCCGCCGCCTTCGATGCGCGAGGTCCGTGCGGTCACGCCGTCCGCGGAGCCCTCCATCCCGACCCGGAAGGACCGCAACGCCATCACTCCCGCGTCATGGGCCACGTCCCCCCTCACCGTCACCCGGCCGCGGATGGCGCCGGCGACCAACGGGTAGCAGGCCAGCTCATGGTCGTCCCGCACCCGCGCCGTGGCCGGCCGCAAGGTCTCCTCGCCGGAGACCCGCACCCTGCCATCTTCGAACGACATTCCAAGACCGAAACGCATCATAGCGTCCTGGGTGATAACCATGAACGAATGGCTAAGGTCGGGTTGCGATACCGCTATCTCGGACCCTCTCATCCTCATGACCGATGCCAGGGCGAGAGAGCACACGTAAGAGGGGGGCAGGTCCCCTCTGACATGCGTGTGGTTGCTGTGCGTTGGACCCTTGATCACCCACGGTGACTCCCCCCTCTTGTCCTGGGAGGAGACGGAGACCCCCAATGCCATGAGGGCGTTGAGGAATGGATAGGCCTCGGCCCTGCGCGATCCGAAGGCGATGCGGCTGGCGCGGGGAAGGTTGGATGCCACGGCGCATAGCAGCGCCAGGTTGGACTCGTCGCCGCCGGCGTCGATCCCGCCGCGGGGATGGAATAGCCCGCCGTCCACGGTGATGTCGCCGCCGGAGATGCTGAAGGCCGCCCCCATCGATTCAAGTCCTTTCATCAGCTCAATGGTCACGTCATCGACGACAGCCCTCTCCAGGCGGCTGCGGCCGAACGCCATGGAGGCGAGGGCGAGACAGAGCTGGGTGTGCCAGCGTGAGGGCGTGGCGGGAATTGCGCCGTCCATCTCCGATCCTGATACGATCATGTCCTCAGTCTTCGCCGTTGTACAGATCCACGACGCGCAGGTCGCCGTCCCTGCATTCGAAGAGGTTGAGGAAGTCCTCGACCCGGTTCTCCTTCACTAAAATGATGGTGCTGGGGCCTGTGCCGGTGAACCCCGCCGCCGAGGCGCCGTGGACCAGCGCGTTCATGGACACCTCTTGGTCTAGGTCGAGGGCGGCGGATATGCAGAGGCTGTTGAGCATCATAGCCCGCAGGTAGTCGCGGCTGATGGCCATTCCGAAGGCATGCTCCATTATTTCGCTCCAGGCGGAGATGCGGTGCAAGGGGATGTCCCTCTTGCGCACCCTCTGCCGCGGCACGTGGATGATGATCCGGTAGTCGTTGTTGAAACGCCCGCGGCGGAGAAGCGCCTCGGAGCTGTTGTCGGTGATGCATATGCCGCCGAACCAAGAGGCGCAAGCGTCGTCGAAGGCGCCGGTCTTGGAGAGGCCGGCGTCACGGGATGCGCGGGTGCCGATGCGCAGAGCCTCCAAGGGATCGATGTCGACGTCCATGGCGTCCAGGGTGGCCCTTATCGCCGCATTGGCCGCCGCCGAGGAGCTCTTCAGCCCGCGGGACATGGGGATCTCCGAGCGGGTCACCACCTTGGCCCCGTACATCTGCTCGGGGGCGTAGGCGTCCAGGACCTGGGAGACGCAGCGGTGCACCAGATACTTGTCCTCGTTCTCATTATCCTCGATGCGGATGTCGATGCGCCCGCTGTCGTTGATCTCCACATCCGCCCAGGTCTTCAGGTCGATGCCGAAGGAGCAGCCGCGACCGCTCACGATGGCGTTGATGATGCTGCCCGACGCCCGGGCCATGCCTCTACCCTTCATCGCCATCTCAAACCACCTCACAGGCCAGCGGCCCGCAATCGAATCGTGTACCACGTATTTGATTATTTACGGCTGGGGCCGAATGCACGACCGGTTCTCAACAATGGCCCTTTCTGTGCATTGATGAATAAAATTATTAACGGAATCGACCATCAAAGCCTCATGAAGAGGCAGCTCCCCCACCATTTCATCGGCTACCCTTCGCAGGAGAAGGTGGCGAGGCTCATGTTCCGCCACGGCATGCGCATCGCCGAGGGGAAGGTCTACTGCGGGGAGGTGGAGGTCTCCGACTCCGCCCTGGGGCGGGCGGCAAGGGTCGACCGCCGCATCGTGCGCTCCACACTGGCGAGGATCGAGGGCAACCCGGAGCTCAACGACCTGTTCACCCGCCTGAGACCCATTCCTCTGCTGGCCTCAGTGGCGCAGGTCATGGGGTGGAGCGTGCTGGAGATAGTTCCCACCAATGCCAGCTCCACTGGCATATTGGCCGATGTGTCCACGGTGATCGCGGAGGCGGGGGTGAGCATCAGGCAGGCGGTGGTGGACGACCCCGAGCTCACCGACGAGCCGAGGCTGCTGGTGGTCACCGAGGGCCCGGTGCCGCCGGAGTACATACCCTCGCTGAAGCGTTGCCGCGGCGTCAACAGCATCATCATCCATTGAGGTGGAAGGAGCTCATGTCGCGTACGCCGACCACATTGGCGCGGGCGGACTTTATGGCGTCCACCGCCGCGATCCCCCCTTGGACGGTGGTCATGAACGGTATCTCCAGCTCCACCGCCAGCCGACGCATCATGTAGCCGTCCCTGCGGGCCCCGGAGCTCTCGGTGGGGGTGTTTATGATAAGGCCTATCTCCCCGCGGCGCATCAGGCCGATGGCATCGGGCGGCATCTTCTCGCTGACGCGGAACACGGTGCTGGTCTTCACCCCGCGCTCGCGCAGATAGGTGGACGTGCCCTTGGTGGCGTATATGGTGTACCCCATCGATTGCAGGTCGCGGGCGGATTGGACTATGCGGGGCTTGTCCTCGTCGTTGACGGTCAGGTACACGCCGCCGTCCTCAGGCAACTCGAAGCCGGCGGACATCAGGGCCTTGTAGGTGGCGACGCCGAAGTCCTCGTCGATGCCCATGACCTCGCCGGTGCTCTTCATCTCCGGGGTGAGGATGGAGTCCACGCCGGGGAGCTTCAGGAAAGGGAAGACCGAGGCCTTGATGGCGTAATGCCCAATGCTGGAACAGCCCACGAAGCCCTGCTCGTTGAGGCTCTTGCCCATCATGACCTTGGTGGATATCTTCGCCAGCGGCGCGCCCACCGCCTTCGATATGAAGGGAACGGTGCGGGAGGCGCGGGGGTTGGCCTCGATCATGAATATCTCGCCGTCCTTTACGGCCAACTGTATGTTCATAAGCCCTTTGACATCCAAGGCCAGAGCGACCTTGCGGCTCACATCGGCCATTCTGGACACCATTGCTTCGTCGAGCGTGAAAGGCGGCAGGACCATGGTGGCGTCGCCGGAGTGCACCCCGGCGTACTCCACATGCTCCATCATTCCGCCGATGTAGACGTCCTCGCCGTCACAGACCAGGTCCACGTCGACCTCCACCGCTTGGGTGAGGTACTTGTCCACCAGTATGGGATGCTTGCGCGAGACCTTGACGGCGGTGGCCACGTATGTCCTCAGCTCATCCTCGCTGTAGACTATCTCCATCGCCCTGCCGCCCAGCACATAGGACGGGCGGACCAGAACCGGGTAGCCGATCGTCTCGGCGATGCCCTTGACCTCATCGAAGGAGTGGCCGGTGCCGCTGTCGGGCTGCTTGACTCCGATGCGGTCCATGAGGTCGGAGAAGCGCTCGCGGTCCTCGGCCATGTCCATCATGTCCGCCGAGGTGCCCAGGACCTCGCATTTGTGCCCCTGCAGCGCCCGGTCGAGGTCCACAGCGAGGTTGACACTGGTCTGCCCGCCGTACTGGACTATCACGCCGTCGGCGTCCTCGCGCTCGATGACGTTGAGCACGTCCTCCAGCGTCAGCGGTTCGAAGTACAGGCGGTCGGATATGTCAAAATCGGTCGACACGGTCTCGGGGTTGTTGTTGATTATGACGGCGTCCACGCCCTCATCCTGCAGAGCCATGACTCCGTGGACGCAGCAGTAGTCGAACTCGATGCCCTGGCCGATGCGTATGGGTCCGCCGCCGACGATCACCACCGTCCGCCTGCCGCTCTTGACCACCTCGCAATCATTCCCATAGGTGGAGTAGAAGTAGGGCGTGGCGGCCTCGAACTCGGCGGCGCAGGTGTCCACCATCTTGTACGTGGGGAGCACGCCCATGCCTTTGCGCAGCCCCCTGACATCCATCTCATCCATGCCGCGGAGGCGGGCGATGCTGTGGTCGGGGAAGCCCATGCGCTTGGCGTCCCTCATCAGGCGCTCGTCCATGCCGGCGGCGATGCGCCCCTCCATGCGCACTATGTTGCCTATCTTGCGCACGAAGAACGGGTCCCATTTTGTCAGGTCGGCGACGCGCTCCGCGCTCCAACCGCGCCGCAGCGCCTCGGCGATGAAGAACAGGCGCAGGTCGGTCGCCACCGTCAGCTCCTCCTCGATGCGCTCTTCGCTCCAATCCTCGCCCTCGAGGTCGAGGCGGTCGATCTCCAGCGAGCGGACGCCCTTCATCACCGCCTCCTCGAGGCTGCGCCCGATGGCCATGGTCTCGCCGGTGCTCTTCATCTGTGTCCCCAGGGTGCGGTCGACGGTGCGGAACTTGTCGAAGGGCCAGCGTGGAATCTTCACCACCACGTAGTCCAATGTGGGCTCGAAGGCGGCATAGGTGTTGCCGGTGATGCTGTTCAGAATCTCGTCGAGGGTCATCCCCACCGCCACCTTGGCGGCGACGCGGGCTATGGGATACCCGGTGGCCTTGGATGCCAGGGCGGAGGAGCGGGACACACGCGGGTTCACCTCGATGAGGCGGTAGTCGCCGTTCTCGGTGTTGAAGGCGAATTGGACGTTGCAACCGCCCTCGATATTCAGGGCGCGGATGACCTTGATGGAGGAGGACCGCAGGCGCTGGTGGTCCTCGTCGGAGAGGGTCTGCGCCGGGGCGCAGACGATGCTCTCGCCGGTGTGGATGCCCATGGCGTCGAAGTTCTCCATGCTGCATAGCACGATGCAGTTGTCGTTGCCGTCGCGCATCACCTCGTACTCGTACTCCTTCCATCCGAGCACGCTCTCTTCGATCAGAACCTGATGGATGCGCGAGTAGGCCAGGCCGCGGCCGACGATCTGCGACAGGTCCTCGTCGTTGTGAGCGATGCCGCCGCCGGTACCTCCCAGGGTGTAGGCGGGGCGCACCAGCACCGGGTAGGAGCCGATCCATTTCACCGCCTCCCTCGCCTCCTGCAGCGAGGTCACGGTGAGGCTCTTGCAGATGGGCTCGTCGATGCGGACCATGGCCTCCTTGAAGAGCTCGCGGTCCTCGGACATGGCTATGGCGTGCGGCTGGGTGCCCAGCAGCTTGACGCCCAGGCGATCCAGGTCGCCGCGGTCGGCTAGCTCGGAGCAAAGGTTCAGCGCCGTCTGCCCGCCCATGCCCGCCAGGATGCCGTCCACCCTCTCCTTCTCGAGTATCTTGACGATGGTCTCGGCGTTGAGGGGCTCGATGTAGACCTTGTCGGCCATCTCCAGGTCGGTCTGTATGGTGGCGGGGTTGGAGTTCACCAGTATGACCTCGTAACCCTCCTCCCGCAACGAGCGGCAGGCCTGCGACCCCGAGAAGTCGAATTCCGCCGCTTGGCCGATGACGATCGGCCCGGAGCCGATGACCATGAGCTTGCTGTAGGGCCTCTTCATTGGCAGGCCTCCATCATATCCCCGAGGCGGTCGAAGAGGAAGGCCGTGTCCGTGGGCCCGGGAGAGGCCTCAGGATGGTACTGGGTGGTGAACACCGGGAGCTCCTCGTGGCGCAGCCCCTCGACCGTCCCGTCGTTAACGTTGAACTGGTCGGCCACCAGGCCGGTGCCCGGCAGGGATTCGGGGTCCACCGCGTAGCCGTGGTTCTGCGAGGTTATGTAGACCTTGCCGCCGTAGACAACCGACTGGTTGGCGCCGCGGTGGCCGAACTTCATCTTGTAGGTCTCAGCGCCGAAGGCCAGGGCGGTGAGCTGGTTGCCCATGCAGATGCCCATCAGCGGTATGCTGTCAGCGACGGCGCGGATGTTCTTGATGGTGGTGGACATTATCTCGGGATGGGAGGGATCCCCCGGGCCATTGGAGACCATGACGCCGTCCACGCCGGCGTCGATGATGGCGTCCGCGGGAGTGTCATGGGGGAAGCGGACGACGTTGTAGCGTGAGCGGAGGTCGCGGACTATGCCCTCTTTGGCGCCGCAGTCTATGAGGCCGACGGTGAAACGCTTCCTCTCGTCGTACCTCGTCACCTCGCGCGGCGACACCTCGGCGATGAGGTTGCTCTCGTTGGGATAAGGCATGGCCCTCAGCTCCTCGACCAAGGAGAAAGGGTCTTCCGAACTGGTGATCGCGCCGCGGAGGGTACCATGCTGGCGGATCTTTATGATCAGCTGTCTGGTGTCCAGGTCCGATATGCCCGGGACGGAGTTCTCACGAAGATAAGCGTCGACGGTCCCGCCGCCGTACATCAAGCTCGGCTCTTCACAGGCCTCCCGCACCACGAAACCCCTGACATGCACCCCGCCCGACTGCTGGTATCCTTCTTTGATACCGTAATTGCCGATCAGCGGGTAGGCCATCACCAGGATCTGTCCGCGGTACGAGGGGTCGGTGAGGCTCTCCTGGTAACCGGTCATGCCGGTGTTGAATACCACTTCCCCGTACACCGTGTCCTGATGGCCGAAACCGGCACCCTCTAAAACGGTGCCGTCCTCCAACACGAGAAAACAACCTACCATCAGAATGCTATGGAAATTGTGGATATTACTTAACTGTTATCGTCCGCCAGTGACAGCTATGGACATCGCTTGTCGGATAACAGACAACGGCGGTTCTACAGATTCCAACCCCTTTTGGCGGGGCATCGGCCCTCTGACCTAGGCCACTTACACGGTAGAACGAAAGAACGATATAAGCCGGCAAGGATTGCGATGGGATGAGGATTCTGCACCAGGACCTGGGGGCCGGGGAGGTCAGAATGCAGCTGGAGAGCGAGGACGATCTCTGGCATCTTTTCAACGTCATCGAGGACGATGACCTGGTGAAGGCCTCCACCCATCGCCGCGAGGAGAAGAAGGGTGACAAGATCCGCTCCGAGCGGGCGGAGAAGCGGCGCATGACCCTGGGCGTCAGGGTGGAGAAGATCGAGTTCTCTGACTTCGACCTCCGCCTCCGGGTGCTGGGCATGATAGAGGAAGGGCCCCAGGACCTCGGCCAGCACCACACCATCAATTTCGAGCCCGGAGAGACATTGACGTTGAGGAAGGGGCACTGGAGGCGCTCGCAGCTCGACCGCCTGCGCCGTGCCGCCGACGACTCCAAGCGTCCGAGGATGGTGTTCGTGTCCCTGGACCAGGACGAGGCAACAATCGCGGTGATGCGCCAGATGGGCGTACGCGAGCTGGCGACGATCCGTTCCATGCGCTCCGGCAAACAGTACCAGGACAAGGACGAGGGCGACTATCTCGGAGAGCTGTTGAGCAAGATATCCTCGGTGGCGGAGGAGGGTATGCCCATCGTGGTCCTCGGACCCGGTTTCGCCAAGGAGGGGCTGATGGAGCGCGGCCGGGCCAAGGCGCCTGGGCTGTTCCGTCATGCATTCGTGTATCACACCGGCCAGTCGGGGATGGCGGGCATCAACGAGATGATGAAGCGGGGCCTGGGGGCGGAGGTGCTTCGCGACTCGCGGGTGGCGATGGAGGTGGAACTGGTGGAGAAGGTGTTGGAACGGATAGCCACCGATGGCATGGTGGCCTACGGGCCCAAGGAGGTCAGCGACGCCGCCGCCATGGGGGCGGTGGAGACACTTCTGGTGCTGGACTCCCTGCTGCGCCGCGAGGACTGCGACCGCATAATCCGGGACGTGGAGGCCCAAGGGGGCGACGTTGTGGTGGTGTCAGAGCATCACGACGCCGGCAAGGAGCTGGAGGCGATAACCGGACTGGCCGCCCTGCTGCGCTACGCTGTTTGAGACAAAGCATCGGACCCCTGCGAAAAGATTTTTTATGGTTTCATATATGAGATGTACGTATATTGTTTGTCAAACACCGTTATTGTTACACGGCCTGCGAGGCCAGTTTACCTGATTCCGATCGACGACACGGACATTGATGGAGGACGACTCATGAAAGACATCTCATTGGTCTTGGCCAAACTGAACAACCCTGTTATATTCTGCGACACCACCTTGCGGGACGGTGAGCAGGCCGCAGGCATAGTGTTCGCCAACATAGAGAAGCTGAGGATCGCCAAGCTCCTGGACGAGCTGGGCGTGCAGCAGATAGAATCCGGCATACCCGCCATGGGCGGCGACGAGAAGAAAGCCATCCGCAAGATAGCGCAGATGGGGCTCAACGCCTCCGTCCTCGGCTGGAACCGGGCGTCGCTGGAGGACATAGAGCACAGCCTCGACTGTGACGTGGACTCGGTGGCGATATCGATGTCCGCATCCGACATCCACATCGAGCACAAGCTTCGAAAGTCGCGGGAGTGGGTGCTGGACAGGGTGCAGGAGGCGGTGGAGTTCGCCTCCGACCACGGGCTGTACATATCGTGCAACGGCGAGGACGCCTCCCGCGCCGACCCGGAGTTCATGATAGAATTCGCCAAGACCGCCGCCGATGCCGGCGCCCACCGCATCAGGTACTGCGACACCATAGGCATCGACGAGCCCTTCTCCGCCTATAAGAACGTGGAGAGGATAGTCAACAACGTCGACGTGGACGTGGAGATGCACACCCACAACGACTTCGGCATGGCCACCGCCAACGCCGTGGCGGGCATAAAGGCTGGGGCCAAGTTCGTTAGCACCACGGTCATGGGCATCGGCGAGAGGACGGGCAACACCCCCTTGGAGGAGATCGTCATGGCCAGCAAGCACCTCTTGAAGATCCATACCGGCATCGAGACCGAGAGGCTCAAGGAAGTCGCCGAGTTCGTGGGCAAGGCCTCCGCGCGCGAGATCCCCCCTTGGAAGCCCATCGTCGGCGAGAACTGCTTCGCCCACGAGGCCGGTATCCACACCGATGGCGTGATCAAGTACCTTAGCAACTACGAGCCCTATGCGCCCGAGGAGGTGGGTCAGACCCGGAAGATCATCATAGGCAAGCACTCCGGGAAGAGCACCATCGTATCCGCACTCACGGACAAAGGCATCTATCTGGACGATAACACCGCCTCCATACTGCTGACAAGGGTGAGGGCCGCCTCGGTCAGCCTGAAACGGAGCATGACCGCTAACGAGCTGTTCTATCTTTACCAGGACTACAAGGACGGGACCAACGTGGTGGAGAACGGGGAGGACTGATGACGATGAAGAGCGCAGTGCTAGTGCCCGGGGACGGTGTTGGGCCGGAGATAACCGATGCCACCGTCAAGGTGATCGAAGCGATGGGAACGGAGATCGAATGGCAGGTCGTCGAGGCCGGGATGAAGACCATGGAGGAGTACGGCCGGCCGCTTTCGCCGAAGTTCTTTCCGCTGGCATGGGAGTGCGGCGTGGTCCTCAAAGGGCCGATAACCACTCCGATAGGAAAGGGCTACCGCAGCGTGAACATGATCATACGCGAGCGCTTGAACCTCTATGCCAACGTGCGCTACGCCCGCTCCATCCCCGGCGTGTCGGGGATGCATGACAATGTGGATGTGATCATCGTGCGCGAGAACACCGAGGGCCTGTACGTCGGCTTCGAGAGGGAGGCGGCCCAGGGCGTGGTGGAGAGCATCAAGCTCACGACGGAGAGCGCATCCCGTCGCATCGGAAGCTACGCCTTCGAACTCGCCGCCCGCATGGGCCGCGGCAAGGTGACCGCCCTTCACAAGGCCAACATCCTCAAGATGGGCGACGGCCTCTTCCTGCGCACCGTGGAGAACGTCTCCAAGACCTACAGCGGCATCGATTTCCATCAGATGCTGGTGGATAACGCCTGTCATCAGCTGGTTGTCGACCCCTCCCAGTTCGACGTCATCGTGGCCCAGAACCTCTACGGGGACATCGTCAGCGACCTCATCGCCGGTCTGGTCGGGGGGCTGGCGGTGATGCCCGGTGCCAACATGGGCGACAACATCGCGGTCTTCGAGGCCGCCCATGGCAGCGCCCCGGACATCGCCGGCAAAGGCATAGCCAACCCATCCGGCATGATGCTATCCGCCGCCTTGATGCTGGACCACATGCGGATGCCCGACGATGCAGCCCGGATGAGGGAGGCGGTATACGCCGCCCTGGCCGACAAGGACGCCCTCACGCCCGACATGGGCGGCAAGGGTGACACCGAGAAGTTCACCCAGGCCGTCATCGACGCCCTGTGAGCGCCAAACCCCTTCTTTCGTTTAAAATGGGGCCTCGCCCCAATATTTTCTTCTCCATCGATAAAGCTGTCGCTGAGCGATACGCTTCAACGCTCCGCCGCC
>Ga0207421_10000744_pt1 | contig 42193 bp, 31 predicted proteins | sample SodLakKL_010_SED_4_FD_187542 | JGI IMG/M metagenome (GOLD analysis project Ga0207421, IMG submission 187542) | Alkaline sediment microbial communities from Lake Tanatar, Kulunda Steppe, Russia - 8KL_010_SED (SPAdes) (version 2) | ecosystem: Environmental > Aquatic > Non-marine Saline and...
TCCCGACGTTCGGTGAGGATCGAGCGTGTCGGGGTTTCCCGACATCCCGACTCGAACCGTCCGGTCCTCGGAGTCTTCGCGAGCCCCAAGCGCCCCCAGCGTGCCGTACGAACCGCCGGGAAACAAGCCGATCAACAAGACCGCGGCGAACACTATGAGTACCGGCCATCGCCTCCGCGCGGGCTGCGCCGACCGTGCCCGCCGAGCTTGGCCGGTGGGAAGTTTCACGCTGGTATCTCGTTCGAACAGAATCTGCATTATATACCCCTCTCGCCGTTCGCACATGTTTGCGCACGCATCGTGCTCCGGCAGGGTAACGTGCGCGTCGGGAATCGCCGGCGCGCGCGCCCCGGTGCGCGCTCCTACACTCCGCGATGCAACGCAGGCGAGGCGCCAAATAGTTTACGGGTGTACTCTGAACGCGGACGCCGAAGCACTTGCTCGGCAGGACCGTACTCCACGAGCTCACCTTCCTTTAGTATACCAATACTGTCGCTGACGTACGACACCAGGTTAAGATCGTGCGAAATAAAGAGATACGTCAAGCCCAGGCGCCGCTTCAAATCCATAAGAAGATTAATGATCTGCGCTTGTATCGAGACGTCGAGGCTGCTGACAGGCTCATCGAGCACCAGAAACTCAGGCCGACCGGCCAACGCCCGCGCGATCACGATGCGTTGCTTCTGACCCCCGGAGAACGCAGCTGGGTAACGGTCGAGGTGCTCGGGTGCAAGTCCGACAAGTTGCAACAGCTCCGCGGCTCGATCCGCTCGCTCGGCTCGCGGGACCGCCGCGTTGGCGAGCGCCTCGCCGAGGCTGTGCTTTATCCGCAGACGAGGATTGAGCGCTCCGTGCGGATCCTGAAACACAATCTGCATACGTCGGCGCGCTTTGCGCAACCCGTGCCGCCCGAGCCGAGCGAGCGGAATCCCTGCCACGCGCACCTCTCCCGTACTCGGCGGATCCAGGTGCACGAGCGCCCGAGCGAGCGTACTCTTACCGCTACCGGATTCTCCGGCGAGACCCATGACCGTGTTGCGTTCGATCGTGAAACTCACATCGCGCACCGCGTGCGTTACCGGGATTCGGGATCTAAACAGCGACCCCGCAGTGTAGGTCTTGCTGAGGCGTTGCACCGAGACAAACGGCGTCACAGGGCCCCCTCTTTAGACTCGAGCGCTGAAAGTTGTCCCGGATAGAAGCACGCAACGCGGTGCTCGTCACAAGCGGGTTCGAGCTGCGGCATCTGCTCGGCGCAGAGTTCACCGGCGATCGGGCAGCGCGGGTGAAACGCACAACCGGGCGGCACCGCCGAGGCGTCCGGCACGGTTCCAGGGATGACCTTGAGCGCGCGACCGCGAACCGCCGCGGAAGGAACCGAACGCAGCAACAGCTCGGTATACGGATGCAGAGGCTCCGAGAACGCCACCGTGTTCGGCGCCTCTTCAACTACCCGGCCGGCGTAGAGAACCGAGACGCGGTCGGCAATCTCGTGCACTACGCCGAGATCGTGCGAGACGAACAGAACAGACAAGCCCAACTCAGCACGCAACCGGAGCAGTAACTCGAGGATCTGCCGTTGCACCGTAACGTCGAGCGCGGTCGTCGGCTCATCGGCGAGCAGCACCTGCGGGTTGCACGCAATCGCGATCGCGATCATAGCACGCTGCTGCATACCGCCGGACAGTTCGAAGGCGTACTGGCGGAGCACCCGTCGCGGCAGTTCCACGAGCTCGAGCAGCTCTGCGGTTCGAGCGCCGGCAGTGCGGCGCGTAGCGGCTCGGTGATAGCGCAACAGGTCCTCGATATGCCCACCAATCGTAAGTCCGGGATTCAAATGTTTCGCGGGTTCCTGAAAGACTATCGAGATCTCGGCTCCGCGAATCCTTCTCATGTTGGGCTCAAACAGCGTAAGCAGATCCTGGCCTTTGTAGATCACTCTGCCGGAAGTTTCAACGTTAGCGGACCCGCGATTGAGGTGAAGAAGCGTATGCAGCAGAACACTCTTTCCCGCCCCGCTTTCTCCCACGAGACCGTGCACCTCGCGCTCTCGCAGCTCAAGATCGATCCCACGCAGCGCTCGCGCCGAGCGACCGTCGGAACTGAAGCTCACCTGCACGTCTTGTAACTGCAACACGGTTTCGCCGTCGCGCCCGTGAATCTTATGCCTGCCCATAGGCCCCTCACGTCATGCGTATCTTAGGGTTCGCCGCGCTGTAGAGAAGATCCGCGATGAAGTTGACTCCCGAGAAAACGACCGCGGTCACAATTACTCCGCCCTGCACTACCGGAAAATCACGACGGTAGATCGCCGAAAGCAGCAGCCGCCCGAGTCCGGGTAGCGAGAACACCTGCTCGATGACGATCGAACCACCGAGGAGGTAGCCAAACTGGATCGCACCGACAGTGATGACCGGCAGCAGCGCGTTACGCAACGCGTACCCGTAGCGAACACGATGCTCGGGAAGACCGTGTGCCCGAGCGGCGAGCACGTACTCCTTACCAAGCTCCTCTATCATCGAAGAACGAACCAGCCGTACCAGCACCGCCGCGCGGCTGAGCGCCAGAGCAACAACCGGCAGCACGAAATGCAGCGGCGTCTCCGCCCCGAACAGGGGGAACCAGCCCAGCATCACCGCGAACGCCAGCAGCAGCAAGATCGCGAGCCAGAACTCCGGCAACGCCATTGCAAGGTGCGAAAACGCCATCCCGAAATAGTCGACCGCGCCCCAGCGCCGAACCGCCATAGCTACTCCAAGCGGCACCGCCACGAGTAGCGCCCCCAGAAATGCCGCAACCGACAGCGTTACGGTTAACGGCACCCGTTCCCGGATAAGCTCCAGAACCGGCCGATCGTGAAAGAACGACGAGCCGAAATCCGCCCGTAACATGGCCCACAACCAGCTCAGGTACTGCTCGAGCATCGGGCGATCGGTACCGAGCTCGGCTCTCAACGCGGCAACCTCGCGCTCGTCGGCATCCAGCCCGGCAATTGTCCGCGCCGGGTCCCCCGGCAACACCCGCAACACGACGAACACAAGGCTGGTAATCACGAACACCGTAACGAACAAGCGCCCAAGTTTTGCGGCTGCGAATCGCAGGGAGGGAAATCGCGCGGAAGGGGGCGACATCAACAACACTCGAGGAGCGCCCGGCTATCGCTTTAGCGCCATCAGCACCCGCTCGAGCACCTTTGCGCGGTCGAGCGGCTTGACGATGTAGTTGCGAGCCCCGACCATTAACGAGTCCTTGACGAGGTCGTTCTTGCCGAGGGCGCTGATCATCACCACACAAGCGTCCTTATCAAACTCAATAATCTTCTTGAGCGCCGAGACACCGTCGAGCCGGGGCATCGTAATATCCATCGTAACGAGATCGAGATTCGGATAGAGCTCCTTATACTTCTCTACCCCTTCCTGGCCGTCCGACGCGCCGGCGACAACCTCGAAACCCGCCGACGTCAAGATCTGCCCAAGCTGCTTCGCGATGAAGATAGAATCGTCGACTATCAGCACGCGGTACGCGCTGCCGTCGGGTTTGAGCCCTTCGGGGTTTTTCTCGTTCAAACTGGGAAAATCGCCCTTGCTTTTCATGCTGCGGTCTCTCCTTTTGGTGAGCCTATTATACCCGATACCGTGATAGGTAACGCAAGCAGCGCGAGTTCGCGGGTGCGAGTTCAGCGAACTCATTACAAGGGGCCGAAACAAAACGAGCGGTCGACCGAGTTGTGCTCGGCCGGCCGCTCGTTTTGTCGGCATGGAATTTTGAGATCGCTTTTTACATCAGTTTTTACCTTCGTTTTGAACTTCACCTGAACACGTGCGGCCGAGCTGAGCACCCAGAAGCCCATGGCCGCGCCTCGGTTCAAAACACCCCGCTGTCCTTATTGCAATCCGCATGCCATATCAAAGGAAGGCATCTAACTCTCTTCCGGATAAATAGTTATCGTTCGTCTTCAAATCAAACCGTATGCGTCGTTGTTATGCAAGATGCATAGAATATAAGAATGATGAAGCTAACTCGTTATTGTGCAGAGGATTACAGCGTTATGCAGGCTGCATTGTTATGCAGTTTGCATAGCTGTCGACGCTGTGTTAGACGTCTTTCGTTGGCTTCGCGCGTCTGCTGATCGTGGATTGCGAGACACCGAGCATAGAAGCGGCAGCCGACTGATTGCCGCCACTGATACGCAGCGCCTCGTCGATCAACCAGCTCTCGACGTCTTTGAGTTTTGGGAACCCGCCGAAGCTACGAATCAATCCGGCCGCAGTCGGTACTTCCGCGCCGTCCCCACCTGCGTCGGCCGCCTCGGCGTCCGGAGCCGAACCGGAAACGCCTTGCAGATACCCGCGCACCGCATCGATCGTGACTCGCTCACCCGAGTTTCGCCCAACCACATCGTATATCAACGCCTGCAGCTCGCGCACATTTCCCGGGAACCGATACCGCGAGATATACTCCAGCAGCTCAGGCTGTAGCTCCGGGGGGCTACGCTCGAGCGTATCGCATGCCTCGTGCAAAAAATGCGTGAACAGCACCGGAATGTCCTCGGCGCGGTCGCGCAGCGGCGGGAGTTGAATTCTGTGCGATACCAAGCGGTAGTACAGATCGCGCCGAAACGCTCCTTCTTGCTGTAGCAGTTCGAGATCGGCATTGGTTGCCACAACCACCCGTGCACCGGAGAGACTCGGGCGGTCGGCTCCCAGCGGGTAGTACTCACCTTCCTGCAATAACCGCAGCAGCTTGACCTGCGACTGCTGGTCTAGATCGCCGATCTCATCGAGGAACAACGTTCCGCGATTGGCCTGTTCGATCAAACCCTGCCGCACTCCGTCGGCGCCGGTGAAGGCACCTTTGCGATGCCCAAATAGCGTGTCGGAAAACATCGTCCCATCGAGACCGGCCACATTGACAGCCACGAACTCGCCGCTGCGGCCACTGAGGTCGTGCACCGCGCGCGCAATTAGTTCCTTCCCGGTTCCGCTTTCTCCGGTGATGAGAACCGGCCAGGGTGTCGCCGCAATCGCTTCCAACTGAACGAAGACGCGCTTCATCAGCGGACTAACCGTGATAATGCCGCGAAATCGCTCCGGGTCGTGCGGCTCCACACGGCTCTCGTTCTGCTGCATGATCTGAACCTGATCCTGCAGCTCGCGCAAGCGGCGTGCGTTTCGAACTGCGCCGACCATGCGCGCCTCATCGACCGGCTTGGTCATGAAATCGAACGCGCCTTGCTTCATGCAGTCTACCGCTGTCTCTATGCGGTCCACCGCGGTGATCACCACCACCGGAATCTCAGGATGGCGCTCGGTGATTTGCGGCAGCAACTGCTCGCCCGAGACATGCGGCATGTTCAGGTCGAGCAGAATGACCGAGAGCGGTTTCGAGCTGACAAGCTCCATTGCAACTCGGCTGTCATGACACAGCACCGTGTCGGAGTATCCGTGCTCGGCGAGCACCGCCTGATAGAACTCGGCGGTCAAAGGCTCATCGTCAACAATTAGAATAGAGGCGTGCGCACTTTCCATAATCTCGTTCTCCTATCATAGTATGAATCGGCTCGCCTTAGCAAAGAAAACCGTGCTATTCTCGCCGGCATGACAAACAACGACGCCCGAGTCGGGCGGCTGAACCAAGCGCCCGATCGCGCCGGCAGCTACGTTCTGTACTGGATGCAAGCATCAATGCGCGCGCGCCACAATCCGGCCTTGGAGAGCGCTATTGCATGCGCCAACGAACGCGGGCTACCCTGCCTGGTTGTGTCGGCCCTCACAGATCGTTTTCCGGGCGCCAACGCCCGTCACTACCGGTTTCTGCTCGAAGGGCTCGCCGAAACCCAAACGACGCTCGCCGAGCGCAACGCGGAATTTATTCTTCTTCAGGGCGAGCCCGTGGAGACCGTTGCGGCGGCCGCCTCGGAGGCGGCGCTCGTGATAGCCGATGCGAGCTACCTTCGAGAGCCTCGACGCCGGCGCAAGGAGCTTGCCGACCGACTGAGCACCGCGCTCGTACAGGTAGAGGGCGACGTGGTTGTACCGGTCGGCGCTGCATCGTCCAAGGAGGAGTACAGCGCCGCGACGCTCCGCCGGAAGCTGCAACCGCTCATCGAGAAGTTCTCGAGTCTTCCCGAAGAACAGCATGCCGAGTGCAGCCCCGACCGGATTGATACATCATCGATCGCACCGGCGTACCCACATCTGGAACAGCTGCTCGCCGAGGACCCGCAACGCGTACTCGACTCAATCTCGGTCGACCACAGCATTCCCGCCTCGCGTGCGTATCGCGGCGGGTTCAGCGAGGCCGAGCACAGGTTGAACGAGTTCATCGATCAGCGCCTCGCAGAGTATAACATCAATCGCAACGACCCGGCGTTGAGTTGGGTCTCGAACCTGAGCGCCTATCTCCATTTCGGCCAGATATCACCGCTCTATATTGCACGGCGCGCACAGGCGGCGCTCCCGCCCGACCATCCGGGCCTCGAGAGCTTCTTGGAGGAGTTAATTGTGCGCCGGGAGCTCGCGATAAACTTCACGCACTACAACCCACACTACGACAGTTTTGAGTGCTTGCCGAACTGGGCTAAAGAAACGCTTCGCGTGCACAGCACCGACGCGCGCCTAGAGCTCTATAGCCTACGCCAACTGGAGCAAGCCGAGACATCAGACCGCTACTGGAACGCAGCACAGCTGGAGATGCTCCGCACCGGTAAGATGCACGGTTATATGCGCATGTACTGGGGCAAGCGCCTAATCGAGTGGCACCGCCGACCGGAGGAGGCCTTCGAGACCGCGGTTTATCTCAACGACACCTACGAGCTCGACGGTCGGGACCCGAACGGATACGCCGGCATCGCATGGTGCTTCGGAAAACACGATCGCGGCTGGCCTGAGCGGCCGATCTTCGGCAAAGTTCGGTCGATGACTGCGGGCGGACTAAAACGCAAGTTCGATATAGAAGCGTACGCCGAGCGCTGGAGTTGACGGCGCTCCGCGCCGGAGCCGTGTACAGGTCTCGCTCAGACCTCGCAGACTCGCACACTCGCACGAGTCGTACTTGACGCGGGGAGTCGGGCTGCACTACTGTGGAGTTACGGCGGCGGCAGTGATTACGCGCACGTCGGAGAGATCACGCGCATGAGAATCAGTTACAACGCACCGGTAACCCTGACCTTCGCACTAGTTTCCACCGCGGTTCTGGTGCTGGATATGTTCTTTGGTCGAACGCTCAGTTCAACGGTGTTCTCGGTCGGCGCGAGTATCGACACATCCAATCCGGTGGAGTACCTGCGGCTCGTGGCACACGTCGCCGGCCACGCAGACTGGAACCACCTCATGTCGAACTTCGCATTCATTCTGCTCCTGGGCCCCATTCTTGAAGAAAAATACGGATCGCCGAGTCTCATCGTAATGATGACGATCACGGCGCTAATCACCGGCGTGCTGAACGTGTTGTTCTTAAGCACCGGTCTGATGGGCGCAAGCGGAATCGTGTTCATGATGATCTTGCTCGTCTCGTTCACGAACTTTCGCAAGGGTGAGATACCGCTCACCTTCATCTTGATTGTGGCGCTCTACCTTACGCGTGAGATACTGACCGCAATGCAGACCGACGGCATCTCGCAGTTCGCCCATATCCTCGGCGGCGTATGCGGCAGCCTATTCGGTTTCCTCAAGCCCAGCCGCCAAGGATAGCGCCACAACCGATCACTGTTCGCGATCTACGGTGATCACGGCGACGCCGCACGATACCCCGATGCACGCCGCCGGCGAGCCAAGAAGACGGAGAAGCAATGAAAGCGAAACTTGAAGCTTATATCGAACGTTTCCGGGAAGTCGAGCAACTCGTGGCCGAGCCCGACATTCACAAAGACCCTTCACGCTACAAGAGCCTAATGCAGGAGCACGCGCACCTAGGCGAGATAGCCGAGAGTTATCGCCGGTATACCGAACTCACCGAGCAACTCGAACAGGCCCGGGCCTTGCTCGAAGATGAGCAGGACCACGAGCTGCAGGAGATGGCGCGCCAAGAGGTCAAGCAACTCGAGCGCGATATCGAGCGCTTGGAGCATGAGCTCAAGCTGCTGCTGATACCAAAGGATCCGCTCGATCATAAGAACACAATCATGGAGATTCGTGCCGGCACCGGCGGCGATGAGGCATCACTCTTCGCAGCCGACCTCTACCGCATGTACAGCCGCTACGCCGAGAGCAAAGGCTGGAAAACCGAGATTATGTCGGCGAGCGAGACCGAGGTGGGCGGCTACAAAGAGATCGTGTTATCAATCTCCGGTCAACAGATATTCGGTAACCTAAAGTTCGAAAGCGGCGTACACCGAGTGCAACGCGTGCCCACCACCGAGTCGGGCGGGCGCATCCACACCTCCGCGGTGACCGTGGCGGTGCTCCCCGAGGCCGAGGATACCGACGTGCAGCTCAACCCCGAGGATCTTAGAATCGACGTGTTCCGCTCTTCCGGTCCCGGCGGGCAAAGCGTCAACACCACCGACTCGGCGGTTCGTATCACCCACGAGCCGAGCGGATTGGTAGTCAGCTGCCAGGATGAAAAGTCGCAGCACAAGAACAAAGCAAAAGCCTTACGCATTCTGAAAGCCAGGCTCTACGAGATCGAGGAACAGAAGAAGCAGCAAGAGCGCGCCTCGGCCCGCAAATCTCAAATCGGTTCGGGGGATCGCTCCGAGCGTATCCGTACCTACAACTTTCCGCAGAATCGCGTTTCCGATCACCGTATCAATCTTACGTTGCATAAGCTCGACAACGTGATTCAGGGATCACTCGACGAACTGATCGAAGCGCTCAAGCTCAGCGAACAGGAACAGCTTCTGCATTCTCAGACCGCATGACGATTACTGTGCACGGTCTGCTACGCCAAGCGTCGCAGTCGCTTCAGCAGGCAAGCGACACGCCTTGGCTCGACGCCTGCGTGTTGCTCGCGCGTGCAAGCGGCATCTCACGCGAGCAGCTCCTTGCCTCTTACCCCGACAGCGTCACACCGGCCGCACACGAGGCCTTCACCGGTCTACTGGAGCACCGCCGCCGCGGCGTCCCGATCGCGTATCTGCTCGGTTTCAAGGAGTTTTACGGACTAGAGTTCACGGTAAACCGCGCGGTCCTCATTCCGCGCCCGGACAGCGAGCTGGTGGTGGAGATCGCTCTGCGCCTGCTCGCGGAGTTTCCGCGCGCTCCGCATTCCCCGCATTCCCCGCGTTCCCCGCGCCTACACGATTGCTGCACCGGTTCGGGTTGTATCGCGATCGCGATCGCACACGAGCTCCCTGAGGCCGAGGTTTCGGCATCCGACATCTCTGAGGCGGCGCTCCGGGCGGCGCGGAAGAACGCCGATCGCTTGATCGCGGGGCGCCTGCGGTTGTTTCGCAGCGATCTCCTCGCCGCGGTCCCGGGCCGCTTCGAGGTTATCACCGCTAATCCACCCTACCTCACCGAGTTCGAGATCGAGAAGCTTGCGAGCGGTGAGCCGCGCGAAGCGTTGCTCGGAGGACCGGACGGACTCGATCCGTATCGCCGGTTGATTCCTGAGGCTGTGGATAAAATAACGATGAATGGGTATCTTGTACTTGAGGGCGGGCACGATCAACACCACAACATCGGCGCCCTCATGACTTCGGCCGGGTTCACATCGATCACACACTATCGGGACCTCGGAGGAAACCTGCGGGTGACGGTCGGGAGAATGGAACGATGATTCGTACGATCGGCGATCTACAAGAAATTTTGACTCCCTACTCCGATGACGACCGCGAGCGTATCGTGGAGGCGGCTGAGGTTGCGCAGCGACTGCACGAGGGGCAAGTCCGCGACAGCGGCGATCCGTACTTCATCCACCCGCTGCAGGTAGCCGAGATCCTCATCGATATCCGGATGGATCCGCCGACCGTCATTAGCGCCTTGCTGCACGACGTTCTCGAGGACACCACCATGACGCGCGAGGACCTTCGTGAACACTTCGGGCACGAGGTCGAGCAGCTCGTGAACGGCGTCACTAAGATCGCCACCGTGAAGGCCAAGAACAAGAATGTTCAAGAAGCCGAGACCATCCGCAAGATGCTGTTCGCGATGGTGAAGGATGTGCGCGTAATCCTGATCAAGCTCGCCGACAAGCTGCACAATATGCGCACGCTCGAGTACAAGCGCGGTGAGCGGCGTCAACAGATCGCGCAAGAGTGCTTAGACATCTACGCGCCGCTCGCCGGCCGACTCGGGATCTCCTGGCTGCGCGACGAATTCCAGGACCTATCACTCAAGAACCTCAACCGCGAAACCTACAACCACATCAAGACCTTCGTGGCGCAGAAGCGTGACGAGCGAGGGAGTTATCTCGAGCAGATCAAGCAGATGATAGCGGAGAACGCCGAAAACGAGAACGTCGCGGTTACGGTGGAGACACGCGCGAAGCACTTCTACTCGGTCTACCAGAAGATGAAAAAGCGCGGCAAAAGCATCGAGGAAATCTTCGACCTGCTTGGAATTCGCATACTCTGCAACACCGAGAACGAGTGCTACACCCTGCTTGGGCTGGTGCATCGTCTCTGGCCGCCGATTGAGGGCCGGTTCAAAGACTATATCGCGATGCCGAAGTCGAATAAGTATCAGAGCCTGCATACCACCGTTCTGGCAACAGGCGGAAAGATGCTCGAAATCCAAATTCGCACCTACGCGATGCACCGCACCGCCGAGCACGGCATCGCCGCGCACTGGGTCTACAAAGACGGTCGCACGCACGAACAGGTTAGCGGACACGACCTCGTAATTATGGACCGCCTGAAAAATATGAACTCGCTGCGCATCACATCTCGCGAGTTCCTCGATGAGATAAAGCGCGAGATCCTCAAGGACTACATCTACGTCTTTACCCCCAAAGGTGACGCGGTTCAGTTGCCGCGCGGAGCCACCGCGATCGATTTCGCGTATCACATTCATACCGAGGTGGGCCACCACACCGTAGGTGCAAAAGCGGACGGTCAAATCATTCCGCTGAAGAGTGAGCTCAAGAACACGCAAGTAATTGAAGTCCTGACCTCCAACAACGCACACCCGCATGTTAACTGGCTTCGCCACGTGCGCACCTCACGGGCGCGCTCCAAAATCCGCCAGTGGCTTAACAAGAACGACGAGACGCTGTTCCTCGACAAGAGCGTTGTCGCGCGCAAGAAAGCTACCCCGGTTGAACCCCCGCCCGCTGCACAAGCCGGTGACGGCGCCGGGCAGGAGGTCGACGACGGACACCCAAACCGCATCATGGACACCGACAAGATCGGTGTACGCATCGGAGACGAGCGCAATCTCATGATCCGTTTCGCACAATGCTGCCAGCCGAGCACCGGCGACGCGATCATCGGCTACGTCTCCCGCGGGCGAGGTATCATCGTGCACCGCCTCGATTGCCACAACCTGCAGTTCATTGAAGACTTTGAAAGCAGACGCATCGAGGTAGAGTGGGAGACCGTCTCTCCCAAAGCCACGCGGCGTTTTCGCCTAACCGCACGCAAGAAGTCCGATTTGTTCTCCGAGATTGAAGGTGCGGTGCGGAAGTATAAAGGACACCTCATCGAAGGCCGTGTAGAGGAAAACGAACGCGGCCAACTAGAAGGCGAGTTCACGATGGAGCTCGAAAACCCCGACGATTTCAAACGGGTGATGAAGAGCATCCGCACCGTGCCGGCAGTGATCACACTCAGCGACTCGGTTCAGCAGTACTCGTGATACCGCCCAAGCACCCCCTAACGGCCCCCAACAGCGCCTAACGCCCCTACGCACCCCAACAGCCGCCAACGCACCCCAACAGCCGCCAACGCACGCCAACGGCGCGGTTGAACCGCCACGTCTCAAACCGTTCACCGGTAACGCGTCACCAAAACTTGCCCACAAGGCGATTAAAGAGGTATTTTTCCGGTTAAGAATTCTCTAAGGAGCACAAAATGGCGCAGATAACACTCAAAGGCAATCCGATACACACCGTCGGCGATCTCCCGGCTGTCGGGTCAACCGCACCGGATTTCGTACTAACCGCTCGCGATCTTACCGATCGAACGCCGGCGGACCTCGGCAATAAGAAGAAGGTGCTGAACATCACCCCAAGCCTAGACACCAGCGTATGCGCGGCCAGCGCCAAACGCTTCGATACCGAGGCGGCGAAGCTACCCGATACCATAGTGCTTAATGTAAGCTGTGACTTACCGTTCGCGCAGGCTCGTTTCTGCGATAACGAACAGATCGAAACAGTGATCACGCTCAGCCAACTCCGGAATCGTGAATTCGGCAAGAACTACGGAGTTGAGATAATCGACGGCCCAATGGCCGGGCTGCTCGCGCGCGCCGTAGTCGTACTCGATCGCGACAACCGCATCGTCTACACCGAACTCGTACCGGAGATTGGACAAGAACCCGCATACGACGCCGCGCTCGAGGCGATCGGCAACGCATAGGCCATGCCGAGGCCCGACCGCCGCCTGCAGGCCGCTGAGGCCTGCAGCGGCCTGCAGCGTCTGAACAAGTAGTATAATGGCGCCGTCTGAACATCCCGAACACGGGGGCACTCCCGGAATCGTCGCCGCTCCCAATCAGGACAAGCAGCCGGCACGGTTAAAGCCGCCCGGTCCTCCTCGTCCGGACGCTCCGCCGGCGGTGGTTCTCGTGGAGCCGGAGATCCCGCAAAACACCGGGAACATCGCGCGCACCTGCGCCGCCACCGGTTTTGAGCTGCACCTCGTTGGGACACTGGGATTCAGCATCTCAGATAAGCACCTAAAGCGCGCCGGACTGGACTACTGGGACGCGGTAACCCTGGTGCTGCACGAATCGCTGGACACCTTCCTGCAAGCCACCGCCGAGCGCCCGCGTTTTTTCGCTAGTACCAGCGGCGGCGTGGGGTACAGCGGTTACACCTATCCGCCCGGCAGCGTCTTCGTATTCGGACGGGAAACCGCCGGGCTACCTCGCGAACTTCTGCAACGTTACCGCGGTTCGGTAATACGTATCCCGATGCTGCCGGGACTGCGGTCCTTGAATCTTTCTAACTCAGCGGCGATCATAGTGTATGAGGCGATGCGCCAATGGGGGTTCCCCGGATGCGAATAGCCTCCGAACGCGAAACTGGAGGTGCCGGATGCAACGAATCGGAATAATCGGCTTTGGGAACATGGGCTCGGCGATCGCTCGTGGCCTACGAGCCGAACACCCGAACCTCGCGATCGGAATCCTCGAACCGAACGCTGAGGCCCGCCGAAAGGCGGAGACCGAACTCGATGCGATCTCGTACACCGACGCGCCGGATCGCTTCTTTCGCGACTGCACCACCGTTGTGCTCGCGATCAAGCCCCAGGACCTAGAACAGATCGCCGAGCAACTCAGCCCGCATACCGCCGATACTGCGGTGATATCGGTCCTCGCCGGGACACCGACCGGCCGGATCGCGGCGGCGCTCGGAACGAAGCGGGTTGCGCGCTTCATGCCGAGCCTCGCTGCGAGCGTCGGTAAATCGCTCGTAGGCGTTGCGTTCGCGGCCGGAGCCGATGAGCATCTGCGCGAGACGGCCCGCACCGTCGCCGCAGCGATAGGCCGACCACTCGAGATACCGGAGCACCTGATGGCCGCGATTACCGGGGTATCCGGATCAGGCTTGGCCTATGCGTTTACCTTCGCACACGCACTCGCGATGGGGGGCGTATCAACCGGGCTGAAATACGACGATGCACTTGCCGCGGCGGTCATGGTTCTAGACGGCGCCGCGGAGGTTCTCCGCGCCACCGGCGAGCACCCGCAAGCGCTGGCAAGCAAGGTTAGTTCCCCAGCCGGGACAACGATAAAAGGCCTCACGGCACTCGAGCGTGGAGCCTTTACCGCCACGGTGATAGACGCAGTCGAACAAGCCGCCCTTCGCGCCAACGAACTTGAGTCTTGAAGGAAATGCCCCGCAGCGTGTTGGTGTTATTTCTGCGTTAAGCGAAGCGCTATGAAACCGGAGGCGGTGTTAGATAGGTAGAAGGAGGTGCGTTGATTATGAAGCACCGCTCTACCGCAAAGCCCGGGCGAAACTCGCTCGCCAAGGCCGCCGGAGCCCGCGCCGACGAAGCCGCCGAATCCGAAGTCCCCGCCCACCGCGACGTAACGCCTCTCAGCGAGGACCAGGCCCGCCGCATCCCGCTCTCGAGCAGCGCAGTAAGCGCGGACGGGGTTGATTTGCGCCTGCTTCGCGGCGGCAAACCCTTCATCGCCCCGTTCTGCCCCAACCCCGGCTGCCGCGAGCACCGTCGCAGCACCGGCGGCGATGATGACGAGAAGCCCCGCCGGTGGTACAGCCTGTGGGGGTCCTACCGAAACGGCTGCTTCGGGCGCATCCAGCGCTACCGCTGCCTGCGCTGCAAGATGGTTTTCAGCGAGATGAGCTTCTCGCTCGATTACCACATCAAGCGCCGCCTCGATTACCGAACGCTCGACCTGCACCTCAGCGAAGGCTCCGGGGTGCGCGCGATCGCCCGGGCGCTTGCCGCCTCTACCTCGAGCGTCGAAAACCGCCTCGCGCGCCTTGCACGCAGCTCGCTCGCGCTGCACGCGCGGCTCGACCGGTTACTCCCCCACACCGAGGACCTCGCTTTCGACGGGTTTCGAAGCTTCGCAGTCTCTCAACACGCTCCCTGCGACATCACGATCCTCGTAGGCGATGCGAGTGAGTACCTCTACTACTTCGACTACGCTCCGCTACGCCGCGGGGGCACGATGAGCGCAGCACAGCGGAGCTCGCGCGAGCGCTTTGAGCACCTCATGCGCGCCTCACCGCAGGCGACCGAAGACAGCGCCGCTCGGGTGTATGACTACATCGCGTGCACGATGGCGCTTCCGAGGCGGGAGGGTGCGCCGCCGAGGCGGCTTTCAAGCGACCTGCATTACGCCTACCGCGAGGCGTGGGAGAAGCATGAGCCGATTATCCACATCGCAGAGCGCGGATGGCTGCGCCGTGAGCTCATAAGCTCAAAGCGCATCCGTGACCGCCACAATCCGCTGCGGCCGGTGAACTACTTCGACCGGGAGATCAGAAAGGATATGGCCGAGCATCGCAGAGAGACGGTGTGCTTTGCGCGACGGCCGGTGTCGATGCTATGGCGCTTTGCGATCTATACGCTGCGGCACAACCTGCACAAACGCCGGCGCATCAGAGGCAACGCGCATGTCGGCGCCCGTGAGGTAGCCGTCGATTCGCACGCGGTTGCCGCGGGAGTGGACGCGGCGACGGTGGCGGGGTGTCAGATCACGCGCGTGACCGCCCGGCCGTTTCTCTCGCGCGAGCGGCTCAGCTGGTTTGCAGAGACGCTGTGGCGAGCCGAGATCCCGACCCCGCCCTATGCGAGCTACGCGAAACTTCCCGCCTACGCGTTGGTGTGAGGGCGCCGGGTGGCCTCCGCGGGGAATGAATGCGGTCGGCGCCGGATGGCAGCGGTGAGGCGCGCGCCGCGGGCAGGGGTGAACGGCACGCCGAGAGGCCCCGGGGAGGGGCCCCGGCCGGGGCCCCCAAAAGAGAGGCCGCCAGCCTTCGCTCTGCGCTACACGCAGCGAATAACACCAACACGCTGCGGGGCAGTTCGTCGGTGCTTGCCGGTGGGGCGGGTTTTCGCTAATATTCGAGCAATATGCTTGACCTAAAGTTCATCCGTGACAATCTCGATGCAGTGAAAGCAAACATCGCCGCGCGCAATATGCAGGCTGACGCTGATTTGGTTGCCCGACTCTACGACGAGCGTAACACGCTGCTGCGGGAGCTCGAGCAGTTGCGTGCGCAGCGCAACCACAACGCCAAAAAGATGAAGGCGAAACCCTCGGACGACGAACGGGCCGGCCTAATAGAGGAAGGCAAGCGGCTCAAGTCCGAGATTCCGGAACGTGAGCGTCGCCTCGAGGAACTCGAGCAATCACTCTACGCCGAGGCCGAGAAAATTCCTAATATGGCGCATCCTGACGCACCGGTCGGCGACGACGACGGAGCAAATCGCGAGATCAAGCAAGTTGGGGTACTTCCGGACTTCACGTTTCCCTCCCAGGACCATATCGCGATCGGGGAGAATCTCGAGTTGTTGGATTTCGAGCGCGCCACGAAGGTCTCAGGAACTAAGTTTTACTACCTGAAGAACCAAGCGGTTCTGCTGGAGTTCGGGCTCATTCGGTATGCACTCGATATTCTCGCGCGAAAAGGTTTCAGGCTTATGATCACCCCCGACATCGCGCGTGAGAGCGTCGTCGGTGGTATTGGGTTCAATCCACGCGGGCCGGAGAGTAATCTCTATACGCTCGAAGACGAGGGCACCTGTCTCGTAGGCACGGCCGAGATTACGCTTGGAGGCTACTACGCCGATGAGATCGTTCCTGTAGAGGAGCTTCCTATTCTGATGGCGGGTGTGTCGCACTGTTTTCGGCGTGAAGCCGGAGCGGCCGGACAGTTTTCTAAGGGTCTATACCGCGTACACCAGTTCACGAAGGTCGAGATGTTTGTTATCTGTACACCGGAAGTGTCCGAGCAGCATCACGAACAGTTGCGGGAGATCGAGGAAGAGATCTTCAGCGGGCTCGAGATTCCGTACCGGGTTGTGGATACCGCCACCGGCGACCTTGGCGCTCCTGCGTACCGCAAATACGACCTGGAAGCGTGGATGCCTGGACGCGGCGAGCACGGTGGCTGGGGTGAAATCACGAGCGCCTCAAACTGCACCGACTATCAAGCACGCCGCCTCGGCGTACGCTACAAAAGCGAGTCAGGCAACCGACACGTACACATGCTAAACGGCACAGCAATCGCGATATCGCGAGCAATAATCGCCCTGCTTGAGAACTATCAGCAGGCCGACGGGTCGGTGCGCATTCCGCGCTCGTTGGTGCCGTACGTAGGGTTCGAGCAGATCGGCCCGCGTAATGAATAAGCCCGAGATAATCGCCGAGATCGGTTCAGGCCATAGCGGAGACCTCACGCACGCGCGCGAGCTGATCGCCGCTGCGGCCGAGTCGGGTGCAGATTGCGCCAAATTTCAGCTGATCATCGCCGACGAAATCATTCACCCGCGAACCGGCAACGTACGTCTTCCAACCGGAGCCGTTCCTCTCTACGAGCGTTTTCGCGCCCTTGAGCGGCCGATTTCGTTTTATGCCGAGTGCGCCGCTGAGTGCGAAAAGCGCGGACTACGGTTCCTCTGCACCGCGTTTGGCGTCGATAGCCTTGCTCGAGTTGCATCGCTTGGGGTTGCACGCGTTAAGGTAGCCTCTCCGGAGCTTAATCACCTGCCGTTACTGCGAGCAATCGCCGAACGCGAACTACACGCGGTGGTCTCAACCGGCGTCTCGCGTCTTGGCGATATAGAACGCGCGGTGGACTTGCTCGGACCCGCGCGAACCACGATTCTACATTGCATCACCGCTTACCCTGCCCCCGAACACGAGTACAACCTACAGATCATTCCGCGCCTCAAAGCCCTGTTCGGCGTGGCGATCGGCGTGTCGGATCACTCGCTCGACGCGCGAATTGTTCCCGGCTGTGCGCTTGCGTGCGGTGCCGCTGCAATCGAGAAACATTTCACTCTGAATCGGCACGGAACAGGATTAGACGACCCGATCGCGCTTGGCCCCGACGAGTTTCGAACTATGACTCAGTTTCTCGAGACCTTATGCACCCACCCCCACGAGGAGCTCGAGCACCTGCTTGCCGGTGAGTTCGGGCGTCAGCGGGTTCAAGCTGCGCTCGGTGACGGAGTCAAACGCCTCGCCCCAAGCGAACGCCAAAACTACGGGCGAAGCAACCGCTCGCTCCATGCGCTCGTTGAGCTATCGGTCGGGGATCCGCTCAACAGAGAAAACTGTGCGCTGCTTCGTTCCGAACACAACCTACGCCCGGGCATCGCCCCCGAGCACTTTGACTCGGTGCTCGGGGCGCGAGTAAGCGCGGCCGTTCCGCCCGGCGAAGGTATCCGATGGGACGACCTGTTGCAGCGTGGATAGCCTTGCCCTTGGCGGTCACTGCGGCGACCGGTACCGGTTGCCCGCTATGTCTTCGTGGCGACTGCCGGTTGCGAGCCGCGCGGCCCGGGCGGTTACGTCGCTACTGCTGGAGGAAGCGCCGCAACACGGTATGCAGGATGCCGCCGTTGCGGTAGTACTGCACCTCAACAGGGCTGTCGAGCCGCGCCACTACCTCGAACTGTTTCTCGCTACCGTCGGCGCCGGCCGCGCGCACGCGTAGGCGCTGCATCGGGCGCACGTCGTCGTCTACCTCGATGGTGTAGCGTTCGTCCCCGTTAAGCCCGAGGCTCTCGTAACTCTCGCCTTCGAGAAACTGTAGCGGTAGCACGCCCATACCGACGAGATTGCTCCGATGAATGCGCTCGTATGAGCGCGCAATCACGGCGCGCACCCCAAGGAGATAGGTGCCTTTCGCCGCCCAGTCGCGACTCGATCCCATGCCATACGTTTCTCCGGCGAGTACAATCGTGGGCGTCCCGTGCTCTTGGTAACGGCATGCAGCGGTGTAGATATCGGTGACCTCCCCGGTGGGAACATGCGTCGTGCAACTGCCCTCGGTTCCAGGGGCCATAAAGTTTCGGAATCTGATGTTCGCGAAAGTGCCGCGCGTCATAATGCGGTCGTTACCGCGGCGGCTGCCGTACGAATTGAAGTCTTTGACTGCGACACCCAGCCCCTGAAGGTAACGCCCGGCCGGACTGTCGGGGTCAATTGAGCCCGCCGGACTGATATGGTCGGTCGTTATGTTGTCACCGGCCATCACCAGCACATGTGCATCTTCGATCGGTGCAATACGCCCCGACTCGAGCGACATGTTCGCGAAGAACGGCGGCTCCTGGATGTACGTGCTCTCAGGGTCCCAGTCGTAGAGATCGGTGCTGCCGAGCTTGATGCGGTTCCAGTGCGGATTGGAGTCTTCCAGTCCAGTGTAGCTCTCGAGAAACGCATCACGATTGAGGGCAGAGCGAATGTACTCCATCAGTTCCTCCTCGCTCGGCCAGATATCTCGCAGGTAGACCGGTGCACCCTCGGCGTCGAACCCGAGCGGGTCGCGCTCGAGATCGAGCGCAACCGTACCCGCGAGCCCGTACGCAACCACCAACGGCGGCGATGTTAGGAAGTTCGCCTTGGTATGCGGATTGATGCGCCCCTCGAAGTTGCGATTCCCGGACAACACGCCGGCTACCACCAGATCGTGCTCCTCAACCGCGCGAGCCACAGCCGGCGGGAGTGGCCCGCTGTTCCCGATGCAGGTGGTACACCCGTAGCCCACGAGGTAGTACCCGAGCTGCTCGAGGTACTTCATCAGCCCGGTACGCGCGAGATATTCGGTTACAACCATAGAGCCCGGCGCAAAGCTCGTTTTCACGTACGGCTTCGTGCGCAGCCCACGCTCTGCCGCGTGCTTGGCAAGCAAACCGGCCGCGAGCAGCACCGAGGGGTTGCTGGTGTTGGTGCAGCTCGTGATCGCGGCGATCGCGACGTCGCCGTGCGTGAGCTCAACCTCCTCGCCGCTTTCGAGCGTAACCGTAGCTTTCTTTCCCTGCTCATCCTTCGCAACACCGAAACCACCTTGCTCGTGCGGAGCCTCGAGCGACTGTTGCCATGCATCCTTGAGCCGATTGACGTCGATGCGGTCTTGTGGGCGCTTCGGCCCGGCAACGCTCGCGGTCACATCGGCGAGATCGAGCTCGAGCACATCCTCGAACTCGGGTTCGGGGGTTGCATCGGTACGGAACACGCCCTGTGCCTCGGCGTAGCGTCGCACGGTGTCGATCAGCTCGTCGGGCCGGCCGGTGTGATGCATGTACTCGAGCGTCTGCTCATCGATCGGAAAGTACCCAACCGTAGCTCCATACTCCGGCGCCATGTTCGAGATCGTTGCCCGATCGGGCACCGTCATCGCCGAAAGCCCGGGGCCGAAGAACTCCACAAACTTCCCGACAACGCCGTGGCGGCGGAGCATCTCGGTCACACGCAGTACGAGATCGGTCGCGGTGATTCCGGGGCGCAGACTTCCGGTAAGCCGGAAACCCACCACCGAAGGCGCAAGCATATAGATCGGCTGCCCGAGCATCGCCGCCTCGGCCTCGATGCCACCGACACCCCAACCCAGGATTCCGAGGCCGTTGATCATCGGCGTATGCGAATCGGTGCCTACGAGTGAGTCGAAGAACGCGACCTCGCGCTGGGCTTGCTCGCCGATCTGCACCACGCGCCCCAGGTACTCGAGATTTACCTGGTGACAGATACCGCTCGCCGGCGGCACGACCGAGAAGTTGCGGAACGCGGCCTGCCCCCATTTGAGGAACTCGTAACGTTCCCGGTTGCGCTCGAACTCCAGCTCGGCGTTGCGTTGCATCGCATCCGGTGCATTGAAAAAATCGACCTGGATCGAGTGGTCGATCACGAGGTTCACCGCCTGTTCGGGGTTGATGCGCGCCGGGTCACCACCGAGACGCTTCATCGCAGCACGCATCGCCGCGAGATCAACCACGCACGGCACGCCGGTGAAGTCTTGTAACAACACTCGCGCCGGCTTAAACGGCAATTCTATCTCACCCGGATGCTTGGGATCGTACTGTAGTAGGTTTTCGAGGTGCTCGTACGTGATCTCTTGATCGTTTACCTGGCGAAGCACGGACTCTATCAATATTTTGATTGAGAACGGCACGCGCTCGAGCCGGGGGTAGCCGCTTTCGATCAAGCGAGGGACGCTGTAGTACGCTAACTCGCCCGATTGCGAGCTGAAACGGTCGAGATACTGCGTTATGTCGGAAATAGCACGGGTTTTCATGCAAGAACTCCTTATAGTAGTTAGATAATACTCAATCGTCGCGGTCGACTTCAAGGTAGCGAAGTGCTATAGTACGCGGGTCGTTCCTGACCAAGACCATATTGGAGGGTACCGTGGAACAAAGCCAACTGAGCAGCCTGAGTGGAAAAAGGCTTTTGGCGCTATACCGCACCATGGTGACCGCGCGTGAGATAGATCTGCTTGAAGAAAGCTATACCGGACGAGGGGAAGCGTTCTTCCACGTCTCGGGTGCCGGTCATGAAGCCACCTCGTTTCTCAATGACGCTCTCAAGCCGGACGACTACCTGCATTGCCACTACCGCGATAAAGCGCTCATGCTTGCCCGCGGCGTCTCGGCCGAGATGTTCTTTCTTTCATTGTTCAACAAGGACTCCTCGCACTCTCGAGGACGTCAAATGAATGCGCATATGAGCGCGCCCGAACTCAATATCTTGAGTCTTACCGGACCGGTCGGCAACAATGCGTTGCAGGCCGCGGGGGTTGCCCAGGTGACCAAAGAGCGCAGCGATGATGCGATCGTGCTGTGCTCGCTCGGCGACGGTATGACGCAAGAAGGCGAGGTGCTCGAGGCTATCGGACACGCGGTGCGCGAACGCTTGCCGCTGCTTTTTCTCGTACAGGACAACAGCTTCGCCATCTCGACAATCACCGACGGCAAAACCTTCTACGATAGGCCCGACGGACAGACCGAGGAGTTCTACGGCGTCCCGATCACCCGCCTCGACGGCCGCCGGCCCCACACCTGCTACGACGCGTTTGCCGAGGTAGTATCCGGTATCCGTCGTCACCGCGAGCCGCGCATCATCGTGTTCGAGGTCGACCGACTCTCGAGTCACACCAACGCCGACGATCAGCGCATGTACCGCAGCGCCGATGAGATCAAGCACGTCGCCGACACCGGCGATCCGCTCGTCCATTTTCAGGGGTATCTTATAGAGCGCGGCATCACCACTGAAACGCTCGAGCAGCTCTCGCTCGAGGTGCGCTCAGAGCTCGCGCCCATCGCCGAACGGGCGCAGTACAGCCCTGAGCCCGCTCCGGTGTTCGATGCGCTCAAGCCGTTGCCCGCCCGTCTCAGCGCCGCGAGCGCCGAGGAGTACCGTGGCGACCTTGCCGCGGCGCGCGAGCGCGGCGAGGAGCCGTACGTGATGCTCGGCGCCATCCGCGAGGTTCTCCGCAGCCGCCTCGAGACAGACGAGCGGGTGGTGCTTTACGGGGAGGACATCGAGGATCCTAAAGGCGATGTATTCGGCGTAACGAAGGGACTCACCACGAGCTTTCCGGGCAGAGTTCGCAACTCGCCGCTTTCGGAATCGTTGATTCTCGGCGAAAGCATCGGCGAAGCCCTAGCCGGTCGCCGCCCGGTCGCTTTCTTGCAGTTCGCGGACTTCCTTCCGATCGCGTACAATCAGATCTTCGCCGAGCTCGGGAGCATGTACTGGAGAACCGACGGCGGCTGGCAGGCGCCTGTGATCGTGATGATCACCTGCGGCGGCTACAAGCCCGGTCTCGGCCCGTTTCACGCGAGCAGTCTCGAAGCGATCGCCGCGCACACGCCCGGCGTGGACGTCATGATGCCGAGCACCGCCGGCGACGCAGCCGGGCTTCTCAACGCCGCGTTTGAGTCGGGCCGCCCTACCCTGTTCTTCTACCCCAAGAGCTGCTTAAACGAACGTGACAACGCGACAAGCCGCGACGTTGAACGCCAGCTTGTACCGCTCGGCCGTGCGCGTCGCGTGCTTGAGGGCGACGATATCGCGATGGTCGCGTACGGCAATACCGTCGGACTCTGTAGGCGAGCTGCGGCCGAACTGGCCGAACACGGCATCTCCACCGAGTTGCTCGACCTACGATCGATCCAACCCTGGGACATCGAGACGGTGTGTAGCGCAGCCGAGCGCACCGGGCGCCTGATCGTCGCGCACGAAGATAATCACAGCGCCGGTGTCGGCGCCGAGGTACTGGCCACGGTTGCCGAACGCGTGTCGCGCCCGGTTGCGATGCGGCGTGTCACACGTGCCGACACCTACGTCCCGTGCAACTTCCAAAACCAGCTCGAGGTTCTGCCGAGTTACAAACGGATACTCGAAACCGCGGTGGAACTACTCGACGGTGAAATCAGCTGGAGGCCTCCTGCAGCGCGGGAGAAGGGCGTCTACTACCTCGAAGCCATCGGCTCGAGCCCGTCCGATGAGTCGATCACCGTGGTTGAGTGGCAGATAGCGCCGGGAGATGAGGTCACAAGCGGTCAGATCGTCGCCGAGCTCGAGGCCGACAAAGCAGCGGTGGAACTCAAGTCATCGGTCGCCGGAACCGTCGAGGAACTGCTGGTAGCTCAGGGCGACATCGTCAAGGTCGGCACCCCTATCGCGAAACTCAAGACCGCTGCAGCCGAGAGCTCCGGGCGTGAGCACCTTAAGCCGATCACCCGCGAGGATCCCGGCACTCCTATCATCAGCGAGCTCAAGGTCGCACAGGGCCAAGGCGTGCGCGTCAGTGCACCGGCCGTGCACAACTCGAAACGCGCGGAAACCGCCGGGTATCCTCTAATACTGGGCGTAACCGGTGCGAAAGGCAGCCGCGTGGTGACCAACGAAGAGATCTCGCAGATGTGCCCCACCTGGTCGCCCGAAGACATCCTAAAACGGACCGGGATAGAGACGCGGCCATGGGTTACCGAGGACGAGAACGCACTGACACTCGCCGAGCGTGCGGCACGCAAGCTGCTCACCGAGCAGCGACTCGCGGTCGAGCAGATAGACGCCATTATCTGTACCACCGGCACCCCCATCTACAACACTCCCTCTATGGCGGCGCTGCTCCATAATCGTCTCGGGGGCGAAAACGACGAGTTTCTCGCGCCGGCCTACGATATCAACGCTGCGTGCTCCGGCTACCTCTACGGCCTGCAGTCGGCGCACGACTACCTGCAAAGTCGTCCCGAAGACCGTATCCTGCTGGTGACAACCGAGGTGCTGTCTCCCCGACTCGATACCTCCGACCCGGCCACGGCGCCGATCTTCGGAGACGCCGCGACCGCTACCCTCGTCACGCGCTCCGCCTCAGGGTCGGGAGCGGCTCCGGCGCTACGTGTGTTCCGTCCCAGCTTAGCAGCGCAAGGAGAACCCGGGCAGATCCTCTGCGTTCCGAGCGGCGGAGACGGGCAGTACGTCTCGATGGACGGACCGGCGGTTTTCCAAGAAGCCGTCAAGCAGATGATGCGCATGCTGGAGCTTGCTTGTGTCGAGGCCGGGATACGCCCAAGCGAGTTGGACCTGATGGTCCCGCACCAAGCAAATCAGCGAATTATCAACGCGATTCGTCAGCGGCTTAAAGCGCCGCACGAAAAGATGTACAGCAATATCCGCCACAACGGAAATACTTCCTCGAGCACAATACCGTTATGCCTCGAGGAACTCAGTGGGACACTCTCGAGCGGACAGCGTCTCGGACTCGCCGCATTCGGCGGCGGCTTCACGTTTGCAGGTGGTGTGCTCGAGGTCGTGTGATCGGCCTGCCCTGGCGGCGGGCAACGACAGCCGCGCTTGCCCGCCGACAGCCGCGCTTGCCCGCCGACAGCCGCGCTTGCCCCCGACAGCCGCGCTTGCCCGCCGACAGCCGCGGGCGGCCGTTGTCACCGACGCGGCGGCGGCCCGATCTCGGGAGGAACGTCACCGTCCGCCACAAAGAACAGAGCGGCGGAGTTGATGCAGTAGCGTCGGCCGGTAGGATCGGGGCCGTCTTCAAAGACATGACCAAGATGTGAGCCGCTGGAGCTGTCGACCACCTCGATGCGCTGGGTGAAAAACGAGTGATCTTCTACGTACAAAACCGCATCCGGTTCCGTCGGCTCGTAGTAGCTCGGCCAACCGGTACGCGAATCATACTTCGTCTCGGAAGAGAACAATGGTTGGCCGGTAGCCGCAGAGTGGTACACACCGTCTTCGTAGTGCCGGTCATACTCGCCGGTAAAGGCCCGTTCGGTCCCCGAGCGTCGCAGAATATCATGTTGTTGCGCCGTCAATAGCTCTCCCCATTCCTCGTCGCTGCGCTCGATCGGGAACTGCACGCGCCTGAACTCTTCGCGCGTCAAGATCGCCCCCGGTGGGATGTCTTCCACCGCGATCGGTCCGTCCTCGGCGGGTGCAGACCCGGAGCGAAGCTCTCTATCGGCCGATTCCGGCGCCCCGCTGTCGGCGGCCGGCCCCGACCGTGCTTCGTTCTGCTGAGGCCTGCTTGAACCGGACTCGGCCTCGGAGCGTCCGGCAGCGATCAGCATCCCGGCGATCAGTACCACGGCCACCGGCATCCCGAACTTAATGAAAACTCGTCGCATAACGATCTCCTCCTTTAATAACTTCCTTTAATAACCTGATAAATATACTAATATTGACCGGCCCGAGTCAGCCTACTACAATACAGCAGATGTCCGAAAACATTTCCGATGCCGCTCTCCCCGTGGTGTATCGTTCGGCGAGAGTAGGTTACACCGGAGACCGGCCGATAGCACTCATTACCGGCGCTACAAGCGGTATCGGCGCCGAGATCGCGGCGCAGTTGGCCGGGCGCGGTTGTGACCTCGTGATCACCGGCCGGCGCGTAGAGGAACTCGCAAACCGCGCACGCGAACTCGAGGAGCGTTTCGCACCGGCCGTGCGGGCCGTTGCATGCGATCTAAGCGCGCCGGACTGCCGTGCCGCACTCGTGCGCGAGATTCAGGGACTCGAGCGCCTAGACTGGTTGGTCAACAACGCCGGCTACGGGCGCGGTATAGCGTTCACCGAGGACACCTATCGCGAGCAGCGCGCGTTACTCGCGGTACTGCTGGACGCGGTAACGGAGCTCACGCACGCCGCAGCGGGACGCATGCAGCGCGGCGCGCAGATCATCAACGTATCCTCGCTGGCCGGCTTCGGTGTATCGAGGCGCAGCGCGGTGTATTGTGCCGCCAAGGCGTACGTCACGAGCTTCTCGGAGTCGCTGGCACTGGAACTCGCACCACGCGGTGTCGGGGTGCTCGCGCTGCTCCCCGGCTACACCTACAGCGATTTCCACCGCTACGAGGCTAGTGCGCGCCGAAACCGTGGACTGGTGCGCTGGCAGACATCGGCCGAAGTGGCCCGTGGGGCGATGAGGGCGGTCGACCGTCGGCGCGTTATATGTATTCCCGGCCGGTTGAACGGGCTGCTGTATGTGCTTGTTAAACTGCTTCCACGCCGAGTGGTGTACCGTGTCATGGGCGGCAAGCCTCTCCACAGCCGTTCGGCATCAGGCCCGGCGCCACCCTCGGCATCACCCGACAGCCCCGCTGCAACAAACCGAGGCTCCCGTGAGCCCTCTTGAATCGTGCTGCGGCCGCGGATTCCGAGGCCGCGGACGCCGCAACGGCGCAGGTTACAAGGCTCGAGGCCGCAGCGCAGGATACCACAGCCCCGATAGCGGAGAACTCACCCACCCAAGCCGCAACCGAGGCCCATGGCGAAACAGTCGTGTTGGTCTTACCACCACGCTCGCGGTGCTCGTGGCGCTCCTGTCGGCCGCGCCGCCCGCCGGGTCGCTACCGGAAAAAACGGCCACGGACGACCCGCCGCTCGTACGCGAGCAACCGACGGTTGTGACGAGACGCGAGCACATCCGTGAACACGAAGACGGGCGTTACATTGGCCAGACGCGCACCGAGACCCGCGTGGTGCTGCATGAACGGTCGGCGGTGCATGAACGGCCGGCGATGCACGCGCCGCCTATTGATCAAGATGCGCCGCGCGCAGATGATTCCACGATCTACGACGGCCGCGGATTCGAGGGCGTGGAACTCCGCTTCGCCGATACGATCCGCGACCGAGCTCCTGTCGGGCGCCCGGTGGAGTTCTCGCGAGAGTTCGCGTTTGCGCTCGACTCCGACGGACGACGTGTACACGCGGGGGAGTACCTCGACCTCCCTTCCATCTGGGGATTTCCGGCTCCGCCCCCACAGCGTTACTCCGCACAGCTCCACTCCCGGGAGGGCGACCGGCCGGAGGCCTATCCTCCGGTGCACGGGTCGCGGCAGTTCGACGCGCCGGCGTCCGGCTCACTTGAGCCCGGCACGAGGTGGAGCGCGCCGGGGGAGTATCGCGTCGCCCGCAGCGCGCCTCGCTCGGAGGCGGCTACCGGCGATCCCGATGCACTCGGCAAGGGAGCAGCGTTTCCGTTCGTAGCTGAGTACCGCTACGAGGGTACCGAGCTTCGTGACGGTAAGGAGCTACACGTTGTGAGCGCCGGATTCCGCGTCCGCTATCCGCTGTCGACGATCCCCGAGTTCGACAATCCCGCGCGCGAGGAGCGGGAGCGCGAGTATCGCGCAGCGCTTAGTGCGCGCGCAGCGAGTGCCGGGATCGCCGCGGTCGAGGCCACCCATCGAGCTACCATTCTCTTCACGACGGAGTCGTGGCGGCCGGTACTCGTCAATGAGAACATCGCGCAGCAGATACGTACACTCGACGGCCGAGACGTGCGGCGCGAAGGGTTTCAACTGCACTGGTATCGCCACCCACAACCACTTCAGTTGCCCGAGCTTCTGCGGCGCGCCGAACGCCTTGATCTCCCGGACACTCGCATCGAGCAGCGCCCCGGCGGCATCGTGGTTACGCTCGAAGCGATCGGCTTTGAACCCGACAGTGCTCGGCTGCAGCCCCGGGAACGCGAACGCTTACGTGAAGTCGCTGAGCTCCTTCAGAACTACCGCGGCGCACCGGTTCTCGCGATCGGGCACACCGCCGAGGCCGGAACAGAGGAGGGGCGCCAAGCACTATCCGAACGTCGCGCTGAAGTGGTCACCGAAGAGCTCATCGCGGCCGGCATCGACCCCGCGAGACTGTTCTTTGAAGGTCGGGGAGCGAGAGAGCCTGTAGCCGAGAACGCCGACGAAGACGGACGCCGACGAAACCGCCGCGTGGAGTTATTCATTCTCGACGATCAGACCGACCCAGACCGGTAGATAGTGACACGAGTTTTGTGGGTGATAGTTCCCGCACCCGGAATCATGTTGTTTACCCACAAGACTCGTGTCGGTAGTCAAGCAGCACAGGGGGCGGAAAAAGCGCCGGCGAAAAGCTATACTGTATGAAGTGATGCAATCGAAGGAACAGTCCGGACGGACTCGCTCTGCGCCCCACTACGCCTTCGCGGATAAACACGACCGCGAGTTGTTCCTATCGAGTCTCGGCCTGTTCACCGACCAAGAACGCGCCTTGTTTCACCGCGTCTGCGCGATCTGGGAGCCTGAGATCGCTTACCGCAAAGCTTACTCTACAGTAGAGCAGGTCTCGGAGGCCGATTCTCGTGGCCTTGGTCGGCTACTATCCAAACTGCGGCGGCGCCAGTGTGCGGTTGTTACCACTCGCACCGTGGAGGGTGGCGGACGGCCGTACGGCGTGATGCTGTGCGAACCCGGTGAGCCGATCTTCTTCATCACGGTGCTCGAGGAGTATCTGCGACGCGTTGAACGCGACCACCGTGTTGGGCTACCCACCGATCGCGAACTCGGATCGGAAACGCCCCCGGTTGCGATTCGGCGCAGGCTCGACACCGGCGTTATAACGAAAGCGCTGCTTGCGTCGACGCAGTCCGCAGGCAGTGATGCCCCTGCGGGTTCGGAAGCCGGCGACTCCACGGGCCCCGGAGAGTCCGAGGACCTGTTCGTCTATACGATGCCGCTGCGACGCAGCGAAGACTCGGTGCTACTGCCCGGCTCCATCTTGGCCGAGATCACGACGCTCGCCGAACAAATCCTGCAAGCCGCGTTTAACGATGGCGAGCTATTGACGGAGTTTGCAAAGCTTCGCAAACTCGGTGCGCTACAGCTCAAGCAACGCATAGCGGAAGCCGACCTCGGCACCTGGCGAGAGCTGAGTGCCGAGCTGGCCGGACATATGCGGGAACTGGCGGCCGGACCGGCTCGCAGTCATATTGCGACGCTCGAACCGGCCGCGGCGGTAATGAGAATTGCCGCAGAGGCCGCTCTCGAGGCCGCCTCGATATCCAAACGGCGCGCCGAGCGACGCGAAGCGGCTATCTCGGAGCTGGTACAACGCGTACGCGAGAGCTCCGAAGCGTTTTTGACGCAATCGTGGCTCAATCGGCAGTTCAGTCATCTCCAAGAGCAACACCCGGAGGAGTTTGAGGCGATAAAGACCGGCTTCTACCGGCAAACGAAACCGTCCGTAACGGATCGCGTGCCCGCGATTCTGCGCATCCAAGGTCGCTACATCCATCGCGACCGCATCTATCCCGAGTTCGAGGGCCGTCTCGAGAACGCGCGTCGGGAGCTGCATAACTACTATCTGCGCACGCTGAGCGCCGAGATCCGCTTCCCGAACCGCGCAAGAAACCCCGCCTTATTTGGCGCGGAGAATCTCGAGCGTGACATCGCCGAGCGCCTTCGCCGCTTCGATCCGTTTGTCTCGGCGCTGCTCGGTGATGCTGCGCTGTTGACCGAGGTGGTGATTCACGCCGATCAAATTGCGCCGGGTGACGACGATGGGCCCCTCACGCGCGGGCGAGACCGGCTATTCCTGCGCGGGAGCATGAGGCTCAAGCCGTACCGGGAGATCATGGGTATTTCGCTGCGAGCGCTGCTTGAGGAGCACCTCGACGGGCTCGGAATCATTCGCCAAATTTGGTTACGCTTAACCGGCCGTCAAGCGCGTCTCTGGGAACGCTACGTCGGCCCGGCTACCACCAAGGTAGTCGCAAACCGAGTTCGCGTACCAGACCGGAGAAACAGCGAAGCGCAGCACGCTCAGCTTCTCGGGAGCGAGAGCGGCGGGGCGTGGTCGTCGACCAAATCAACAAGGACGAACTCGCCTCGCCCAGGCGGGGCATCACGGTCGGCCGCAGAATCGAAGTCAGCAGCGGGAACCGAGGGGAACGAACCCTTCGCCCCACGCCGCCCGTACTCACACAAAGAGCGCGAGGACGCGTGGCAGGCCTTTCAGCGCACCTTGAACGACGAGTAGGCATCCACCGCCGCCGTCACACTCCACCCTACGCGCGGCTGCCCCACCTACGCCCCACCTACGCGCGGCTGCCGATGCCGAGCGGTCCCCGCAGCGAGCGCAACACCTCTCGGCTGCAGTTATAGCCCGGTGCTCCGTAGATTCCGCCACCCGGGTGCATCCCGGCGTTTGCAAGGAACAGCCCGGGTAGCGGAGCCGCGTAGCGCGACAGTTCCGGAAGCGGTCTCCACATGAACATCTGGTCGATCAACATCTCTACATGCATCACGTTGGCGTTCGGCATGTTATGCTTGCGCTCGATCTCTCGCGGGGTTTGGATGTAACGCTCGGTCACCGCGCGCGAGGCACCGGGTGCGAACCGATCGAGGACGCGCAACATGTTATCGGCCTCGCGTTCGGCGATCGTGTCCCAGTCCGCGCCTTCACGCAAGCGATAAGGATAATACTGCCCCCAGAGAAACAAGGTGTGCTTGCCCGCCGGAGCAAGAGTGTCGTCGATCGCGCTGAAGGTCATGGCGATCAACGCCGGATCTTGCGACGGGATGCCTCGAAGGTAGTCGGCGTAGGCGTCGTTGAGGTACTGAGTGCTTGGGCAGAGCAACTGCAAGCCGTTGAGCGCGCGAGACGCCGGGGTCTCGGGGCAGAGATAACTCGGCAAGCTATCGGCGGCGCAGCGCAACACCATGCCGAAACCGTTTCCAACCTGCACCCGCGAGAGCCGCGCGCGCAGCTCCGGGGGTGTCCAGTCCGACAGCAAATCCGCGAACGTCACCCAGAGATGCGCGTTCGAAACAACGCGCCGCGCGGTGACGCGCTCTCCCGACACGAGTTCCACGCCGGCCGCGCGGCCGTTCTCGACCAAGATGCGGCGTACCTCACTATCGGGGTAGACCGCCCCGCCGTGATCCTCTATGCAGCGGGCCAGCGCCTGCGTGAGCATACCGGAACCACCGCGCGGCCGGGCCGGACCGTGGGTGTGAATCACCGAGTGCCAGCCGACGAACTCGGCAGAGGCCGCGTCGATCGGCGGTGGGCCGCTTTGGGCGCCCCACCACGCAAGCGCCGCTCGCAGCCGATCGTCTTGAAAACGCTCGCCCACGATGCGCCCGTAGCTTTTCAGCAGATCGCGAACCAAATCCTGTTTATTGGCGTTTGCGGCTGTTACCCTACGGCCGAAGAAACTCTTTGCAAATGAACCCGGTGTGGGCGTCTTGAGAAACGCTTCGAACACCGCCTCGTTAAAGGGACGCCAGTACTCGATGAACCGGCGATACGCCTCGGCGTCGGGTGGCGAGATCGCGGCGATGCTCTCGCAGGTGCGATCGAGATCCCGGAAGAACTCGTACACGCTGCCGTCCTCAAACGGAGCGGCCATGAACGGGTCCATGGGAATGTACTCGAGCCCGTAGTTCTCGAGCCCAAGGTCGTCCACGATCGGCGTATGATGGATCATGAAGTGCGCTGAGCCGCCGACATCGAGCCGATACCCGCCGAACATTTCCTCCGTGCAGACCGCACCGCCGATGGTATCACGCCGCTCGAGAACGGCCACGCGGTACCCGCGTTTTGCAAGGTACGCCGCGCAAACCAGCCCATTGTGCCCGCTGCCGATTACAACAACATCGTTATCCATAACGCCTAATCCAGGTAGGCCCGTATGGATTCCACCAGCCAACAACCGTCGCAGTCGCCTTCGGTCTGCTCGACCAACAAGAACCCGTACCGACGCTGCTCGCCGTCGGCGCTCACGACCGTCACGTCTTGCCGCGCAACCCTCCCGTCGAGCTCGAGCGGCCGATAACGCGCCTCGCGGTGGGCGACCAAGTCACGGTACGGACGACGCGTGAAGTGCTCGACGAACTCGTCGCGATCATCGAAGGCGGCGCGGAAATCCGGCGATGCGAAGGCGTACAAGAGCTCGCCGTCGAGCTCCTCACCGTCGGCCGCGGCGAATGCCTCGAGCTGTATGCGCACAACGTCCTCCGGCTCGAGCTCCGGGCTCGGCCCAACCGGCTCCCGAGGCGCCGGATCGAGTGCGGTTTCCACCGCGGCACATCCAAATAACACCACAACAACCAACGGGGCCAGGGCGAGAACCGCCGAATGCAAGCGTGTCTCGGCACGCCCGTTGCGACCGTGATAATTCCTCATATCGTCCTATTCTACCGCAAACTGCGACAATCGCAAACAAGAACATCGCAAAGAACTCAACCGGGGCCGTCCAGAACCATACCGGATTCACGACCGAATTCACGACTTGCACAACCGCAGAACCGGTTCTATACTGGCCCGATGCTGGACTGGCTCATCCTGGGCGGCGGTATTCACGGCACCATCATCAGCCGTTACCTGCTGGCTCACGATTTGGTGGACTCCGACGGCCTGCGCGTCTTGGACCCGTACGAAACACCGCTTGCCGTATGGCGAAGAACAACCAAGGCGTGCGGGATGCGGTACCTGCGCTCCCCGAGCAGTCACAACCTCGATATCGATTTTCGCGCGCTGCGGCGTTTCGCACGGCGTCCCGAGAATCGCGAACCGGCGCGCTTTATCGAGCCGTACCGACGCCCCGCTCTCGACCTGTTCAACGCCCATTCCGAGAATGTAATCGCTGCCCACGGGCTCGAGCATCTCCGCTTACTCGGGCGCGCAATCGAGATCAGTCGCCAAAACGGCGCAAAGCGGATTCGTACTCCCGAGACCAGTTTTCTCGCCAAGAATGTAGTGCTCGCGTTCGGCGACTCCGAGAGCCCGCTCTACCCCGACTGGTCGATGCAGGCTCGCCAGGACGGCGCACCGATCTCGCATGTGTTCAGCCCCGATTTTGATCCGCGGTTGCCGGAGGAACCGTACAACACGGTGATCATCGGTGGCGGGATCACCGCGCTACAGAAGGCGTGTGAACTCGCGCGCGCCGGGATCACGCCGGTGACGGTTGTCTCACGACACCACATCCGCGTCTCAACCTTCGACAGCAACCCGTGCTTTATCGGCCCTAGATGTCTGAACGAGTTTCAAGCGGAACGCGACTATCGCCGTCGTCGTGCCGTGATCGAAGCCGAACGGTTTCCGGGCTCGGTCCCGCGCGACGTCGCCGAGGACTTTGCCGCCTTGCGCGAGCAGAACATGGTCCGCTTCGTAAACGCCCATATCACCGCGGCGCAGGCCCAGCCCGACGGCACGGTGCGCCTAAGCTGCGGCGAGGACGAGACAGTGATCGAGAGCTCGTACGTTTTGCTTGCAACCGGGTTCCGACGGCGGATGTACAAGGCGCCGATCGTTCAGCAAACCACCAAGGAGTTTGGGCTGCCTACCGCCGACTGCGGGTTTCCGGTCCCGCAACCGCACCTCGAATGGGGCGAGCGCATCTTCGTCACCGGAGCCTTAGCCGAGCTCGAGCTCGGGCCACCGGCGATGAACATCATCGGAGCGCACAATACCGCTCGCAGGATCGTTGCTGCGCTGTCGTCCAAATAGCGTTTTCGCACGAAACGGCGTTTGCACTCGAAAGCCGATTCGCCGCGACGACCGCGGCGCAGTATCGCTTCAGCGCGCCGTCGTTTCGGTGGAGTATCACTCCACCTGTTCGAGCTGTCCGCTGCGATTCTGGTACTCAACAATGCTCGCGAAGATGCTGTGAAACACCGTCGGGAACACCACTCGGTGGAAATGCGCGTTCCGCAGAATCGCGTCCTTGCGCCGTTCGAAGTCTCCTATAATGCGTTTCGATTCTCGCTCGATGAACTCCGCGTACGACCGAAAAGAAACGGGCTCACCCGGCAGATTGTCTTCCAACTGCTTGACGGTATCCTGATACTTACCGAGATCAGACAACAGATCAAACAAGCTGTAGCGGGCTCGAACGAACTCCTCGATCTTGGCTTGGTTGTTTTCGAAGCGCGAGCGTAGGAGATCGTACTTCTTGGGGTTGATCGTCTCGAAGATGGTGCGCTTGCGTAGTTGGATCCCCTTGCGGCGAAAGAGATCCTCGATCGCGGACAGCACGAAGCGATTGCCACGATAGTACTGAATGAGCTCAACCAAACGACGAGCTCCGTGCCATTCACGGCGCAACAGGAGCTCGGCCTGCGAGCTAATTGCTTCCGGCAAACCGGGATTCACCTGAATGGTGTACGAATCAAACTCGGCGTTGTTCTTGTCGGCTATGCGCACCGTGCTGCGGCGAAACAGCTCGTGCTTGCTGATATCGCGGTAATAGCCGAACAGCGCGTCGGCCTCTTTTTTGAACCGCTGGAAATACGCGTCCGCGACCCCGGTTTCTTCCAAGATCTCGTAGAAGCGCGCCGAGATCCGCACGCCGCCGGCCGGCGCGGTGCTTTCCATACGCTTCGCTTCGATGACCGGCAAGCCGACCACGTCCCACTGCTTCGAGCCCTCCGGTCCAAAGTTGCCGATCGTAACCTCGCCGATATTAGCACCGATACGAATGCGAATCTGAAACAAGGCGTTGATCGAGGATGCGAGGTCCATGTTGGTACGCAAGCTCGAGATAATCTGAAACGCGCGCTCGAGCGTCGGCCGCTCGTGGGGAGCGACGCTTTCGGAGAGGAAACGATCGTTGGCTTGATTGAACAGTACACAGACGCGCTGCATCTCGACGCAGGTATAGAACAGCTCACGCGCGATATGTCGCTTGGCCTCCTCCGCTGTCATGTCACGCGTCTTTGGATCGATGACCCCGCCGTAATGAAACATCAGGCTGTCGCCCTCGATCTTATTGAGGTACCCGCCGTGCCGCCTGAGAACACTGTTAAACGCGGTATACAGCCCGTTCAAGACATCTTGATTCTCCTTCGGGCTGAGGAACTTCGAGATGTAGGTATAATCGGCGATGTCCATGAAGGCCACGCCGATGCGCGCCTCGGTGGAGTCGGTCGGGAGGTGGCCCATCTCGAGCACCGCATCGATCAGCTGCTTAGGGAGATAATACTCCTCGATCTGTCGCCGCAACTCGTACTCATCACGGCTGATCTCGGTGCTGTGAGGTTGGTACCCCCAGTTCAAAGCCATCGACGCCCCCCTTACGGTCGTAAACACAGCTTAAATGGATAGGCGCTTAAGGAACCTGGGCCATTTGTAGGAATTCTTGTTCGCTAATGATCGGAATGTCAAGCTCTCGTGCTTTGCGACTCTTGGAGGAACCCGAGCCGGAGTCGTTTGTGACGAGATACGATACATCACTTGTTACAGAGTTTTTCACGACCCCTCCGGCGCGCTCCACCATCCGCTCGGCTTCGGAGCGTTTGAGGCTGTGCAAGCTACCGGTGAAGCAGAAGCTCGTGCCGAGCAACGGAGCATCGGCGTGCGGTTGTTGCAGGCGTACAACGCCGGTCTCGAGCACACGCTGCATCAAGGGGTACAGCTCGCGAACGCCGGCGCTAATCATCTCGGCGGTAGCAGGACCGATGCCGTCTATCTCGGCGAGCTCCGTAACCGATGCGTCGCGAATACTCTCGAGCGTTTGGTAACCGGCGGCCACGACTTTCTGCATGATCAACTCACCGACATGCTCGATATCGAAGCCCGCTACGAACCGTGCAACCGTCAGCTCCTGTACCGAACGGAGGTTGCTAAGCAGCTTGCGGGCAAGCGGCTCGCCGACGCGCTCGAGCCTTACTAAATCTTCGACGGTGAGATCGTATAAGTGATGAATCTCGGTCACGCGCCCCGAATCGAACAGGTTACCGAGAATGACGTCGCCGAGATCCTTGATCTCGAGCACCTGAATCCATTTCTGTAGACGGTGAAACCGCCTCTTGCGACACTCGAGGTTTGGACAGTACAGCCGAGTGCCTTCGTTGAGAAGCTCGGCGCCGCAAGCGCCGCAGACGCGCGGGAGCTCTATCTCACCCGCGTTCGCCGGATTCTCGAGCACTCGCTCTATCTTGGGGATGATGTCTCCACGCTTGGTTATCACGACCTGCGAGCCGATCTTGATTCCGAGCTTCTCGATGAGACGCGGGTTGGCAAGGTTGGCACGCTGCACCGTGGTACCGGCCAGCCGGACAGGCTCGACGATACCGATCGGGGTGTAGTGGTGTCCGGACTCGCTCCAACGCACCTCTCGGAGCGTACTCACCGCTTCCTCCGGCGAGAACTTGAACGCGATCTGTCGCTCTGGTCGCACGCGCTGCATATCGTCGCGGTCGATCCGGACGCCTTTCACCACCAAGCCGTCGATATCGTACTTGAGCGTGGAGCGCTGCTCGGAGACCTGATCGCGATACGCTACGATCTCCTCGGCATCCTCGAAAACACGATACGGCACAAGCGTGAAACCCTGCCGCTCGAGCCACGCGAGCTTGGTAACCTCGTCTGTAAAGAACCGCCGCTCCCCGGACGGCCAAGCGTCGTAACACATCACCGTGAGGTATCGGGCCCCTTGCCCGTCCTTGCGCTTCATCACGCCGTTCGCAGCATTGCGACAGTTCGCTTTGTCGGAGTAATAGCGCTCGAAGATATCGTGCGGCATCATCACCTCACCGCGCACCCCGCCGCTAAACCCTTCCTCGAGCTCGGCGATCACGCCCGCCATTTGTCGAACGTTGGAGGTGATGTCGTCGCCGACCGTACCGTCCCCGCGCGTTACGCCGTAGCGAAACGCTCCGTTGTCGTACTGCAGCTCGAGGCTCGCGCCGTCGAGCTTGTGCTGCACAATGAAGCGCTCGTGCCCGCTTTTGTGCGCCCACTTCAAGAAACGTTCGGCGTCGGCGGCTTTGTCGAGGCTGTTCATCGGGATGATGTGGCGCCGTTTTGTGTAGCCGGGGCTGTCGTCGCGGCCCACCTCTTGAAACACCGCGTTCTCAGGGTCGAGCGCGCGCAGCTCATCCCATAGGCGATCGAACTCGGCGTCTGATATCTCGGGTTCGCCGTTGTAGTACTTATCTTGGTGGTACCGCACCAGCCGCACAAGCTCTTTCACTCGGTCGTCCATCGGAGGTAGTATAACAAATATGGAGACGCTACGGCTATTTGTATCGCTCGAGCTGCCGAAACGATTCCTCTCCGAGATAGATCTGCTCCGCGACCGTGCAGTTGCAGCCGGCCACCGGGAAGCAGTCCGTGCGCTGCCTTCCGAAAACCTGCACCTCACGCTGAAGTTTCTTGGTGACACCGAACCCACCAGACTCGATGATCTCCGTTCAACACTGCAGTCGCTCGCGACTCACGCGCATCCGATCTCGGTGCGGCTGAGCGGTGGGGGGTGTTTCCCACACGCTCGACGCCCGCGCGTCTACTGGGCGGGGCTTCAGAGCCTCGACACCCCGGGCATCGAGGGGCTACAAGCCGAGCTCAGCGCCCGGCTCGAGGAACTGGGGTTTCCGCCCGACGACAAGCCGTTTCATCCGCATATTACGCTCGGCTATGCGCGAAAGGGTGTTGCGCCCGCCGCGGCCCGGCGCGCGGCCGAGGCGCTCAGCGGGTTTCGTGAGCCTCCGGTCGGGGCCGAAGCCGTTCTCGAAACTCTTGCGTTGAAGCAAAGCAGGCTAACGCCGAGCGGCGCGGTACACGAAACAATTGCCGGCGCGCACCTCGGCGCCGAACGCTGATATCGTGCTACAGGTTCGGGCGTTCGGGCGGCAGTTCGGCACCTTTGCATGGTCCATGGTCCATGGTCGCATAATCGCCCGCCGTGGCATCGTTGCGCCGCCTGCCCGCCGCGGCTCAATCCTCGGCTTCGGCGTACAACGGGTGAATCCGGCGCCGGTAGTGCTCGTACTGTTCGCCCGCGTGGTACGACGAACGCACGAGCGGCCCGGCTTCGCAGTGCGAAAACCCCCGCCGGAGCGCCTGCTCGCGTAAGCGTGCAAACTCCTTCGGTTCGTAGTAGCGCTCGACCGCGACGTTGGTACGCGCCGGCTGCAGGTACTGCCCGAGATTCAACACCGATACACCGACCGACCTGAGGTCGTCCATCGTCTCGAGTATTTCATCCTCGGCCTCGCCGAGCCCGAGCATCATGCTCGACTTTGTGCTTCCGTCCGGGTCGAGCTCCTTCGCGATCCGCAGGAACTCAAGCGATCGCTCGTAGGTAGACCGTGACCGAATCCTCGGCGTAAGGCGCTTGACCGTTTCGATGTTGTGGCTCATCACCTCGGGCCGGGCATCGGTGACGCGCGCGATGCTTTGACGATCCGCCATCAGGTCGGACGCCAGCACCTCAACCGAGCACTCCGGCGCACGCTCGTGCACCGCCTCGATCGTCTCCGCCAGTATCTCGGCACCACCGTCGGTAAGATCATCGCGATTCACCATCGTGATCACGACATGGCGAAGCTCCATCGCGGCAACCGAGGTCGCGAGGCGCTCAGGCTCACCGGTGTCTACCGCGCCCGGCACACCGGTCTTTACCGAACAGAACCGACACCGGCGGGTACAGATGTCGCCGAGGATCATAAATGTCGCGGTGCGGTGTTCCCCCCAGCACTCGTGAATATTCGGACAGCGGGCCTCTTCGCAGACGGTATTCAACCGCCCGTCACGAACGAGCCCTTTAATATACTTGTAGTTGTTATTGGTGTTGAGCTGGACCTTGAGCCATTCGGGCTTGCGTCCGACACCGCTCTTTGCCGATATATCGTGCTTCATAGCAGAACTAACTCCTTTCAGGTAATTAAGTGTACCGTATTGCTCGGAAAAATGAAAGGGCGTGGACGCGCGCGTGAACGCGCAGCCGTGTGCAGAAAGCCGTCGTGAGCGCCGCAGCCGCCCCACACACCCCACGCGGAGCACTCGGCGCAGCCGAGGCGGGCCGTTGAGGCACCGTAGGAGGTTTCAAGCTCAGGCTCCGTCGTTTCTTGACTTGTTCCGTCAGTAATTTATAATGGTACGAGATCATCATGGTGGTAGTATGCAAGGCACCGTAACCCGCGGTATAGCAACAGTCCTCGAGCGACGCGAGCTTTCAAATCGATGCTACGTGCTGCGACTCGAACGCAGCACGATCGGGCGGTTCGAGCCCGGGCAGTACATCGTCATTGGCCCCCAAAACTCCACCGACAGGCGCGAGTACTCGATTTATTCCACCCCCGATGACCCGTTTCTCGAGGTTTTGATCAAGGAGGTGCCCGAAGGCGCGGTATCGCGTGCGCTACATGCCGTTGAGCCCGGCGATTCGGTCGCGGTTGAGGGGCCGCTCGGGTTTTTCACGATCGCACCTGAGCACCGCGGCACTCGAGATTTCCTGTTCATCGCAACCGGAACCGGGATCGCTCCGTTTCACTGTTTTGTGTTCGCGTATCCCGAGCTAAACTACCGGATTCTGCACGGGGTGCGTTACGCCGACGAACGGCACGAGCATCACCTCTACAAGCCGGAACGCTATACCGCCTGCCTCACCGGTGAAGCGCTCCCCGACTCGCACCACGGGCGCGTCACGCAGTACCTTGCGCAGCTCTCGGTGGCGCCCGAGACCCTCTGTTATCTTTGCGGCAACTGCGATATGATCTTTGAAGCGTTCGATATTCTTCAGCGCCACGGCGTAGACCCACAGAACCTGCACGCCGAGGTATACTACTGAAAACACGCACCCAACACCGGAAATGCATATGGCTATGACGTACCACGTACTGCAACTAGGTTGCCAGATGAATATATCGGACGGCGAGCGTCTGCGCACCGTCCTGGAAGAGATGGGATACCGCTACACCGAGGACGAAGAACAAGCCGACCTATTGGGAGTAGTGGCGTGCTCGGTACGGCAGAAGGCGATCGACAAAGTGTACTCGCGCATCCACAAATGGAACCGCTGGAAGCGTGAGCGTTCGCTTCTCACCTTTGTAACCGGCTGCATCCTGCCGGCCGATCGTGAGAAGTTTCTCGACCGTTTCGATCTGGTGTTTGCGATAACCGAGCTGCCGCAGCTCCCCGATCTAATTCGCGAGTATGGAGTTGTCACCGAAGCATCGCTGCGTTCGGCCGAACGCTCCGCATTCGACCAACTCGCCTCTCAGTCGTCCTCCGGCACCGCGCCGACCGAGTACTGGAAGATTGCGCCCAGCCACGGCTCGCGCTTCGAAGCGTACGTCCCGATACAAAACGGCTGCGACAAGTTCTGCAGCTTCTGTGCCGTACCGTATACCCGCGGTCGAGAGGTCTCCCGTAGCTCAGACGAGATTCTCGCCGAGATCTCGGAACTCCTCGGGCGCGGCTACCGCATTATCACCTTGCTCGGACAGAACGTGAACTCCTACGGCCTCGACCGCCCCGGAGAGGAGATGAGCTTCGCCGAGCTCCTCGATCGCGTCGGCCGGATCGGCGAACATACTCCCCACGAGTTTCGCGTTTACTTCACCTCGCCGCATCCCCGCGATATGGACACCAAGGTGCTCGAGACGATCGCGCGCTACCGATGCCTCGGCAAGCAGATTCACTTACCGTTGCAATCCGGCGATGACAAGGTCTTGATCGCGATGAACCGCAAGCATAGCCTCGACCGCTATCGCGAGGTTGTCGCTGAGATCCGTCGGATCCTGCCCGATGCAACACTGTTCACCGATATCATCGTGGGCTTCCCGGGAGAGACCGAGCAGCAGTTCGCGCGCACTGTCGAGGCGCTGCGCGAGTTCGAGTACAACATGGCCTATATCGCGATGTACTCGCCGCGCCCGGGCGCTCGCAGCGCCCGCAGCGAAGACGACGTCCCGACCGTCGAAAAGAAGCGCCGCTTGCATAAGCTCACCGAGGAGCTACAACGCATCTCCGAAGCCTACAACCGCTCATTGATCGGTAACACCGTAACCGCGTTCGTGGAGGGCGACGACCGGAAACCGGGCTACCTGAGCGGCAAAACCGAGGGACGACTCGTGATCAGGTTTCCAAGCGACGACCGCGAGCTTATCGGCGGGTTCGTAACGCTGAAGGTCACCGACTGCGCCCCGCTTTCGTTAGAGGGCGTGCTTCTCGGGCGATATGAAGGCGAAGGTAGGCAACTCGGCAGCGCCGGCGCCGCGGCTCGGCAGGGCTCCGTCGGGGCCCCGAGGGACCGCAGGACGCACAGCGTGGCGTTCCGGACGCTCGGGTGCAAGCTCAACCAGTTCGAGACCGAGGCGCTCGCGGCGGAGTTCGTGAAAGCCGGCTACCAGGTAGTGGAGGACGGCAAAGCCGATTGTCGAGTCGTGAACACCTGCACCGTAACCGCAAAAGCCGACCGCAAGTCGCGCAACACCATCAACCGCGCGTTGCGTGCTTCGGCGGATGAGGAAGCCGTTGTGGTCGTCACCGGTTGTTTTGCAGAGTCTTATCGAACGGAGCTTGAAGAAAGCGGCGTGACGTACGTGGTAGAAAACGACCGCAAGCGAAACGTCTTTGAGCTCGTAGACGCGCATTTCCGCGGCGAGGTACTGCATCCCAACCAACTCGAGCGCGACGTGTTTTCGTACAGCGTCGGCACGGGGATGTTTCGGACCCGAGGCATGTTAAAGGTTCAAGACGGCTGTGACAATTTCTGCAGCTTCTGCGTGATTCCGCACGTTCGCGGACGCGCCGTCAGCCGCCCGGTCCCGGAGATTCTCAGCAATTTGGAAGCCTCGCTCGCAGCAGGGTATCGTGAGATTGTGCTGACCGGGGTGAACATGACCCGCTACCGACACAACGATATCGCGTTCTCGGGAATGCTCGAGCGTGTTCTAGAGACGCCGGGAGAGTTCCGGGTGCGTATTTCCTCGATCGAGCCCGACTCGCTGGACGACCGCTTTTTCGATTTGCTCGCGCATCCCAAGCTTTGCCCGCACCTGCACCTTTGTTTACAAAGTGGTAGCGAGCGCGTGCTGCTGGAGATGCGACGACAGTACACCGCAGCAGGGTTTCGCAAGATCGTCGACCGCATCCGCGCGCAAAACCCGCGGTTTAACCTTACTACCGATGTTATCGTCGGCTTTCCCGGCGAGTCTGCACAAGACTTCGCCGAAACCGCCGCGTTCTGCCGCGAGCTCGAGTTTAGCCACGTACACACCTTCCCGTACTCCCCACGGAGCGGTACGCGCGCGGCGCGGCATGCCGAGCAGGTCCCCAACGTGATCAAAAGGCAGCGCGCAGCCGAGATTCGCGAGATTTCCGAGAGCAATCGCGTACGGTATCGCCGCGGTTTCACCGGGTATAGCCAGCAGCTTCTTCTCGAACGACCGGCGCACGAGAGCTCTCCCCAGGCAGACTCCCGAGCGCCCGAGGGTTCCACGGGCGCGGCGGATCAGACACCGCGGCTTCTCGGCCACGGGTACGGCGAGCATTACGTACCGATCGCGTTGTACGGTATCGGCGGCTCGGCGGAGCGCTCTGGATTTCGAGCCGCTCCCAACACCTTTGTTGATGTGACGATCTCGGGCCTCTCG
>Ga0207421_10000745_pt1 | contig 42178 bp, 42 predicted proteins | sample SodLakKL_010_SED_4_FD_187542 | JGI IMG/M metagenome (GOLD analysis project Ga0207421, IMG submission 187542) | Alkaline sediment microbial communities from Lake Tanatar, Kulunda Steppe, Russia - 8KL_010_SED (SPAdes) (version 2) | ecosystem: Environmental > Aquatic > Non-marine Saline and...
ACATTATGTAGAAATAGCCAGACTGGAATATAATTGCTTAATCCTTTTTTGGAGACGATAAACGGCTGTCCTGTGGATGAACTATTTACGACAGTTAAACTGTCGTGAATAGTTCAGGCTAAGGCTTTTTCATAGTGGACCGGATACTCCCGTAATTTCAGTATTCCCGGTCCCGCTCATTTCACCGGTTGTATTTCTGTTTTTATTAAACTTGTTCGAGCTCTTCTGATCAGATGATTATACGGCTAATCTTTACTGTAAACCCCTCGGTTTAAAGCGTCCCTTATTGCGGAAATTACCTTCTGACTGCGAATCGTAGCAGCGGTGTAGTCATCAACTTCAGTTTCAACGAAATTTTCAGGGAAATACAGGTCCGTCAGATAGGTTTTGAGCTCCTTCCCTTCAAGATATTCCAGGGTCTCTTTATACTGCTGAACTACCGACCTGTAAGGATCGTCCTCGGCCTCTAAGTTGTAGTTCTCGTCGCGACGCAACCAGCGAAAATCAGCCGCCTGAACGATTCCATCCTCTAATTCAAACTCCACGTTCACCTGTATTTCGTCGCCATCCGCAAATATACCTCTGTAGGTGCCGTTCTCGTAAAGGTAACGATCCTCGTGCAGAACCTCGCCGCGACCCAGGTAAAAAACCATTACCCCAGCCAGCACAATCAAGATAAGGTAAATAAGTATTCTCCAGTTTTTCATCTCAACCAGCTCCTCCCTTAATTAACTTGAGGTTCAATTTATTTTATTGGATACTTTTTCCCCTGTCAACAACACCCACCCATTCAGAGAAATCCTCCAGCGGTTTCGTCTATGGTAATTTTCTTGATCCACTCCTAAAAGTCTCTCCCTTGCTGGAAGGAGAGGGCCAGGTTGAGATAAAAAAGCTTTTCGGAGAGGGTCTACATAGAAAAGCTGCGAAGATAAGTAAATAATTCAAAGTATGAGGCAAAAAGATCATACTAACTGGGTTGCTTCGGTGTCGGGGTCCTGGTCGGTGTAGTGGTGATCGCGCCAGGCGAAAAAATAGACCTTATTTTCACCACAGTTTTTGAAAGCGTGAGCTTCATTGGGATCAAAACGCAGTGTCTTGCCCGGTGCAATCTCGAACACCTCTTCTCCCGATGATTTTTCCAGATAAACTTCAACCGGCCCATTAAGAAAGGTTATCCACTCCCGGCTGCGCTCATGACAGTGATTGCCGCGCACCGCTCCCGGTTCCATTGTCCCCAGGTGAATATTCTGCAGCTTCTCCCCCAGTTCACCGGAGTAAATTTCTCGGACCCAGCCGCGCTCGTCCTCGTGCTTCTCTTTCTCAATTATTTCCATCTTTTTGAACCACCTTTAAATCCACTCAAAGTAATCCGTCTTCTTTAAATTCTCTCCTCAGGGGGGAGAACATTCGGACGGTTTTTTATTTCCTCTCGTTTTTTTCCTGATGCTACCCTTTTCCGAGCAAATATTTTAATTTTTGTGGGATTAAGCTCTTCTGACCCATATTTTTTATAAAATCGCCTCGCTCCTTTTGAGAGGTCAAGTCCGAAATATTGTAGAAAAGTGTCGACCGGCGGTCTCTTCCTCTTTTCTGTTTACTCATTTAATCTTTCTTTTGTCTGCTCCGGATCTTTACGACAATCTAAAACAGCATATACCTGTACTACTTCTTCTTCTACTGTATAATAGACGGCATAAGGGAATTTGGTGGCAAGTAAACGATGATAGCCAAAATGCTTGGAATGAATCCCAGCGTAGAATTCAAGCGAATCAATATCTGAAAGAAGTGAATCTAAGAAATATTCTCCTAAATTTTCAACCTGACGTTCATAAAAATAATACCCTTCAATTAGATCCTGCTCGGCTTGAGCAAGTAGCTCAATTCTCATTGAACAGCTTTTCGAATATTTTCTTTAGCTTTTCCCCAATCAATAAATTCACTTTCACCCGCTTCAGCTTTCTTTTTGCGTTTTTTAAGTATTTCTTGGTGCCAATCAGGCGAAGAAAAACTTTCTTCAGATTCTTTTAAATTATCCCAGATATTCTCCAGGAGAAGCAACTTCTCTTCCTGGGACATTTCTTCAAGAGAAAGGTCTAATTTCATAATTATCACCTCACTGAGAAGTTTACCACATCCTGAATCAAAAGTCTAATTTGACTCCCATAACAAGCAAGACCCCCCATTTCTTTGATTCAGCTAATAAGTTTTTTCTTGAAAACTTTTCCCCCTTTCCAGTGCCTTCCCCCCGGAATAAAGAATATTTAGACGGAATTCAGCTAATCCAAGACTACAGTATAACTAATTTCCTCGTCTATATCCTCGTCATCTATTCGGGAGCTGATCTGGACTGTGCCGTTTTTGAACTCCAGCCGGTAGGGGCCGCCAGTGAAGTTGTCCACCGGAGGCTCAACTTCCGAATCGGGGTCGGGGTTTTCAAGGACAAACTGAAGGATACGAAGACGAGATTTTAGGACTTCTTTGTCTCTAATCGCACCGGTTAACTGGAACTTGGTTGCCCTTAGTCTTTGACTCCCCTATTTCATAATTTATCCTGTGATCTCACAAAACATTAGCGCTCGCTGCAATACTTCCTCAAGCGAAGGTTTCTCTGCCGCAACGACTTTTTCGGGAAAATGTAAATGATTCGGGAAGTTCTCCAGGCTTGGATGATGGGGAGCGTTATCAAAACGAAAAACTAAGTTTTCGTCGTCATCTTGGAAATGATAGCGATAATCTTGAACTTTAGTTGTCTCAGACACCAAAATAATATATTCGAACAAATACAGTTCGAATTTTTCTCTTAATTCAAAATTACCTTTCCAATAACCCCTATCAAAATCTACCACAATAAAATTTAAATTCTGACTAAAAATAAATGGACATTGTGAAAAAGTGTCGTTGACTGTTTCAAAATAGTCTCGTATCAACAGGCTTTTTCCAGTTTTTTGATTTTATTTTGCCAGTGTTCTATGCTTTCGTGTAAAGCTTTCCATTCCATATATTCCTCTTTATCCCCCAGCTCCCCTGCTTCATACCTCTCGATAAAATCTTCAGTGGACATACTATACTCTTCTTCGAATTGCTGTATTTTTTTGTGAAATTTTGAAAGTAGGTATTCCCCCTCAACTCTCTCTTTTGTTAAAGCAGATTTAACAGCCTCTTCTTCTGTCATCTTAATCACCTCACTCTAAGTATGATGGATTTATTATGTTTTTTCAAGAATTACATTTTCAACAGGGTCAAGTCCGATATATTGTGTAAATTCGTCCACTGGCAAAGTTAAAATCAAGCCACCTTCTACACATTTAGCTTGCCATACGCAACTGGCTTGGATTAATAAATTTTGTATACGTTAGATCTATAACCGATAGTTTTCTTCAGAGAACTCGCGGTACTGGAGAGCTTCGGCTATTTGCAGGTCGGTGATGTCTTCCTGTCCTTCCAGGTCGGCCAGGGTGCGACCGACTTTCTGGAGACGGTGGACAGTGCGGGCGCTATAGCCCAGGTTATCTACAGCCTGGCGAAGTAAATCGTGTGCTTTGTCGGTCAGAGCACAGTAGGTTTCAAGCGCCTTGGCGGGCAGCTCAGCGTTAAGCGAAAAATCTTCCCCGGCGTAGCGGGCAGCCTGTCTCTCTCGCGCCTCAAGTACCTCTTCTCTCATTTCTTTACTACTCTTGCTGGACTCGTCCTCGCGCAGTGTATCGTATTCAACCGGACCGACCGAGAGGTGCAGGTCAATACGATCAAGCAGCGGACCGCTCAGCTTGCGCCGGTAACGGTCAACCTGGCTAGGCGTGCAGATACATTCACGGTCGGGGTGTGTCAGATAACCGCACGGACAGGGATTCATAGCGGCGAGAAGGAAGAAGTTGGCGGGAAAACAGTAGGAACCACGGGCGCGCGAAATATGAACTTCTCCGTCCTCCATTGGCTGACGCATCATTTCGAGGACGGAGCGGCTGAACTCGGGCAGTTCGTCGAGGAAAAGGACGCCATTGTGGGCAAGACTTGCCTCCCCGGGTCCGGGCACCTGGCCGCCACCGACGAGACCGGCGCCTGAAATGGAATGATGCGGGGAGCGATAAGGTGGTTCGTGGACAATCGTCTCCTGTTCGAGAAGGGCACCGGCAACGCTATGGACGGCCGTGGTTTCCAGGGCCTGCTCTCGACTCAGAGGTGGTAGAATGCCGGGGACGCGGCGGGCAAGCATCGACTTACCGGTGCCGGGCGGACCAATCATCAGCGCATTATGGCCGCCGGCGGCCGCCACAGATAGAGCCCGTTTGGCCGACCCCTGCCCGTGCACGTCAACAAAATCAGGTATAGCTGACGTTTCGGGCTGAGTTTCAACGGCGGGCGGCTCCGGGTCGTATCTTCCCTCTAAAATTCCAACCGCAGCCCTGAGATGCCGGCTGGGAAGTGGTTTTATTTCAACCGGCTCGGCTTCCTTATAATTTCCCGGCGGCAGCAGAATACTCTTAAAATCGTTCTCAGCTCCAGCGAGAGCCAGGGGAAGGACACCGGGAATGGCACGCAAACGACCATCCAGGGCTATTTCGCCGACCAGCAGGAATTCTTCCAGACTTCCCTGGTCAATTTCAAGTTGACCGGAGGCAAGCAAAATTCCAACCGTAATCGGCAGATCGTAGGTTGAACCCTGTTTTGCCTTGTCGGCGGGCGATAAATTAACAGTGATTTTACGGTTGGGAAAGTTAAAACCCGACTCTTTTATCGCAGGCTTAATACGCTCACGGCTTTCCTTGACCGCCTGGTCGGGCAAACCAACAATATTGACTCCGGGCAGTCCGTCGCCCAGGTGAACTTCGGCGGTAACTATTTCCCCGTCAACCCCGTCAATCAAACCGGAATAAACCCTTGCTAAGCTCATTCAACACCCCCAAAAGCGGATTTTATGTGTCGAAGTTCCGGTTCATCCATATCAAATTCTATGGCAATTACGTCAAATTGACAATTCTTATGTTCACGTTCACGCAGCTCAAATTTTGCAACCCGGCGGAGCTGATCTCGCTTCTCGCGGTGGACCGCCAGTTCCGGCGGTCCATAGCGACTGCTGCCACGGGTTTTCACCTCAACAAAGATCAGCCGGTCATCGTGTTCAGCCAGGATATCGCACTCACCGACCGGGGTTTCTAAGTTCCGAGCCAGTATTTCATAGCCCTGCTCCTGCAAGTAGGCGGCCGCCCGGTCCTCGCCCCAGCTACCCAGGTCATGGCTACGATTAATTTTCCGTCACCTCAAATTGAAAATTAAGTTCCTGTGTAATTGTTTGGCCTCCCCGGTGTCGTTACGGGCTTGAACCGCAATCCTCTGAAATACGTCCCTTCCAGGGGAAAAGGAAGGGGTATTAGTTGCAAGTCACAGTCAAAAATGTGACCGCACTTTTATCCGTTTTCTGGTTGTCATTCCCGCGGAAGCGGGAATCCAGTGGCGTTGTATTTGAACGGTCTATGAGCAAAAGTCAAGATCAACGTCAAAGTCGCTGGATTACCCGGTCAAGCCGGGTAATGACGTTCGTTATGGGTTGCCCGGTCAAGCCCTGGGACGTTATTCGTTCCGGGCAATGACGATCAAGTATGCCCGGCTGTCCGGTTGATACTCAGATCAAGTCCGTGCACGATGATCTGTTGGCAACGACAGCAAAGGGCAACTTTAAAATTCAATTATGACCAAGCACTATTCAGCGTAAAACAATACTTGCGTAGCCGACGCCCGGCTTGATGTCACTGGTAACGTCACAGCTTGAGCGATAATCAAGCAGCTCAGCTTCGCTAACGTTTAGCGCATTCATAGCGACCAAAATTGGCGCGAAACCACAGACAGAACCGCTGGTAGCCTCTTTAAAAAACGCCTGGTCATCCATCTGAAGTATCTTTTCATAAACCTCGCGGTCGTGTTCCTCGAGCTCGGCCTGCATCTCGTAGTGGTTGAGGTCGGAACTGGCAATCAAGCGCACCTCCTGGTCCACAGCCTCCGCTGCCCGGTCGATAGAGGCGGCAAGCTGTCGGGCTCCAGAAACGTTGAGTGAGCCGGTGGCAATGGGAACTATTTCAAAATTTTCAAACTCGTGCTGCAGGAAAGGGAGCTGAACTTCAATCGCGTGGTCTTCGGCGTGTGGCCGGCCGTCGATCTTAATGCCGTCAAGCTCGGAGATAAACTGTTCGTCCACCGGCACCTCGCCAAGCGGTGTGCTCCAGCTCTCGTTGGAGACGGCCGGGCGACGGGTTGAGGCAAAATGGCAGGGACCAAGAATTACGTAAGTATCAGCCGGCTCGATCGCGCGATAAGAATAGGCGGCGCATTGGCCTGAAAACGGATAGCCGGCATGGGGGGCGATGACGCCGGTCGCATTTCGTTCGACATCGTCTACGTTGTTCAAAAAATCAGAAACAGTTGCTTGCAGCTCACGTTTGCTACCGGGATAAAAACGTCCTGTTGCCGACGGTCGGCGCATGGAATCACCTCGTTAAGTAGTATTAGGTAAAACTACTTCAAAAAACTTTCCCCCTCACCCTAACCCTCTCCCTCCAGGGGAGAGGGGATTTTTTAAAGGCAGAACCAGTTAATAAGATTGAAAGATAACTGGTATTTATTTCAACAACAACTGGCCGGGGAATTTTTTGCTGCTACTTCCATTATATATAATAGCCTCGCCATTAACAAACAGATATTCGATTCCCCGGGAAAGACGATGCGGGTCATCATAGGTCGCTTGATCGGTAATCGCCTGCGGATCAAAAATAACGACGTCAGCCCTCAGTCCGGGCTGCAGTCGTCCGCGATTCTTCAGTCCCAGGCGGTCAGCAGGTATTGAAGTAATACGGCGGACGGCTTCTTCCAGCGTCATTAATTTCTTCTCGCGGACATAGCGGCGTAAAAAACGGGGGAAGGTGCCGTAATAGCGGGGGTGCGGGCGCGTCTTCAGCCAGTGACCTTCCGGGGGAATAGCCAGACCGTCCGAACCAACTGCAGCCGCCGGCGTCGAGTAAAGATACTCGACATCGGCTTCGTCCATGTATTCATAGAGCCCGATTATCTGTCCCTGCTCCTCAAGGAGTAGATCAAGGAAACAATCCCAGGGAGCAGCGCCGCGCTGCTCAGCAATTTCGGTGACCGAACGACCAACTAAATTTTGGTTATTTGAACTGGCGACTGAACCAATCTTTATCCCCTCGGGACGCAGGGCGCCAGGTCCGGGATAACCGGGCCAGTCGTCGCTCCCCCTGTCAAGCGCCTGCTTTATTTTAGAACGCAGATCGGAATCGCTTAATATTTCAGTCAGCCCCTCCCTGCCCTTCTCTCGCGCCCAGCGGGGCAGTAACGCACTAAGATAGGTGCTGCCAACCAGGTAGGGATAAAGATCGAAGCCAAGCTCCCAGCCCTGATCCCGCAGTTCATAAATCTTTTCCGCCGCCTCCCGCGCCAGGCCCCAGTTTGGTTTTCCGGCAGCCTTTAGATGCGATATCTCAGTTCGGACGCCTGAAGCGCGCATAACAGTAATAATCTCGTCAAGAGCTTCAAGCAACTTGTGACCTTCATTACGCAGGTGAGCGGCAAAAAGACCGTCGTGCGACTTCAACACCCGGGCCATCAGAACAAGCTCCTGAAGTTCGGCGTAGCAACACGGTATATAGACAAGACCAACAGATAACCCACGTGCGCCCAGGCGCATGACTTCATCCAGGAGCTCCCGAGCTTTAGACAACTGTTCGGGGGGAAGTTCACCGCGCTGAAATCCATTCACTGCCGCACGGATATTGCCGTATCCGGCCAGTGGGCAGAGGTTAAGGGCGACGTCTGACCCCTGCAGACGCTGCAGATACTGTTCGTAATCAGTCCAGTCCCAGTCTACCTCGGCCGCCAGGTAAGAAAAGGTATTTTTTACCTCCTGCCGGTTTTCTTCAGTCACCGGAGCCGGCCCGAGGGAACAGTTGCCCACCACCTCCGTAGTAACTCCCTGGTAAGACTTGCTCAGTCCGCGCCCATCCTCAAGCAGACTTAGATCGGAGTGCGAATGGATATCTATAAAACCGGGGGCGACAACAAGTCCCGAAGCATCAATCACTTTTGCCTCATCACATTTTTTACTCAACCCAGGAGCTATTTCAATAATCTCTCTCGCTTCAACAAGCAGATCGGCCTCTCGACCTGCTTCACCACTACCGTCAACCACGTAACCGTTCTTAATCAGCAACTTTTCTTCAGCCATTACTTAACCTCACTCTTTCCATCATAAAAATAGTTTGAATGATAATTGTTTAGCATCCTCGGTATCATATTGGAAACAAATAACGTCCCAGGTTTTGACCTATCGCTCGTCATTGCGGACTCCGACAATGACGATCTTTAGGTCAAGCCCGTAATGACAGTGAAGGTGCTAAATAATTACATTTAATCTAATTCAGATTCGGCCCGAGCAACAATATTTTTTAGCTCATCAAAATTTTCGGCCGCCCCTCCCCTGTCTCCATTTTTGGCACACTCTTCAACCTTTTTTGCCTGTTCCTGCAGAGCAGCGATACCGAAACTGCCGGCACTCCCTTTAATACCGTGAGCGAGGCGGCGAGCCTCTTCTAAATCCTCCTCCAGAGAAGTCTCAATCCCCTGAAGATCAGCGTGAATATTATCAAAAAATTGCGGTAGGATTGAGCGCAGGTCGTCGTCAACTTGCTCCAGAATAGGCATATTTACCATTCCTTCCTGATAATCAAGATCATCACGGGTTTAAAAATTTCTTCTTTCAAAGTAAACTTAATTTTATCATAATTGGATCTTACAACCACAAGCATAACCAGGTAAGTAACGTTGCGCTAAAACTTCTTTCTCCTCGCCTAATCTCGCTGAATTCAGGAAAAATGGTCGAAAAAAGATTAATCTCGATTATTTTACTCTCACTTTTTTAGCTAAGTTATAATTAAAGTTAGACTGATTGGATAAAAGTAACCGTTTAGCGGTCCCGGGGTGTTTTGGGATTGAACGTCATTGCGGACTCCGATCCGCAATCCATTTTAAGTTCTCAGTTTCCAGTTTATAGTTTAAAGTTTTCAGTTATAGGTTTTAACCCGTAATTTATAATCCGCAACTAGTTTTTAAGTCTTGAACGATAACCGTTTAAAGTCCAAGATGGATTCTGGGTAGCTTGCTCGAAATCAACAACGGCATCGGTCGTCATTGCCCGGAACGAATAACGTCCCAGGGCTTGACCGGGCAATCCAGTGGCTTATGGTCGTCATTGCCCAACTTGATTGGGCAATCCAGTGACTTTGACGTTGATCTTGATGTTGAACTACCGAAGTGACCGATCACCGACTACCGATTACCGATCACTGAACTTCCGCTGGATTCCCGTTTCCACGGGAATGACGGTCAAGACCTCACGGTCGCCGTTACCGGGAAATCATTCGTTCCGGGAATGACAGTGAAGGCGCTAAATAATTATGGTCAAAATTAACGGGATTTACTAAAGAGGTGATTGCTTTGAGCGGTAAAGAAAGCGATAGTAGCCAGGACTCCCAGATCGGGAAGCGACTGCGCGAGCTATACGACGTAAAAAGTGACAAAGAAACACAAGATGAAGAATCTGACGTTGGGGACAAAAACCAAAAAAGCCCGGCAGAACAAGAAAGCGAGCCAACTGATGAGTTAGAAATACCGGAATTTGACCCTGAGAACATGGGATTTGAAGAGGAACAGCTTGAAGAACTCGAGAGAATACAGAAACGGTTGGAGATAATTAAAAAATCCGAGCATGTCCCCTCGGCGGAACGAAAGCTTCCCTTTGAGCAGGAGTTCATTGATCAGCTCAAGGAAGTAGTCCCCGACATTATCGAAGCGGTAGTTAACCAGTATCAATCTAAAAAAATTGATACCTCAGGGACAGAGAGCGAAGGTAACTTTTACAATCTAATCAAAGGATATACGAAAAAAATTGTCGCCATGAAAACAAAAAATCTCACCCGGCGACAGGAGAAATTTTTAATTGATCTGGTGGTAAACGAAGTACTTGGATATGGACCGATAACCCCGTTAATCCACGATGAAAGCGTAAGTGAAATTATGGTAAATGACTTACGTGAGGTTTACGTTGAGCGACATGGGAAGACAGAGCTGACTGACATATTTTTTGTCAGCCCGGACCAGGTCAAGCGCACAGTGGACAAGGTATTAAAACACACCCCTCGTTCAGTAGACTACTCCTCCCCGAGCGTCGACGCCACCTTACCGGACGGTTCCAGGGTTCACGTGATTATTCCCCCACTGACCCCGGAAGTCCCCAAGATCACGATCCGAAAATTTGGACGGGAAACCCTACAGATCGAGGACCTTATCGACAACGAGACCCTGACCCCGGAGATTGCTTATTTCCTTGGTTCCTGCGTCAAGTCAAGCTTGAATATAATTATTGCCGGGGGAACCTCGACAGGTAAAACTACGCTGTTGAACATTTTATCCTCCCTGATTCCCAGCGATGAACGAATATTAACGATTGAAGACACTCTGGAGTTAAAATTTCACGACTACCAGGATAACGTGATTCGACTGCAGACCAGGGATCCTAATGTTGAAGGTGTCGGCGAGGTTACAGCAACAGACCTTATCCGAGACGCCCTGCGCATGCGACCGGATAGAATAATAGTTGGCGAGGTCCGAGGTGACGAGTTTCTCGATATGATCCAGGCGATGAATACCGGCCACGACGGTTCTTTTACAACAGTACACGCTAATTCGCCTGAAGAAACTATATTTCGTCTCGTAAATTTAGCTATGCTATCTAAGTATGATATGTCAGAACAAGTAGTGAAACGCCAGATTGGAGTTTCAGTAGACCTACTTATTCAGATCAAAAGACTCAAGGACGGCAGTAGAAAAATCAGCCGAGTAAGCGAAGTGACAATGGACGAACAAAAAGGGGTTCTCCTCCAGGACATTTTTGCATACCAGCAGCAGGGAATTGACAGCGAGGGAAAAGTGTACGGTGAATTTAAGTGTCTGCGCCGGCCCGATAGCCTGGTGGATCGTTTCCATCAGGCGGGAATAGAATTTCCAGAAAGGGTATTTGAATCCCTTGACCAGGAAAACTGAAGAAGCCGTCTTCCTGGTCGAGTCGGTCAGTGATTATAGCGGGGGACTGGTCGACTGGATAGAGGAACAAATATCAGAAATGGAAGTCAGTGACGAGGTAGGTACAACTTTAATGACCGTCTGCGCTGAAATTGAGTCCAATTTTTTAAAACATGCCTTTCCCAGCACCCACGATTCAGACGAACAGAAGTTGAAAGTAACACTCTCCATCAGCGACGATACGGTCCAGGTAACTTTCCTTGATTCTGCTCCTCCATTTAACCCCCTAACAGAATCGTCAGAAAGAAAGAAAAATCTTGAGATAGGCGGACGAGGTATACCCCTGATAAAAAAATTACCCGACAAAATCGAATACAAGAGAACGGCTGACGGGCAAAATAAATTAACGGCCCACTTTAACCTTGATTAAGAAAATTCCTCCAGTGCCGATTCGACATCCTCGTGGATATCAACAAATTTTTCCAGGTTTGAGAGTCTGATAACCTTTCCCACAGCTTCACTCAGATTACAGAGTTTCAAAGATCCGTCGCGCTGTGAAAGGTGCTTTATCACCTGGATTAGAACACTGAGCCCAGAGCTGTCAATCATCTTGAGCTCCTGGCAGTCGAGAACTATCACCCGGCTACCCTCCTGTATGCTCTTGTTGAGCACATTTTCCAGTTCAGTTACGTTTTCATGATACACTTTACCACTTAACTCAAAACAACTTACTTTGTTCGGACTTTCACAAGAACTTTTCTTGATAGCCAATTTTACTCCTCCTCTCTCTTGATTTACTTCTGCTCTGTCTAGTAATTAATTATCCAGCAAGTTGCTGGAGTTCAGTTTTCAGTTTGAAGTTTAAAGTTTCCAGTTAAATGTTTGGCGCCTGTACAATCCTCGCGGGCTTGACTTCTTGCTCGTCATTGCGGGCCCTGCCCCACAAGAAGTTCAGTAATCGGTGGAACCCCGGTAATCAGTAATCGGTAATCGGTAAGACCGGGTAAACCGGTAGTCGATAATCGGTTTTGACTTCACCGATTACTGAAAACCGAATACCGCTTACTGAATTTCACTGATTACTGATTACCGATTACTGCTCTACCAGATGGATTCCGGGTCTCCGCTTGGCTCCGCCCGGAATGACGACCAATTCAATCTGGATTCTGAATTGCGCTCCCTCGGATCAAGTCCGGGGTCGCTTGCCCGGAATGACGGAATATGGAGCCTTTCTATTCACAAACATCAACGACTAAAACAGAAAAATCATCCTCCAGTTGCTGGCGGCCGGTAAAGTCCTGGACAGCCGCCAAAACCTTCTCTGAAAGCTCGTCCGGTGAAAGCTGGTTATTTTTTTGGAGCAAGTCGTAAAATCTTGTTTCACCGTACTGCTCTCCTTCGGAAGTCTCTGCTTCAGTGACGCCATCCGTGTAAAGAACCACCCTGTCCCCTTCCCGGAGCGATATAGAACAGGTTTCAAAGTAATTGCCTCCAGACAACATTTCCGGCCCGAAAGCGCCGAGCAAAACACCGTTTGTCTCCAGCGTCTTAACATTCAGCCCATCAAGGAATAGCAAGCCTGGTTCCTGGCTGCATTTAATGAACTCGGCCCGAGACTGATTGTGGTCCAGGAGCAGAAAAAAGGTGCTAATAAACTTGCCGGAAGGCAACAACTCATGTAAGCGTTCGTTTAAAATGTTTATCGCTTCACCCAAATCCCGGCTACCATCCAGCACAAGGTCTGATTGTGCCTTAAAAAGAGCACTCAACAGTGCCGCCGGCACACCGTGACCGGCTGCGTCAGCCAGACAGACGAGATTTTTTTCTGCTTCCTCAAATTGAATAAAATTATAAAAATCACCACCAAGCTTGGTTGTGGGGCGATAACATAGACCAATATCATAGCGCTCCAGCTCTAACTCGTAATCAGGTAAAAGTTCTTTTTGAATCTCCCATGCTATCTCCAGCTCACGATCCTTTATTTCATTCAACTGACGCAGGTTTTCAGCGTAATCGCTCAGTTCCTTATTCGTCTGCTTCAGGGACAGTTGAGTTTCAACGCGAGCAACAATCACCTCAAAATCATTCGCTTTATCTATGAAATCATTGGCGCCAGCCTTAAGCGCCCTGACAACCCGTTCCGAATAAGGACTGGCAGTAAGGATGATGAGGGGAAGCTCTGATTTCGAATAGCTTTTCCGCAGCGATTCGATGACGTCGAAACCGTCAGCTTCAGGCATTTCCATGTCGGAGAGAACCAGGTCGTATTCTTTTCCTTGCGCCAGCGACTCAATTGCCTGCTGACCATCGCAGACAGTATCAACATCGTAACCGGCTCCGCTGAGTTTTTTCTCATATGCAAGGCGAATCATTTCCTGATCATCGGCAAAGAGTATCCGTGGACTTTCTAAATTTCCGTTCACAATAAAAACTCCTTCAAATAGATCATCCTTCGTTCAAATACTGCGCCAGTTTATCCCGGAGGGCTTGTTTTTTTACAGGTTTGGCGAGGTAATCGTCACAGCCGTGTTCAAGTGCTTTGTCACGAGCTCCTTCCATCGCATGCGCAGTTAGTGCCATAATCGGCTGCCGTGATTCCCTGTTTTCTGCTTCCCACTGCCTGAAACGACTCGTAGCCTCGTAACCATCCATTACCGGCATCTCAAGATCCATGAGCACCAGGTCATACTCTTTTTTTTGCAATTTTTCATAAGCTTCCTGACCATTGAGCGCCGTCTCAATTTCAATTTCTTCACTACTCAGATAAGAATTAACAACCAGGCGGTTATTGGCATTATCTTCAGCCAGCAAGACAGACCCCTGCAGGAGCTTAACCTCCTCTTCAATAGCTTCCCCGGGCTCTATTTCTCCTGAACCGGTCTCTTTTTGAACAAGCCTTAACAGAGTTTTCTCTAATTTACAACGCCCGACCGGTTTGACAAGATAATCTCCAATACCTTTGGCTTCGGCCTGGCGGCGCGTTTCGGACAGGTCGTCGGAACTTAACATTACGACTGATTTCGGCTGATAACTTTCTGGCAAGCTATCTACCACTTCAAAACCATCTAAACCAGGCATCTGATAGTCCAGAAGTATAACATCAAATAAGGGCTCGCTACTCAATTGATTCAAAGCCTCTCTGGGATCAGTATTTACCGTAACCTCGATCCCGTTAGCTTCAAGATATTTCGCCACAATTTCCAGATTAGTCTCGTTGTCATCCACCGCAAGAACCGTAAGACCTTCCAGTTCAGTTACTGCGGGCTCAGTGACTTTTTCAGGAGCGGAATCTCGCCAGGGTAGACTGAGCTCGAAGTAAAATTTACTGCCCTCGCCCGGCTGACTCTCAAGGTCAATCATACCTCCCATTTTATTAACTAACTGCCAGGAAATGTTTAGTCCCAGTCCGGTCCCCTGATGACGGCGCGAGGAGCTCTCGTCCGCCTGGACAAACTCCTCAAAAATATTCTCCTGATCAGATTCTGAAATTCCGATGCCCGAGTCCTCGACTTCAAACCTCAATTTTACTTCCTCCGCCTCTCTTTCTTCCACGTGCAGATTTAAATTAACCTCACCAACCTCAGTGAACTTAATTGCGTTGGAGAGTAAATTGACCAGAACCTGCCGCAGGCGATCTCGATCCCCCAGCACTTCAGGCGGGCAATCCGGGTCCACGTAAACGTTTAACTCCAGTCCCAGCTCGTGTGCTTTCTGGGCAAAAAATTCAGTCGTTTCAACGGCCAGAGCTTCGGGAGAAAAATAATCCTCGTGTAATTTCAGCTCACCCGCTTCAATTTTAGATAGATCAAGGATATCGTTTATCAGGCTAACCAAAATTTCGCTGGAGTTTTGAAACACGTCGACGTAGTGACTCTGTTCGTTGTTCAGCTCCGTCTCAGCCAGCAGATCCGCCATACCCATTATTGCATTGAGCGGCGTGCGAATTTCGTGAGACATTCGGGCTAGAAACTGCGACTTGGCCCGGTTGGCTTCTTCGGCCTCCGAACGGGTTCTGTTGATACGTTCCAGATTATATTTCTGCTCCAACTCCGCCTGGATTACTCGGGCAAGAAGCCTGAGACTAATTTTTTCTTTATCGCTAAATTCTTCCCCCCTCGTTTCAACCCGTCCGAAACAGACGACCCCCCATGGCTCATTACTTATCGCGATTGGCTCACCGGCGTAGGTATTTACCTGAAATTTCTCATAAAGTTCAGAACCAACAGTCTCTATTACCTGCTCGGCGGAACTTAAAAAAAGCGATTCGTTCCTCTCGAAAGTCATCTGGCAGTAACCTTTTTCCTCCAACAGGAGAGTGGAATTTTCCGGAATCTCATTGAGGCCTTGGGCTAAAATAATCTCAAATTCGTTTTCCTTCATTTTGGCCACCCGAGCGAAAGACATTCCAAGGTGTTCACGTCCCAGTTCCAAAAACTCATCAATTTTTCCATCACAATTTTTTGAAATAGAGGCTGAAATCTGACTTAGATTACGAAGGAACTGCTCATTAGCCCGCAACTGATCGGTAAGCTCTTTTCTCTTCGTGATATCAAAAGCCACTCCCAGGACTGCCTGCTTATCAGAATCAGTCGGGCTATAAGGAATTTTCGTCGTTTGCACATACCTGGTTTCACCGTCGGCATCGGTCAGGGGTTCCTCTGGAATGTGTTTGGGTTCACCGCTTTCAATTATTTCCAGGTCATCGCGCCGGAACTGGCGAGCCTCCTCTGGATTAGAGGCTAAGTCGATATCCTTCATTCCCTCGAGCTGATCAACACTTACTCCATAAGCATCAGCTACGGCTTCATTTGCCAGGATGTATTTACCCTCACTGTCTTTAGCCCAGATCAACTGGGGCAGCAGATCAATAATCTGACGCAGCCTCTGACGGGCTTCCTTTACCGCCTCCTCTTTTCTCTTTTGTTCGGTGATATCGGTGACAATGCCAATCATACGTCGGGTCCCGTCAACGTCCTCAACCAGATCAGCCCGTGCTCCCCCCCACTTCTGACCGCCAGTTTTGCTCTTAATTCGATATTGTGTCTGGAAGGTTTCCCCCGTGGAAATGGTTTGTTCAATCTCCTCTTCCAGGACCGGTCGATCGTCCGGATGAACAAATTTGGCGAACGCTTCGTAAGTGCCCTCAAAGCTACCGGGGTCAAGCCCGAACAGACGTTCCATTGACTCGGACCAGATAACCTCGTCGGTCTCCAGGTTCCACTCCCAGACGCCGGTATCCGTTCCATCAAGGGCCAGGGAGAGCCGCTGTTCAGTTGCTTTTAATCTTTGTTCGCGTTGTTTCTGTTCCGTTATGTCCACGGTAATCCCCAGTGTACCTGTTATTTCTTCGTCTTCATTCAAAACTGGCTGAACACTGAAGAGCGCGGGAAATTTCTCGCCCGACTTGCGGACCAGGTTGGTTTCTATGGTGAAACCCTCTTTTCCTCTTCTTAATCTTTCGACATACTCCGAAAGTTCTTCGGAGCTTTCTTCCGTGTGAAGAAAAGCTACGTGACGACCAATTACTTCCTCGCTCTCGTAACCAAATATTTCCTCGGCCCCGCTGCTAAACTCCTCGATTACTGAGTTAAGATCAGTTTTGATCAGACTAACTGTCCGCGTCGCCTCAAAAATTGACTCAAGCTCCCGTTCCCGAGCTTTGATCTCCTCTTCCATCTTTTTGCGCCTTGTAATTTCCCTCGTGATCCCCAGGACGGATTTCTCACCCCGGTAATTTATTGCCACCTTTTTTGTCTGGAACCAGTGTTTATTCCCCTGAGCGTCAGTTATCTCTTCCTCATTTATTTGTTTTTCTCCTGACTTAAGCGCCGCCTCATCATCCCGACGAAAATCTTCGGCTTCGGCGTCCGTAGGGCTAAGATCCCGGTCTGTCTTCCCAATAATTTCCTCAGCCGGGGCGTCAAAAAGCTCCTCAAGCTCCCGGTTTACCAGTTGATAACGTCCTTCCTTATCCTTGATAAATATACAGTCCGGAGCATTGTTAATCAGGGTGGAAAAGGATTCCCGGCTCTCCTCAAGCTCCCGGTTCGACCTTTTTAGTAAATTTTGCTGTCTCTGATTTTCTTTGGCCCAGGCCCGGATCGCCAGTGCCAGGGCTAGCGCTCCCCCCAAAAGCGCCCCCTCCTCCAACAGTGCCTTCAATAGGTCCGGATGCTGGTAGAAATTTTCAATTAAATCGGTTAGAGCATAGTTAAAAACCAGCGCAAAGCCCAGCAGAAACAAGTAACCTACATGTCTCCGCACGTTTTGTTTCAAAAAAGGAAGACCCCGTAATGTAAAATATAACAACGAAACACTAATCAGGAGAGCAAGACCAGCCTCCAAAACAATTGTTACTGACAATTCCGGCAACTGGTCCTGAAGCGGTAAAAGAAAGAGCTGTAACAAAGCTATAAATAAGATTACCCCAAAAGCTATCAAACCAAAAGTGAACAACCGCTTATCATCATTCAAAACAGAACACTCCAAAAATCAAAATACCAGACCCAGGACAGACGAACAGACCACAGCCTGACTGCAGGATAAACTTCTTGTCTATTGTATCACTTATCTTTCAAAAGTTTGGTCTAAATTTCTTAGAACTTGCTGATATATTTTCAAAAATCGCCTATAATAAAGAGAGACGTAATTGTCATTGCGGGGCTTGACCCGTAAACCATTTTTTTACCCCCCTTTGTCTTTCCCCCTTGAAGGGGGGAAAAGGAAAGTGGGGATGGTCTTGAACGATAACCGTTTAAAATTCAACATGGATTCCGGGTCACGCTCCTTATAATCGCTTGTCCGTAATGACGGAATACCTGATAATTTATTAGATCACACTAAACACTTACACTAAATTCAAGTAATACGGTTAACGAAAGGGCAAATTAATGGAAACAACAGTTTTACTGGTTGAAGACGACAACAACATGAGAATGCTTCTGGAGCATTTACTAAAAAGAAATGATATGCAGGTAATCAGCTTCGAGGACGGACAATCAGCAGTGGAATACATCCAGACCAACCCGCCGGCCGAACTTGCACTGCTCGACCTCTATCTACCCTTTAAAAACGGTTTTGAAATCCTCAAGGAGCTTAAAAAATCTGAGTCCTGGGAAAATATTCCAACAGTCATGATCACCGCTTCAGATGCGGGCGATGACATGGAGAAAGCTTTTCGGTTAGGGGCCGATGATTACATAGAAAAACCAATAGACACCCGCAAAACGATCGCTCGCATTAATAAATTTCTCAAAACTAACTCGTGACTACGATAAGCCAAATTATCAGCTTAATTCCCGCCTACCTGAGATTTGCGATCTTCATCGGTATGCTTATAGTCGCTGTTTCTTTGACTGTCCTGCTAATTGCTTTGCAACTACAGAAAAAACGTTCCAGACACCAGAAATTACATAAAAAAACTATAAAAATTTACCGTCCCCTGCTCTTTCAGTGGCTTTCAGGTGAAACTCCCGAGTTGCCAAAACCAACAGCAGACCTTGAGCCCTACCTGCTAGAGTTATGGAACGACCTTTATGAAAAGGTTGAAGAAACTGAACGACTCAGGCTCAGGGAGGCCGCAAAAAAAATTAAATTAAATGAAATAGCACACCGCTACCTGGATGGAAAAAAGCTGGAGCTAAAAATTTTAGCGATAATCACACTTGGGGCTCTTAAGGATAAATCAACTGTTAAAGAAATGCTTGAACTATGCAACTCGGACAGACCACTTGTCCGGTTACAGGCAATCCGAGCTTTACTGGGTCCTGCCCCTAAAAAGGCTCTTAAGTATATATTTGATGACGTGCTTAAAAATCCCGAGAGACCGGTCAACTACTATCTCAAATACTGCCGTGAAGTTGACCGGAAACTGCTCACCGACTATCTGTTAAAACGACTAAAACAGACGCCGGAAGAAAAATTAGCGCAACTGCTTCCCTTTCTGGAAGCTGCGGACAACACCGCTGGCGCAGATTATTTACGACAACATTTGCAAACCTGGCAAAACGAAGAAACCCTTGCCCGAGGGCTGCGTGTGCTCCGGCGTGTTGGGCGTCCTCAGGACGAAGAGATTGTCCTGGAGTTTTTATCGCATCCGACTTATTTTGTTCGAATACAGGCAGCTCGGGTGCTCGGCGAACTGGGCAGCCGTCAATCGTTAGACGCTCTGCTGGAGACTTTAGGTGACGGTGACTGGTGGGTTCGGACCCGGGCCGCCGAAGCCTTAGCAAACCTACCGGCAGTATCAATGGAAGAGTTGGAAAACCGGGCTGAAACTCTTAATGACAAATTCGCGCGCGACGCACTATACAAAGCGCTGGAACTGAAGGTTAAAAAATGACTTATTATCTGGATACTTTTTTCCTGGCTTACTTTTTTTCGATAAATACAATCTATTTGCTACTCAGCATAACCGCTTTGTTCGCAATAAAAAATTATATGGAAATGACTCATTTCACACGGCTTGGGGGGGAGCTGTCCGAGGTTATGCCCCCAATTACCGTGCTTGTCCCCGCTTTTAACGAAGAAAATTCCATTGTAGAGACAGCTCGTTCCCTCAGTCAACTCCGATATCCCAATTTAGAGTTAATTGTCATTGACGACGGTTCGACAGACAAAACTGCCGACCGATTGATCAACAGCTTTGATATGAAGGAATCCCTGGAAAAATATCGTGAGGAAATTAAAACCAGAGATTTAAACACTATTTACCGTTCACAACAGTACGATAATTTAAAGCTGGTGAGAAAAGAGAACGGCGGAAAAGCCGACGCCCTGAACGTCGGAATAAATATCGCCCGTTCACCCCTGATTTGCTGTATCGACGGTGATTCGGTGTTGGAACCGGAAAGTTTAACAAAAATTGTCCAGCCCTTTTTACTTGATTCACGCACAGTTGCCAGCGGGGGGACTGTCCGCGTCGCCAACGGCTGCCAGATCAAGGACGGGTTTATGCTTAAAGCAGGTCTCCCAAATAAATTTTTGCCCCTGCTTCAGGTGCTTGAATACCTGCGGGCTTTTCTCTTTGGCCGCATGGGCTGGGAACCATTAAACGGACTGATGATAATATCGGGAGCTTTCGGTGTTTTTGAGCGGAAAACACTCCTTAAAATCGGCGGATATCACACGGATAACGTCGCCGAGGACATGGAGGTTATCATCCGGCTCCACCGCCGGCTCAGCGAAGAGGAAAAAAACTACCGGATTCACTACGTTCCCGACCCTGTATGCTGGACCGAGGTTCCCTCTGACATTAACAGCCTCCGCAGCCAGAGAATACGCTGGCAGCACGGACTCATGCAGAGCACATACAAAAATATATCACTTCTTTTCAAGTCGGGCAGCGGCGCTGCCGGCTGGCTGGCTTTTCCCTATCAGCTAATATTTGAAGGACTTGGAGCTGCCGTCGAAACAGTAGGATACTTTTACCTTGGTCTGGGAATAATTTTTGGCTTTACCGCTCCCCCAATGGCCATCGCGTTTTTCTTTATCTCAATAGCTTACGGTATTTTTCTCTCAGTCATTACCTTTCTGATCGAGGTTATTTCATTTGACATTTACAAATCACGCGAAGCATTCAGTAAGCTCTTCCTGGCCGCTTTGCTGGAAAATTTAGGCTATCGGCAGGTGAACTCACTCTGGCGATTTTACGGCCTACTCCGTTCTTTAAGGAAAGGAAGTGGTAGCTGGGGTGAAATTTCTAAAAAAGGCTTTGACTAATCTGTATTGTACTTGTTTAGCGCCCTCCCTGTCATAACGGGCGTGTCCTAACGATCGTCATTGCGGACCACGATCCGCAATCAATTTTAAGTTTTCAGTTTATAGTTTTCAGTTATAGGTTTTAACCTTTAACTCGCAACCCGTAACTCGCAGCAAATCTTTGAGTCTTGACCGATAACCGTTTAAAATTCAAGATGGATTCTGGCTCGGAGGCCGGAATGACGTGCTGAGGTCGATGGATTCCGGGTCGCGCTCCTTACGGTCGCTTGCCCGGAATGACGAACTAAGCGGCATTTGTGAGTATGCGCTAAACAGGTACCCTGTAGTTATTGGCGATTGATTCATTAAAATCGATAGTTAAAACCAAAACTGTAGGTCCTTCGGTCCGGCTCATCGTCGTAAACGACCTGTTCATAAGAGAGTTTTAATCCCTGTTGTTGCGTTAGATAGGTCTGCCAGGCGAAGCCAACGGAATGGGAGTCAAGGCTGACTTTCTCTTCGACAAACTGATCCTGGCGACGTCCTTTCCCGTAACTGCCCGAAATTTCAAGATAATTGTCTCCGTCACCGTGATAATAATTGCGCAGCATCAGCTGGCTTAACAAGCCACCGCTGTCGGCGCGAGAATAGTCAAGTTTTAATCTTCCAAACCAATTTTTGTAATAATACTCAAAACCGGTTCCGTATATATCGACTTCCGTTTCGCTAAATTCAAGACGCCGATAACTTAGCAGGCCAAAAAGGTCGTCGACTACATTTTGATGAAACTCTACCCGCAGATCATGATCCGGCAAATAATCATCAGAGCGAGACGAGCTGTAGTAGCCCAGGCTTCCCCAGGCGCCAGTCCAAAGTTCAGTGAAATAACCGGTCACTCCATAAGCATTCTGATAGTCTCCAAAACGTTTTTCGCGGCGCAGTTCAAGATTTAATGAGCCCTTTTCAAACCGACGCGAGGCCAGGAGCTGATAGGCGCGCCAGGAATCCCTACCGTCAACATCAACGTAGTCGTAGCTGGTGGTCAATAACCAATTTCTTGCACCAAACTCACGTTCGAGGCTCCAGCGGTGCTCGAGCTGCAGTAAAAGTCGCTGAACTTCAGTCTCGTCAGCACTCAACTCGCGGGCCGCCTCCAGATCAGTAAAGGCTTCCTCCAGGTTATTTTCGACAATCAAAAGACGCGCCCGGGCAAGATAAATATCTCCCCGTTCCGGGTCCTGTTCCAGCGCCCTATTGTAAGCAGACAGCGCCGCCTGTGAACGGCCGCTGTAGAACTTAACGTTACCGAGCAGATGCCAGTGGTCGGCATAATCATCGCCCGCTTCAATAGCCTCCCGCAGGTCACTCTCAGCGGCGTCGTAGTTGCCGCTCCAGGTGTGCACAAGGGCACGCAGCAGTAGCAAGTCCGGGTCCCCGGGATATTCCTCCAGTAGCTCGGAATAGAGCTCAAGCGCCTCCGTCGACTTACCGGCTTCTGCCAGCGCCCGCCCCAGTTCAACACGACCGGAATAGCTGTATGGATACTCTGTCGTGTCAGCATCTATTTGCTTGAGGTAATCAGGATGCGACTCGGGCACAGCGGCCCTGATTGAGGAAGGTATCCAGAACTGAACTATCAGTATAAACAAGGTTAGTAAATAAAATTTATTGCGCTTCATTTTTATCCCTCAAATCAGTTGGATTATCTGATCGTAAAATTAATTTAATTGTTTTCTCCCACCAATTCGTTTACAAATGAAGGAGGTGCTTATTATCGGATTTTTAAATCTCATTAACTTCGACAAAAGGTTTTGGACCCTTCGTATACGGATTTATAGAAATTAGTAGCCCTGGATGGGCTGGTTACTAATTTCTATACCTCGGAGATTCGCTGGATGCGAATCGAGAATGAGTAACGAAAGGGTCCAAAACTATATTCTGCTTTGGGATTTCTACAATGCCGGTGATTTAAACCTCAGAGCAGCCTGGATGGCCGCGAGAATGAGATAATAAGATACCTCCTTCATCTATAACACATCTGTAACCATACCCCTGGAAGATTACAATTTCATTTTGTTGCTGATTCAATTAACAGACCGATGAGAATACCAACGTCACTTACAATAGCCTCTTTTGCAGCGCTCCTGTCGATAATTTTTTCAAGAATGTAGAGGCCGGGAATAATAACGTCTTCACGCCCCGTCATAATCTGCGGCAAACGAGCTATCTCTTTGAACGTGAGTGCCTCCAACCGGCTGCGTATCGAGCGTAACTGCTCAATTAAAATGTGTTCCCCGTGAACTAAATTGGGATCGTATTCTTCCAGCTCTAATTTTAAAGCTGCCAGAGTAGTTCCGGTGCCACCGGCGACATAGAGCCTGTTTTTGTTAAAATCAGAGCCTGAAAATACTGTTTTTAACTGTTTTAAGACACAAGTCGTCATTTTTTTCTCCCAGCGCTGGCCGGCAACACATTTTTCACGCAGACTAACCACCCCGACCGGGAAACTCTCGAGGTTAACTATTTCTCCGGCTTCATAATTTATAATCTCCGTACTGCCGCCCCCAATATCGGCCACTACCCCTTCACTCGCCAGTGGCAGCGATGCTTTAACCCCCTTATAAATCAACGCTGCCTCTTGCTGGCCAGAAATTATCTCAGGACTACAGCCAATAATTTTTTCTACCTCTTCCAGCAGCGTGTCGCTATTTTTCACCCGCCGGCAGGCACTGGTTGCTATTGCCCCTGCCCAGTTCCCAGCCTCTGCTTTCACCTGGCGGTCATAATCCTCAACCGCAGCGAGAACTCGCTCAATAGCCCGGGGACTTAGCCGGCCTTCGTCATCGACCCCTTCACCGAGCCGGGTTACCCGGGAACCACGACAGACCACGTCGGCCAAGTCAAACTTATCATCAGTTGGTCGAGCAAGCAGGAAGCGGGTGGAATTAGTCCCCAGGTCCAGGACGGCGCGTGGAGGGGTAGAGTTAATTTTGCCCACTTGCTATCACCTGTAAGATTCACTGCTGTTTTATCCGAGCTAAGTCAAACCTGGGTTACCATTTGCTCACAACAATAGCGGATGAACCTTAAGTTGTATTAAGTGTATAACAATTTTGTGAAAAAGTGTTATACTTTCTAAAAATTTTTTGGGAGGTAAATAAAATGAGACGAACCAATTCTTACATTCATCCCTCACTTATAGTTGCGGCGGGGACGTTGATTATGCTTGTGCTGGGCGTGGCTTACGTCTGGGGAGTTTATGTCGACCCTTTAATTGAGGAGTTTGGCTGGTCGGGAGCCCAGGCTTCTCTGCCCTTTTCGATCTTTCTTTTGCTCTACACGATTGGAATGATCCTCGGAGGCTGGCTGCAGGACCTTTACGGCCCACGTCCCGTCTGTTTGGCAGGAGCAGTAATCTTCAGCTCAGGATACCTGTTAAGCGGGTTTTCTACCGGTCTCATCTTCCTCTGTTTAACCTACGGTGTGCTCGGCGGACTGGGAACCGGATTCGCCTACGTAACGCCGGTTACAACCGTGGTCAAGTGGTTCCCTGAGCGAAAAGGCTTAATGAGCGGACTTGTTATTTTTGGATTTGGAGCCGGCTCCTTTATCCTCTCACCACTGGCTAATTTTATAATAGAAGTATACGGCTGGCAGACCGCGTTTTTAAGTCTTGGCGTTGGTTTTTTAGGATTAACCACGCTGGCATCCACAGTAATGGTTTTGCCACCGAAGAAGCTAATGGATGAAAACAAAGAAAACAATGTTCATGAATCAATGATGAATCTAACACCATTGGAGACGGTTCAAACTTCAACCTTCTGGCTGGCCTGGACGGCCTGGTTTTTAGCTCTTACCGTTGGTCTGGGTACAATGGGTCACGTTGTCTACTACGCTGAAGGGACAGGCGTTCAACCAATGGCGGCCGCTTTTATTCTCAGTGTTATTGCCGTCTTCAATGGCCTCGGCCGCGTCAGCATGGGGGCGATCTCGGATGAGGTCGGCCACCTACTGCTGTTGGGACTGGCCTGCCTGGCGATGGGAAGCTCAGCAGTTATGTTCAACCTTTCCGCTGGCCTGACCTGGGCTTTCTACCTCTCAGGGGTGGTGTTTGGACTGGCCTTCGGTGCTCTGCTCATACTTTATCCGGTGGTTACCTCGGACCTGTTTGGAATTGAGAACATGGGGGCAAACTACGGTCTGCTATTTTCCAGCTACGGCATTGGCGGGCTGTTAGGACCAGTAATTTACGGACAATTATATGACATTATCGGTGACTATAACCTGATTTTCTTGATCTCAACTATCGGCTGCAGTATTGCGGTTGGACTTGTTTTATTGCTACGTATGCAGTTCAAAAAATTTCAAAAAACTAAATAGCTTTCATCTTTCCATTGGTACTACGAACACAATTTCGGCCATCGCTTTTGGCTCTGTATAGAGCTCGATCAGCATCGATTAACAATTCGCCCAAACTATTGTCTACACCAGGCACGCAGGTAGCCACGCCGGCACTGATAGTTACCACGTCAGCGGTGTTTGAATAGCTGTGCTGAAGGTGCAAACCTCTAACGTTATTGAGCACTTCATTAGCCACATTCTCCGCTCCGGTCGCACCGGTGTAAGGCAGAATAAGCGCGAACTCTTCGCCGCCAATGCGAGCAGCACAGTCGGCGGGCCGCCGGGCCCCTCTCGCAATGGTCTGTCCAATTTCATGAAGAATTCTATCCCCCTCCGGGTGACCATAGTGGTCATTGTAATTTTTGAAGTGATCAATATCAAAGATGATTAGCGAAATTGGCGCGCCTTCGCGGTTCATTCTTTCCCATTCATCTTCAAATTTTCGATCAAATTCTCGCCTGTTACCCAGCTCAGTCAGTGAATCCCTACGGCTCAGCTTCTCAAGCGAAAGGTTAGCCGCCCGAAGCTTATTTTCCGTCTGTTCAAGCTTGCGGTTCTTCTCCTGCAATTTTTCTTCAATTTCCTTCAATTTGGTGATATCCCGACCTGTCGACTGAAATTCAACCAGACGATCACCGTCATATATGGGCGTATCCTTCCACTGATACCAGCGGATCTCCCCGCTGGCGCTGACAACTTTATGTTCGTAGGTTAAATTTTTGGGATCTGCTATCAGTTCAGACAGGGTTTCCTTCATCTTTGACTGCTCAGCTTCCGGAAGAAAGTCAATCCACCGGTATTCACTCAAGTCTCCCTCCAAACCAAACAAGTCGCAGTAATTATCATTGGCAAAAGTTAAAGTCGTATCCGGTTTCCAGCGGCAGATAACATCCTGGTGGGCGTCGTGTAGGGTCCGGTAGCGCATCTCACTAGTTCGAAGTTTTTTTTCGATTTCTCTTCTTTCCGTCACATCACGAAACACCGTAACAAAAAAACCTCTTTTTTCGCTGTAAGCACTAACCTCATACCAAGCGTCCAATGGTTCAGAATACTGTTCAAAATGGATGCTGGTGCCGTTTAAGGCCACCTCGCCGTATTTCTTTATCCAGTCAAACTCTGAGTTTTCTATTCCCGGAAAGATTTCCGTGATAGGCCGGCCAAGCACCTCGCTCCTTTTTAGCCCGGTTATTTCTTCGAAAGCTTTATTGCAATCCAGCAGCAGATAATCAACCGGCTCGCCAGACTGGTCGGTAATAATCTTGTGATATGCAAATGCGTCTGGCATCTTTTCCAGCATCCAGCAAAAGACATCACTGCCCATTTTATAATTTTTCATTTCTCTCACTTCCTCCCTAATTTTCCCCCACTAAATATATGAGCAAGTTCCGAGCCAAAAGGCACAAAAAACACATAATTTTTGTGGACTTCAAAGAGCGTAAAAATGGGTTTATAAACAGAGTCTAAATCGACAATTTGTAGGGAAAAAAAGAAACGTCTTAACTGGTCCCTTTTGTATCAGTTTATGAAAAAAGTGGGTATTTATTTCCCGGTCAGATGATTCATAATAACGGTAATCGGTTTAGGAACTTAACAGCCAGTCGAAGACCTTTTTAATAATTTCCGCGGCGGAGTCTTCCGCCACTGGACCGTGGGCGAGAATCAGACGGCGCGGTTGATAGGAAAGAATATCATTTATCGCCCGGCGCATAACTTCTCTGTCAAAGACTGTCCAGCGCCAGACTCTTGCGATGTCGTAATGGTTGTAAACACCGTGGGGGCGCGCGATCAAACGCATAAGCAGTGGTCCCCGGGAATAAAAATATTCAATTAAATCGCCAACAATTACCGTTCTCAGGTGCGATAAGATAAAAACGTATTCTTCAACGAGGGGGCTTCCGCCAACCGGAATTATTTTTAGTTTTTGGCCGGCGATATTTGGATCGGCATCAAGAGTACCGGCTGGATCAAGCTCGGGATAGCGGCGGGCCGGGGCTGGCGGCAGGTAAAATTTTGCCTCCTCAAAAAGGTCACGCGCTGATTTTAAATAGCGATAATGCCAGCGGTTTGGAGAAACAATCCACCTTACTTCACCCCTGGATTCAATAAAATTTAGGTCGGAGTTATTGAGCGGCAGCGGCGAGTGCAGAAGCAAGCCTGGCTCCAGTCTGACCAGGGTCATCCGGGCGTGCAGTTGCGTCAGCTTCCAGGGTATCCACTTCTCCCGGGTCCAAATTTTTCCGGCTATCTGTTCAACCCAGGATTGGCTTTCGCTGGACGGCAATTCTATCTACTCCCCACCATCCACCCCGATTATACGATCAATCCTAAAGGTGCGCTGCGCACCGGACCGGTGGCAGTGAGCAATCAGGTAATCACGCTCGTTGTTTCGCGTCGCTTTCAGGGGGGTAATTCTACGGGTTGAGCGGCGGCCACCGGCGCTCTGATATTCTATTTTCAAGGGGCGGCGAGTAGCCAGGGCTTCGTTAATTGGAAGCGGTAAAGAACGGGGAGAATCCGGTTTGGTGACCTTAACTTCGCCGCCCTGTTTTTCTAACAGTTCCCCCAGGTTCTGCACTCCCCGTTCAATTAATTGGGCAAGCAAATGTGTCCAGACATCAGCCAGCGCCTGAACATCGTCCAGTGCCCGATGAGTTGGCCTGTCAACTCCCAGTGTGGCGGCGATATTTTCGAGCGCGTTGCTGGCAAAATCAAATTGCCTCCGAGCAAGCGCACAACTGTCCAGCACGGGGACATTTGGGAAGGCCTCGCCGGCAAGCTCCAGTTCAGCCACCAGGAACTTCATATCAAATGGGGCGTGGTGAGCAACCAGTGGACGCTCAGAAATCAGTTCGAGGAGCGGCTCGGTAATTTCTTCAAAAAATGGTTTACCTTCAACCATATCTCTGGTTATTCCGTTGACGGCCCGAGCCCCCGGTGAAATTTCCCGCCGGGGATCAATTAGTTGCTGATAACTTTCAACCGGTCGATAGTCCAACTGCCCGTCGTTATTTTCCATTTCAATCACAAGCAGTCCAAGCTCACAAACCCGGTGACCGTAGGCCGGTGAACTACCGGTTGTCTCAAAGTCAAGCAGGGCGTATTCAATTTTTCCCAGGGCTCTGGATAATAAATTATCACTCATTGTTTACTACCTCATCCGTTTTTTCTAAAGACAAATCATCAATCATGGTCGTAACTATTTTTCCCGCTGCTTCCGTCTCCATTTCAGCGGGTAAATCATAACCAGATTTTGCTTCCGAAAGCCGCTTTGTCAGCTCCACTAATTTGTTGTCCTCCCCCTTTTTTATTACCCGGGCCGGGCCAATACCAGCCAGCCAGCCGGCATTATAATGCTGATGCGAGTCGGCCGCAGCTTTGAAGGGAAACAGCAGCGCCGGAACGTTATATACGGCCAGTTCACTTACGGTCCCGGCGCCGGCACGACTCCATACACAGGTGGCGCAAGACATGATCTCCGGTAACTGGTTGGTAAACTCAACCTGACGAAAATTATCATAATCTTCAAACCTTCCCCTCAAATCACGACCAAACTTACCGGCCACGTAATATATCTTCCACCCCTCCTCAAGAAGTTCGCCTCCTGTTTTTGAGAGATGTTCTGAAAGTTCCAACGAGCCCTGGGAACCACCGAGCACGACCAGCAAATGATTGTCTCCAAACCAGGAGTCGGAGATAGTTTTCACCGGACGAGTCGGGTTACCGGTTAAATACCAGCGCTGCTCGCCCCCTCGTTTAAGCGGTGGCAGACCATAGAAGACTGACCGGGCAAAATTACTGAACAGAAGTGTCGTTTTGCCGGGGATACGATTCTGTTCCTGCAGATAAATTGGTTTGCGAGCATAAAGTGCCGAAGCAATTACAGGGACCGATGAATACCCCCCGAAAGCAAGCAGAGCGTCATATTCACGAATCTGTTTGCGAAGACGAAAAAAATGATGCGAAAGCTCCTGCAGTCCCTGAATTTTTGCTAATAAGTCCACTGCCGGCCAATTTTTAATTCGCAGACGGCTGTATTCTCCTTCATAATTGTTTAATAGAGGATGAGATGCGGGGGCGGATGAAAATAGACAGGTATTAATACCGTAATGCTGAAACTGCCGGGCGGTTAATATTGCCGGTAGCAAATGACCACCGGTAGGACCAGAGGCAAGCGCCAGCTCCACAGCGCTGCCGGAACTCAAAGCTCTTCGTTAATTATGGTCCTGGCCTGCTGAGCCCAGGCACTGCCGGGAGCAGCGTTTACAGAGCGCATCAACTCAAAAAATGCCCGGTCGTCAGCGCCCATGTTCAAGAGGCGGCGACCTCGTATTAAAAACCAGCGGGACTCATTTTCGTCTTCCGCATGCTCGTTCAACCAGTTCCCCCAGCGCGCCAGGAATTGTTCTAACTCGGCCCTCTGGTCGGCCTCCAGGAGTATCTCCGCTTTAAGTAATAATCGCTCCGGGTCCGGGTCTTCAGCCATCTCAATTGACCGGCTTACATGTTCAAGTGCCGGAATCGGCTCACCGCTCAACCGCCAGTAAGCCTGGGCGGCAAGATAATGGTCAACCGCCGTTGGGTCTTCCTGAAGCAGCGGATGCAAATTGTTTAGAGCAACGTCGTATTTGCTTTCACTTATGGCTTGCCGGGCCCGAGCACGCAGTGATTCTTCCCGTTCATCCAGGGCCGCGACGGCCGTGTCTGTTAATTCAACTTCGCGGGCAATATCGGTTAACCGCCCTTCCCGGACAAGGGAAACGATTTCCTGTGATATTGCCTCGGTCAAGCGCTGGTTCTGCCTGGTTAAAAGTTCATTCTCGTCCTCAAGCTCCGCCAGCCTGGACTGATACTCAGTCAGCCGTTCTGCCAGCTCCCTATTTTGAGCTGAAGTAGACTCCAATCTTTCGAGCAATTCCCGATTACGGCGGCGCAGCTCATCCAGTCGCTCTTCCACCCGGGCGGCTATCTCATCCCTTAAAATTTCCGGGCGCGGAATTTCTTCAAGCTGTCTCTCTAAGTCTTCGACTTTTTGCCGACTGGCCTCATACTGTTCCTCCAGCCTCATTTCCCGCCGTTTGAGCCGTTCCAGCTCAGCAATTAGCTGACGGCGCAACTCAGGGTCCTCGGCCAGTGCCTGCTCCGGATCAGGGGGTATCTCTTCGGTTGGCGGCTCCTCTTCCGGTGGATCATCGGGCGGTTCGGGAACTTCAGGATCAGGTTCTGGCTCTGGTTCCGGGGTAGGATCTATCAATTCAGAAAATTCTTCCTGAACTACTGAATAGATGGGATGGTCTGGATGATTAGATTCAAAACGTCGGATAAGTTCCTCTGCCTCACGCAGGTCGTCCTCAAGCAGAGCTATTTCAATCTTACTGAAAAGAGCAAATCCACGGGCCAGTTGATCCGGATGGTTTTCGCTGACAGTCTTAAAATACTGCCGCGCTTCTCCCAGCCGGCCCTTTTCAAAATTAATTTCGCCCAGCGATTCTTTGGCATCGTAGCGCAGGGTATCGTCGGGCTCGCTGTCAATTACTGCTTGATATAGTTCCGCCGCCTCATCTAACTCGCCAGCTTCTAATAACTGATCTGCTTCAAGAAACATAGTTCCGGGGTCATCTGCCCTTAAGGGCAGACCCATGAACAGAAACAAACATGCGACAGAAAATATAGTTATTTTTTTCAAGGCAGACTCGCCCTCCTTTTTGTATATTTTAGCATAAAATTCAAAAATTCTGTAATTTTCACCTGTTCAGGAAGGAAAGAAAGAATTAATGGGGAGATTATTCACTCGGTAAGAATGGTCGTTTTTTTATCGAAGGACTTGCGAAAGTCGTCAGCGCGCAAACTCACCCACATGCGGGCCGCCTTCTCGCTATCGACTGACATAACCAGTTTATTTTCGAGCTCTTTCTTAAAGGTAAAAACCTGGTTGATTTGAGCTCTCATAAATTTCTCGAATTCCCGTCCAGAATCGTCCTCCACCTTAACCAGCTCCCTTCGATAAAAGCTTTAGTACAATTATCGACGGTAAGCCGGTTAAAGTTCAGTCGTATTATTCACTTTTATAAATTATTCGCTCAACGACAAAGGCTCTGTTGAAATCCTTTTTACTATTTTAGGAAGCAGTTTTGCAGTTTCTCCGTTCTGAGAACCAAGCACTCAGATTATTACTACAATAACTCGTCCATATCTGCACCTTTAAGCTTATTAACGAGCTTCTTTACTTCCTCCGCTCGATTACGGTCACATACAAGCACAGCGTCATCAGTTGTAACAACAATCAAGTCTTCCGCGCCAACACAACCAATAAAAGGTCCTTCCGCAGAAACGATGATATTGTTGGTCCCATCCACTATTTCACAGTCACCAAAAACCACGTTCCCCGCGTCATCCCTCTCAAAGAGATTTTCCAGGGCATCCCAGGTCCCCAGGTCCAACCAGTCAAAATCAACCGGTAGCGTCCATACACGGCTGGATTTTTCAAGAATCCCGTAGTCGATCGAGGTCTGGGGAAGCGTTGAGTAGTGACTTTCAGCCGCCTTTTCCCAGCTCCGGCTCTGCTGCCAATCATCCCGGATTTTTTCCAGGCCCTCACTCAGTCCGGGCATATACTCTTCTATTTCAGCTAATATCCGCCGCGCTGTCCAGAAAAACATGCCGCTGTTCCAGAGATAATCACCGGCTTCAATAAATTGGCGAGCTAATTTTTTGTCAGGCTTCTCAGTAAATTTTTTAACTGCAAAGACCTTTTTCTGGGAAAATTCTCGACTTTCTGATTCGTCATAATTGATATAGCCGTAACCTGTTGAGGCAAAGGCAGGGCGAATTCCAAACGTCACCAGTCCGTCAAGCTCAGTGGCGGCCTGGCTGGCCGCTTCGACCGCAGTGATAAATTTCTCTCGCGGACTAATACGGTGATCGGCCGGAAAGACTCCAATTACTGTCTCGGGCCCCAGCTCTTCGCGTGCGATCAGCCCGGCCCAGCCGGCACAGGCGGCAGTGTCCCTCCCTTCTGGCTCGCCAATAACATTTTCTGGCGGCAGGTCTCCACAGGCCTCACGCACCGGTTGACGGTGTTCCCGCGAAGTAATCACGTATATATTTTCAAGATTATAAACGTGACGCAGACGGCGGATAGTATTTTCAAGCATGGTTCGATCGTCCTCGAGGCTTATCACCTGCTTGGGCCGATCGCTGCGCGACATCGGCCAGAACCGCGTCCCGGTTCCTCCGGCCATTATCACAGCCAGCTTATCCATCGTTATCTCCTCCTTCATATTCCTGGAGATATTGCTCCAGGATCTGCTCGTGGTCAAAGGCAAGCTCCGGTATGCGTCGGTCGGGACTCCAGACCTGTGCTTCTTTTACATCTGTAGCCGCTTTTAATTTACCCTTTCCCTCGGCGGTAAAACAGACCGTTACAACGTGCTTACGCGGATCACGCTCCGGCCGCGAAAAAACTTTCCACTGCTTGATGTCTTCCAGCTCCAGTCCGGTCTCCTCACGCACTTCCCGTTCCACTGCTGTCTCAACGCTCTCCCCGTATTCCACAAAACCTCCGGGCAGTGCCCAGCCAAGCGGAGGATTTTTTCGTTTAACAAGAACTATCCCCTCTTCATAACGGATAATTGCATCAACCGCAAGATAGGGGTTGTGTGGGGTGAAATTCTTGGAACTCATGGTAGAGTCTCCTTTCAACCACTGAAATAAAAATCTTTGGCTATAGCAATTATTTTAACAGATAAGGTGGATGGTAAAAGGAAAGTGAGTGAAGTCGGGACGGCCGGATTTGAACCGGCGACCTCGCGCCCCCCAGGCGCGCGCGCTACCAAGCTACGCCACGTCCCGTTAAAATTGAGGAACAATATTATAAGTGAAAAGAATTAAATTTAAAAGAACAACGACCATTATCCCAGAACCTTCCCTCGGTTTCGTCATTGCCGGGCTTGACCCGGCAATCCATCTTCTTTACCCCCTTCAAGGGGGAAAAAGAAAGGGGGCATGAGGTTGGAAGATTTTTCCCTTATCTAAAGTTCGCGCTCCACGAACTGGTTTATCTGTTCCAGCGCCTCCTTACAAATTTTCTTTATTTCAGCCGGGGCCTCCAGCAACTCCGGCTGCTTCTCCCACAACTTGAGTTTTTGCCGGGCCCCCTCCGTAGTATATTTCTCTTCGTGAAGTAAATGTTTAACTCGGCTCAGAAACTCCAGCTCCTCCACTCGATAGCGGCGCTGCCCACCGGGGGTCTTCTGGGGCTCAAGCTGTTCAAACTCCTCCTCCCAGTAACGCAGAGTATGCGTCTCAACGTCGAGTAACTCAGCAACCTCTCCAATCGAATAGTAAAGCCGATCGTCGGGCAGCTCAAGATTATCCATCTGCTTCATTGGTTTCCTCGTTAAACCGGTCAGTAAAATTATCGCTTGCTTTGTAGTGCACCACGCTTCGCTCCGGAATATGATGAAGCTCACCCGTCTCCGGGTTTTTCATCCGGCGGGCGCTATGTTTTCGAATTTCGAAGCGGCCAAAATTTTCTATTTTTACCGGCTCACAGTCACTTAATTTCTCCTCGATCTCGCCGCAAATCTTTTCGATTATGCTCCTTGCCGTTTTTTGAGTCACACCAATCTCAGCAATTTCCTGAATTAAACGTTTTTTAGTCGACATCTTCAAACTCTGCCTTCGCTCGCCGGGTCATCAATTCTTTTACGGCTTCGGAGGGGCTTAACTCGCCAGCAAGCACAGCCTCAACGGTTTTGAATAGCGGCGCTCGCAGGCCACCACTCCGAACCCGCTGCATTGCCAGCCTGGTAGCGTTAATTCCTTCAACCACCTGACCAATCTTACTTTTGGCTTCTTGAAGACTTAGTCCCCGGGCCAGATACTGGCCGCACTGATAATTACGAGAGAGCTCACTGGTGGCAGTCACTATCAGGTCTCCCAGTCCGGACAGCCCATAAAGCGTGCGTCGTTGTGCCCCCTCGAATTCTGAAACTTCACGAAGGTCGTTCATCCCCCTGGTGATCAGGGCCGCACGGGCATTAACTCCAAAACCAAGCCCGTCAGCCACACCGGCCGCCAGGGCTATTATATTTTTAAGAGCACCACCCATCTCCAGACCGATTAAATCGTCATTAGTATAAACACGAAAATAGTCCCGGAATAACAAAGACTGCATACGTTCACGGCCGGCGTTATCGGCGCCGCCAAGTGTCACCGTGGTTGGACGTTCACGGGCTACCTCACGGGCATGTGAAGGTCCGGTAAGTAAATAATAATTGTCTAGGCTGCCAAATATACGACTATAAACTTCACTCAAGCGTTTCCCAGTCTCCGGGTCAAACCCCTTGCTGAGCACAAGCACGCTGTCAAAATCCCTTTCTTCTTCCTCTAACTTCTCAATTACCGAAGCGAAAGCGTGCGAAGGAACGGCAACAATTAGAAGCTCACTGTCTTTTACCGCAGCACTGAATTTTTTCTCCACTGTCACGTTTGCCGGAAGCGACTGACCGGGTAAATATTGCTTGTTTTCACCAGTTTCGGCTATTGTCTCCAGAAGTGGCTCCTGAATATCCCAGAGCACAACCTCCTCCCTCTCCCCCAGCAACTTCCCTATCGCTGTTCCCCAGCTCCCGGCGCCAAGCACACAAACACGCATAATCAACACCATCATTTCTTAGTTGATTCAAAACATACCGCTCACGTTCACTGCTGAAGCCATATAACGTCCCACCGACCCATCACACGTCGACCTACCGTTCGTCAGTGCGGACCCCAATCCGCTCTTGACTTAATTCCTCTCCCCCCGAGGGAGAGGACACAGGTGAGGGGGGAACTTGATCTTGACCTCACGCCCGTCATGGCGGGAACGTATAACGTCCCAGGGCTTGACCCGCAATCCATTTTTTATGATTTCAGAACTTTCCCCGGCTATTATTTTACTACATTTCCTGTTTTGTTCAATTGTTGAACCCCCATCCTTCCGCTATTGGACATGAAACTTCAGAAGAAGTTGCTTGTTTGACTGACCCGGTTATCGTAGAATATTTGGCAGAAACATGAATCTTACCAGCTTAATTTGATAAATCTCCAACCGGGAATTTATAAAATTGATACTAACAGATTATCTTGCTTTGAATTCTGACAATTTATCTTCCCGACAGAGACTCATTTTTCACATCACTCTCTGCTTGCTCCTGCTGGCCGGGACACTATTTAACGGCTGCTCACCCGAACAGGAGGAGGATACCCAAACCGGAAAAGCTCCCACGGTCGAGGAAGAAGAGCTGCAGTTTACCGATTTTTCAGACACCGACCTCGTTAACATCCGGTCAAGCGCCAAAAACCTGGAGCCGCTTACCAGTCTGCTAATTTCACGAGAAAATGAAATTATTCTTGAACACTACCAGAATGGTCTCGCGCCTGGGGACGGAGTTAATGTCAAGTCTGCCTCGAAAAGTATCCTTTCGGCTCTGGTTGGAATTGCTCTCCAGGAGGGGGATCTTGAGAGTTTAGAAGCAACAGTTGGTGATTTTTTTCCGGGAAAATTACAAAATAGCTCTGAGAAACGTAAGAATATAACTGTTCGTAACCTGCTTTTAATGCGCTCCGGTCTGCAGACGACCAGTTTTGATAACTACGGTCACTGGACCACCAGTAGCAACTGGCTAGATTACGCTCTCAACCAGCCGTTTGTGGCAGCTCCCGGGAAGGAAACAGAATACAGCACCGGCGATTCTCATATCCTTGCCGCCCTGCTTACCCGGGCGACCGGTCGCGATCTAAAAGACTACGCTCAACAACACCTCTTCGATCCACTAAATGTCTTGATCCACCACTGGCAGAGGAGTCCCGAGGGCTACCGGTTTGGCGGCAACAACCTGACCATCTCCCCGCGGGGAATGCTCCGGCTCGGCAAACTTTACCTGAACGACGGCCGCTGGCAGGGAGAACAGCTTATAGCATCTAATTGGGTAGAAGAATCAACCCGGGCCCACGTTGAAGACACTTTTCACAGCTATCCCTACGGCTATTACTGGTGGAACAACAACTATCGCGACCTGGATGCCTTCTTTGCCTGGGGCTACGGCGGCCAGTTTATCTTTGTTATACCGGAGTTTGAAATGGTCATAGTTACAACCACAAACCTGCACTCTACTCCCAACGCTCGTGATTTCGTCGACTCGATTCACGAACTGCTGAGAGAAGATATTATTTCCCGCACTTTAAAACCCTGAATTTGGGCATTTCTCCCAGATAATACAAATTCTAATCCTTAATTTTCTTAACAACTTTACCTCCGAGGCAGTCAGTGACCGTAAAAACAGAGGCGGGGTAAATTTAAGAGATAAGCGGGACCGGCTATTGAATTGCCAAAGAAAGCGTGACTGCGGTTATACTCCTCGAACAGCTGCAGCAGCTCGTTTATTGTCCCGTTAATTATCGTTGAACCCGTGGCGAGTACAAAATCTGTTTCCTCCACCAACTGCCGGTTTTCCGTCTTCCCGTTCAAAACCCTTACACCCTCCCCCACCTGTTCACCAACCCGTTCCGGGTTCAAGTCACTGACCATCAAATTTTTACCGTAACTTTTATAACAGGCTTCGATGATAGCCGGCTGGTAGCCGACAATTCCCAGTTTATTCACTTCCGGATGATTTTCATCGAGCCACTCGACCATTCTCTGACCACATTTTCCCGGCTCCTCGTCTCGGCAGTGGCGAGTGCCCTCAATTAAATCAAGTTCTCGTAAGACAGCGTTGACGGCGGCAACAACCAGCGCCCGGTTGTGAGGCCGGTTTAAATTTAGTTCGAGCAGCTCCGAAATTGAGCCGCTGTAATCGGTTGGGCGGTCGGTGAACGCCTGCCCGCGCGAGTCGCCAAAGGTAGCTTCAATCATCACTTCTTCGCCCTGCTGCAGCGGGAAATCATCCCGCTCCGGGTCGCCGATTGCCTCCTCGACCTCCAGACCTCTGACAGCTATATCAATTGTCTTCTTTTCAAGCCCCTCTTCCCGTAGTATCTCCGTAAACTTCTTCCGGGTCGCCTCTAAAACTTCCACCATACAAACCTCCTCTCTTTCTTATACAGTATCATTTTTCTGAAAATTTAATCAGATGCTTTTTTCGGACAGGTAAATATTTAGCGCCGATTCAGACGCCATCCTCTCCACGGCCTGCATCGCCACATAACCCTTCAACGCACAGCTCTCCTTGGCCCCATCACAGCGAAGGCCGCGCAGAGCTTCCCGCAAAACATCAACCGCGGCCTGAATTTTGTCAATCGAACAACCTTTTTCATACAAGTAACCAGCCAGTAGCGAGAGCGCTGACTTATCCGTAAGACCACAGGTGTCAGAGATTCGCTGTTGTCGCTGAGTGAAATAAATTTGGGCAAGCACCGTAAACAAGGCCGTCACCAGGAAACTTTTTCCTTCCTCCTTATAACGTCGATAAAGGGGTAGGGCGACAAAAATTCCCTGGTTGCCGGAGCCGGTCAGGGTCTGGATAGGTAGTGATTCTCCCGCCATTCGCTGGAGTATCAGCGCCTCAACCTGGCAGGCCATAGGTTCACTATCGACTTCAAGCAGTTCAGCTACTTCGCCCTGCTTACAGATGTAATCACGCACCACTGCTTGCAGTTGACCGTCATCCAGCCATACTATTTCCCGGACCTGTTCCAAATTCTCAATTACAGCTCTCTGACAGCGGGGAGAAGTGTCTACAACCTCGCCGTTCAAAACAACTTTTTCAACGTTATCATGCTCCTCAGCGACCTCAACGACAGCCCAATTATCTCCGCTCCGCACGGTAGTACGGACAAAAACCCCATGGCGCTCTAACTCTTTAGCTACGAGCCAGTCCGGGCTTTTTATCAGCTGGTTAATTTGCCTGACATCTTCCTTATTAAACTCCAGGAACAGGTTAAGCTCGGGCGAATCTGCCAGGAGACCAGCCGCTGCAGCGGCTGCAATTCCCTTTTTTTTAACGGCGGGCACATTAACCGTTGAAGCATTGCGGTATACGTCCCTGGAAATTTCCAGTTCAACTTTAAGCTCGGCAGGGTTTGCTTCAATCCCTGCCTCCTCAAGTTCAATGACAGCCCGAGCGACCGATAATGCTATACAGGCCGGTTCAGTACAACCCACGACCTCCTTAATTTCCAAGTTTATCAGCTCAAGCCACTTTTGTATTTCACTCACCGGCTACACCTCCAGATGAATTTCTGATATCTACAAGTATATTATATCCATGATAATCGCCAGTCCTCTTCGCCTGTTTTTGCGATTGTTGTCCCCACGACGGCTCTAAACGTCTGTTCGGGATAGGTCGCAAAAATTTCTTCTGAAGCCTCCGTGCAGTGAAGGGGAACAATTACCTCAAGTCCCCGCAAGAGGGGCAGTTTTGAAAAGTCATGAAATCCGCCCACCAGGGCTTTAATTTTTCCAATCTTTTCAAAAGTTTGAAAAATTGATGAAAGCCCGGGATGAGCGCAACCGGTCAGGACGAATAGTCCCGAGCCAGTTTTGACAGCCAGCGACTGCTCCTTAATCTCCTCCCCCAGCTCGCCGCTCGTCCAGACTCCCCCGGTAATTTCACGCCGGCTGCTTTCTTCCACAACTTCAGCCCGAGCGTTTATTTCCTCTTTCAGGTGCTCCGAAATAGAGGCGGGAAGATGAACTGTAACCCCAGGATGTAGAACTTCCGACAACCCGCCAATATGATCCCAGTGCGAATGAGAGATAAATATTCTCTCTATCTTATCGGGAGTAATACCAAATTTCCCCATATTATTCAGCAGTATTGTAGAATCCCAACCAGTGTCAAATAGCAGTTTTAACTCCGGCAGGTAATAGGACACACCCCAGCCCGTTCCATAACCGCCCACACCTTCGTCGTCATAAAGTAGCTGAATTTTCATTAAATTTGCTCCTCTACATATTCCTGGAGTTCTTTCAGTTTTTTAACCAGTTCTTCCGGCCCGTTTTCAACGATAGTTTTTCCGGCTCTCAAGGCCGACACTACCCGTTTGTCATAAGGCAACTCACAGGCCAGGAGAATCCCTTTTCGGTCACAAAACGAACGTATTTTAGCGGCGATCTTTGGATTTAAATCAAGCTTGTTTAAACAGATGACAGCCGCCACATCAAGTTGTTCGGTAAGCTCCAGCAATCGCTTCAGGTCAGCGAAGGCCGATAGAGTTGGCTCGGTTACTACAAGAATTAAATCTGAGTTGCGGGCGGCTGCAACCACCGGACAGCCAATTCCGGGCGGACCGTCGATAATCGCGTAACCGACTGAACCGGAGAATTTTTGCAGGCTATCCTTTATTTTAGCGACAAACCGTCCAGTGGCCTCTTCGCCGGGCTGCAATTTCGTATGAAACAAATCGCCAATCAAAGTTTGGGACTGAAAAATTTTACCGGATGTGACCCCTTTCAGACGGAGAGCATCTTCAGGACAAACGTAAACACAGGATCCGCAGCCTTCACAGCGTATTTCATCCACCTCACCGCGTGAATTGATTGCCGAAAACCGGCAGACCTCGGCGCACTCCCCACAGCGCGAACAAGAGGTTACTTTTTTAGCAACGGAAGAACTTAATAACTCCATACACGTCTTGCCGTATGGCTTCAAAAGGAGCGGTAAATTACCGCTGCCGACATCACAATCAGCAACCACAACCGGATGTTTACGATTGAAAAGTTGTGCAAGAGCGGCGGTGAGCGAAGTTTTCCCGGTGCCTCCTTTGCCACTCAGGACAGTTACCTGTTTCATTTTTTTCCCTCGGTTACTGTCTGGATTTCGGAGTAAATCTGGCGGAATTGCTGCCGGTACTCCGGCTGGCCTTCAACAATAGAAACTCCACGGGAGTAATTCTGTGCTATTTCTTCACTGTAGGGGATTTTTGCCAGCACGGAGACACCTCTGTCGGTGCAAAACTGTTCAATTCTTGCATCAGCTTCCGATTCGCTCTGATTTATGATTACACCGTATGGAATGCCCAGGTTTTCGACTATATCAAGGAATTTTTCCAGATCTGATAGTCCGAAAGGTGTCGGATTAGTAACAAGGATACAATAATCCGCGCCGGTAAGAGCGGTAAGAACGGCGCAACTGCAACCCGGCGGCGCATCTATTACGTTGACTGCCCCGGCTTGCACCTGCTCTTTAACGGCCTTGACTACGGGTGATGAACGCGCCTGTCCTACAGTCAGTTCGCCCTGGTAAAATTCAACCTCTCCCCGGCCACTCTTCACCAGGCCAAGACGCTTTTTTTCTTCGGCTATTGCTTCTTGCGGGCAGGCCCGGCTGCAGAGTCCACACGAGTGACAAAACTCCTCTCGAACAAGGATCTTGGCAGGCAGCTCGAGGAGAGCATTAAACTGACATAATTTAACGCACTCTCCACAAAGCGTACACTGATCAGCGTTGATGCGGGGAATTGTTTTCGACACTACGGTCAGAGGCTCCGGCTCCCGGTCCAGAAATAAAGCACAGTTGGGTTCATCAACATCACAGTCGAGCAGAACGACGTCGGGTAAAGAAAAAACAAGACCCAGGGCTACCGTGGTCTTGCCCGCACCTCCTTTACCGCCGGCAACCGCTATCTGCACCGTATTTACTCGAATCTACCATGGCGGCGACAGGCATTGACCGCCGAGGCTTCTTTTAGCTCACCCTGCTGCCAGGCAATGAGGGCGTCTTCCGCCGTACCCTGGCAGTTAACGTAGACTTCAACGTCGTATTCTTCAAAACGCTTGATTGCGCGCACTCCCAGGTTGAAACAGAGCAGGACATCGACACCAGCTTCCGCCAGCAACCCGGGGGGCTTCCCTTTGCCGCCCATGTGCTCACTGGTGTTCTCGATTACCTCAACTTCTTCCTCTTCCGGCTCAAACAGAATAAAACCGGCCGCCCGGCCAAGATGAGAACTCACCTGTGACTGGGGGCCTTTTAATTTAGTGACTGGCACTGCAACCTTCATTGCGGGCCTCCTCTCTGCTCCTTAACTTGATCTGAGTATAAAACTTTGCCCTCAGTCAAAGCCTGACTAACCTTTTTACGACCGGCCCGCAGTATTCGGTGAAAAGTGGGCTGGGATACGTCCATTTCCCGGGCCGCCTCTTTCTGCGAAAAACCCTCGTGGTCGCACAAACGCAGGGCTTCAAGCTCATCAGGGCGTAAGAAAATTTCCCCAGTTTGTGGCTCTCCCAGAGGACCAAATTTTCCCCAGCTCGGGTTGTGATTAATCCGGCGGCGACGACGTTCGCGCGGCGTCATAACCTTTTCCCCCCGCTACCTCTCTCTCCGGGAGGACCGCCCTGGCCGAGACCTCGCCCGCGGCGGCGATGGTCCGGTCGACCACTTCCTCTCCCCCCGCCGGGCGACCTGTAACCGGGATAACTTTGCGAATCCACGGTCGACTCCGCTTTGCGCAACTCTCCTTCTTTATACTCGTTAGCTGCTTCTGCTGCCGTCAGGCTACCGGCCACGTATGGCTTAACCCCTGTTTCTTCAAACACGGGAAAAACCTTGGAACCAAAATTACCGGCGATAACTGCCTCAACTCCTTCACGTGCCAGCGGGGCTACCACCTGGGTTCCGGCTCCACGCTCCGCCGAAGCGTGCTTGTTATCAATTACTTCAACTTCCTCGACCTGCTCCCCACCAACGTCAAAGAGGGTAAATTTCTGGCAGCGACCAAAAACAGGTGAGACCTGATCGTCACTGCCCCCCTGCGGTGTTGCTACAGCTACAATACCCATGGTTATACCTCCTATTATTTGATACTCAGTTCTGTTCAATAACTCACGTTCCACCCCCTTTGCCTGAAATACAATTTTTTCGAGTTAACAATTCTCATGACTATCAATTTTGTAAGGGGACGACCACCCTCTTTTTGAATATATATTCATTATATGTTAACCTTTTGCTACTGGCAAGTTTTTAGTTTACAAGATTTCGCCACTAAAAAGGAAAAGCGCTCCAAAGGCTTCCAT
>Ga0207421_10000746_pt1 | contig 42142 bp, 38 predicted proteins | sample SodLakKL_010_SED_4_FD_187542 | JGI IMG/M metagenome (GOLD analysis project Ga0207421, IMG submission 187542) | Alkaline sediment microbial communities from Lake Tanatar, Kulunda Steppe, Russia - 8KL_010_SED (SPAdes) (version 2) | ecosystem: Environmental > Aquatic > Non-marine Saline and...
GTTCGCCTGCTCTTTGAACTCTTCCGGAGGCTCGTATAAGTCTTTGTCCTCCAATCGAGATTCTATCTTAGCTTCTTCATCTGCCATATTTAACACCTTTTTGATCTCTAAATTAATGGAACAAATGGTGCCCGACTATATAGGTATTTTTGTTACCGTCAGGCAGATGAACTTTAAAGAAGAGGTTTCAGGGCTGCCATAGGGGTTCACCCATGGGCAGCACCGTCTTTTGAGACATGGTGTTCAACAGGACCGCCGCGGCGCCGTAAAATGAAAAGAGGGCCACCGCTAAGAGTGAGATGCCCACGGGTATCGCCGAGGTATCCATCATTATATGCATCACCAGGGTTATTATGGCCACATCTATGCCCACCAATATGATGAACAAGACTTTATTCGTCATCAAGGTCGCAACTGTAAGTATGATGCTGAAAAACAAGAAACCTATCAGACCGTGTGCATAGTGGGTCATATCGACTTCCACCCATCCAAAGGTGTTGAACAGAATGGTGAGAGAAACGGAGTACCAAAGCATGGCGTACGTGGTGAACGCGGTCGCTCCGAATATGTTATCCCTTTTGAAGTCCATTATCCCCGCTATCAGCTGGGCGGTGGCTCCTAAAAATAAAGTCCACGGTATCATGAGAGATTGATCACTGGCGGATGCCCATCCCATGTCGGTAAATCCTAAAACCAGCGCCGCAATGGCCAAACCGATGAGACCTAAACTGGCGGGTTCGGCTACAGGTTGAGGAAGTTCTTCAACAGATATCTTTGAAGGTTTATCGCTTTCCATGAAGCTGGTGTATGTGCTTGTGGTATTTATTATTTATTTTCACATCTATGACCCGTTAAAACATCTCATTGAAAGGTAAAACATTTAACTGTCCTTTACATTCCTTCTTTTTATAGAACCTTCTTAAGGATAGGAGTTGTGTCCATGAGCGAAGAAAAGATGAGATTTGCATTTTATTGGGCGGCGAGCTGCGGCGGATGCGAGATAGCGGTATTGGATATAGACGAGAAGATATTGGATGTGGTGGAACACGCCGATATACTCTTCTGGCCCGTGGCTTTAGATACGAAGTATAAAGACGTGGAGGAGATGGAGGATAACTACATCGACGTCTGCTTCTTCAACGGAGCCATAAGGACCTCAGAGCAGGAAGAGATCGCTGAACTGTTGAGAGAAAGATCAAAATTTTTGATCGCATTTGGAGCTTGTTCCTGCCACGGTGGGATCCCTGGTCTAGCGAACATGGCCGACAAAGAAGAGATATTCGATGCAGCCTATAAAAACAATCCCTCCGTGGACAACCAAGAGGGAAAAGTACCTAAAACCGAAGTTCAAGTTGAAGAAGGTAAATTGACCCTTCCCGAATTTTACGATACCGTGCAAAGCTTAGATCAAGTCGTCGATGTAGATTACTACATGCCAGGGTGCCCTCCTCCAACTGAGGTTATATTGAACGGAGTCACGGCGATATTTGAAGGAAAAATACCTGAAAAAGGCGCCGTATTAGCACCGGAAAAAACGGTCTGCGACGAGTGTGAATACGAGAAGAGCGAGAAAAAGATAAAAGAGGTGAAACGGATCTTAGATGTGAAAGAAGTCGAAGACAAGTGTCTCCTCGAACAGGGGCTCATATGCATGGGACCCGCTACCCGTGGAGGATGCGAGGCGAGATGCTTGGACGCAAACATGGCTTGTACCGGTTGTGGAGGAGAACCTCCCAATTCCATGGACCAGGGCGCAAAGATGATATCCGCACTGGCATCCATACTGGGTATAGAAGGAGAAGAAGATATGACGGAGGAAGAAGTGGACGAACTCATAGATCAGGTCGTGGATATAACAGGGACCTTTTATAAGTACAGCTTACCGGTTTCTCTGCTGAAAAGAAAGGTGATGGAAAGATGAAGAAGATAGAGATAGATCCCGTAACACGTTTAGAAGGGCACGGAAAGATCGATATTTTTTTGAACGACGAAGGTGAAGTAGAAAACGCTTATCTCCAGATACCTGAATTGAGGGGTTTCGAGCGTTTCTGCGAAGGAAGAAGAGCGGAGGACATGCCCCAGATAACTTCGCGTATATGCGGAGTCTGTCCCGTTTCACATCACTTCGCATCCACGAAGGCCCTTGACGACGCTTTCGACGTGGAGCCCACTCCCGTTGCGAAGAAGTTGAGAGAACTGATGTACTGCGGCTACATATTATACGATCATACGCTTCACTTTTATTACCTGGGAGGACCGGATTTCGTTGTGGGTCCGGACGCACCCAGGGAAAAGAGAAACATCTTGGGTGTCATAGAAGAAGTGGGCGAGGATATAAGCAAAGAGGTCATAAAACATCGTGCCTACGGGCAGAAGATCACCTCCATCTTGGGAGGTAAGGCGACACATCCCGTCTGTGGAGTGCCCGGCGGCGTGTCCAAGTCCTTATCCGAAGACGAAGTACAAGAGATAGAAGAGATGATAGACTCGTGTATAGGATTTGCTGAATTCAGCCTGGACCTCTTCAACGACGTGGTTTTAGAAAATGAAGATTACGTGGAGATGATCAAGAGCGACCCCTATTCTCTGAACACTTACAACATGGGACTCGTGGACGAGAAAAACCGGTTGAACTTCTATGATGGAAAGATAAGAGTGACGGACCAAGATGCGGAGGAAGTCATGAAGTTCCATGTGAGCGACTACGCTGAAAGGATAAAAGAGCATGTTGAAGAATGGACGTATATGATGTACCCTTACCTGAAAAAGATCGGTTGGAACGGCATAACGGATGGAAAAGAGAGCGGCATCTACAGGGTGGGTCCTCTGGGCAGGATGAACGTATCCCAAGGCATGGCGACCCCCAAGGCCAACGAAGAACAAGAGAGGATGTTTGAAACGTTGGGCAGACCTGTGAATTCCACTCTAGCTTACCATTGGGCGAGGCTCATCGAACTTCTTTATGCGGGGGAAAGAGCTAAAGAATTGATACAGGAACCGGATATAACCTCGAAGGAGGTAAGAAACGAACCCGGAGAACCCGGAGAGGGGATCGGCGTAGTAGAAGCCGCCAGGGGAACGTTGATACACCATTATGATCTAAACGAAAAGGGGCTTGTAGATAAAGCCAATCTCATAGTGGCTACGACCAACAATGCCGGTGCCATAACCATGTCCGTAAAAAAAGCGGCGGAAGGTGTGATCAAAGATGGTAAAGTAGACGAAGGGATATTGAACAAAGTGGAGATGGCTTTTAGAGCCTACGACCCGTGCTTCGCCTGCGCCACTCATACCGCACCCGGAAACATGCCCCTAAAAGTGGATCTATTCGATGCGGAGGAAAGACTGATAGATTCCTTTGAAAGAGAGTGAAAAATACTTCACTCTTACTTTTTCATCCCATCTACCACTTTTTCTATCTCGTCTAGGACTTCTTTATCTGCGATGGTGGACGGTACACTGTATTCAACGTCGTTGGCTATCTCGCTCATGGTACCCCTTAAGATCTTTCCGGACCTTGTTTTCGGTAGTCTGTCCACTATCATGGCCTTTTTGAAAGAAGCTATGGGACCCACTTCGCTTCTCACCAGCTGGATCACCTCGGATACGATCTCGTCTTCGGTCTGATCGACACCTGATTTTAAGACCAAAAATCCTATGGGGACTTCTCCTTTAAGATCGTCGTTCATGCCGATCACGGCACACTCCGCCACGGCATCGTGGTTCAAAACCGCCTCTTCCATACTTCCGGTGGAAAGTCGGTGACCCGCGACGTTGATTATGTCGTCTACACGTCCCATTATGAACACGTAGCCATCTTCGTCCACGTAACCTGCGTCCCCTGTAAAATAGTATCCGGGGTAGAGCTCCATGTACGATTCCTCGAACCTTTTATCGTTATTCCAGAGTGTTATAAAAGTCCCGGGCGGAAGTGGGATCTTTATCGCTATGACCCCGTTCTCTCCAGGAGGCATCTCTTCCCCCGTACCGGGGTCCAATATCCTCAAGTCGTGCCCCGGCATGGGTTTGGTAGCCGATCCGGGTTTTATGGGAAACTGTTCCAACCCTCTGAAGTTGCCAACGATGGACCAACCGGTTTCGGTCTGCCACCAATGATCGATAACAGGAACTCCCAAGAGGTCCTTTGACCATTCATACGTATCGGGGTCGGTCCTTTCGCCTGCAAGGAATAAACTGTCTAAACAGGAAACGTCGTATCCTTCGAAGTACTCTCCATCGGGGTCCTCCCTTTTTATCGCTCTTATGGCCGTGGGCGCGGTGAAGAGCACCTTCACGTTGTGCTCTGAGATCACTCTCCAAAAAGCCCCTGGATCGGGTGTGCGCACCGGTTTGCCTTCGTACATTATGGTGGTCGCACCTGCCAGTAAAGGGGCGTAAACTATGTAGGAATGTCCAACTACCCAGCCAACGTCGGAAGCGGCCCAATACACGTCTCCGGCTTCTATCCCGTAGATATATTTCATGCTCCATTTTAGAGCCACCGCGTGGCCGCCGTTGTCTCTGACCACTCCTTTGGGTGTTCCGGTCGTACCTGAAGTATATAATATGTACAAGGGATCTGTGGCGTTCACTGGAACGCAGGGAGCGGGTTCAGCCTTTTTTTCCATCTCCTCCCAATCGTGATCTCTACCTTCTTTCAGTTCGGCCTCGCACTGTTCACGCTGGTAGACCACACAACTTTCCGGTTTATTATCTGAAAGTTCGATGGCCTTATCCAAGAGAGGTTTGTACTCGATTATCTTTTTACCTTCTATACCACAAGATGCTGAAAGTATCACCTTGGGCTCGGCGTCTTCTATCCTGATGGCTAGTTCTTTGGCGGCAAAACCTCCGAACACGACGGAGTGTATCGCTCCGATCCTTGCGCAGGCGAGCATGCTCATCAGAGCCTCCGGTATCATGGGCATGTATATGACCACGGTATCTCCCTTCTGGACCCCCAGTTCTTTTAGAACACCGGCTATCTTCGATACCCTCTCTTTCAACTCGTTGAAAGTATATTTCTCTATTGTGTCGGTGACCGGGCTGTCGTAGATAACAGCGTTCTGATCTCCTCTACCCTTCTCGATATGGGCATCGACTGCGTTGTAACACGTGTTCAAGCTGCCTCCTTCGAACCATCTGTAGAAAGGCATATTCGACGTATCTAATACCTTATCCCATCTTTCGTACCACTCTATATCTTTCGCAGCTCTGCTCCAGAAACTCTCTGGGTCCTCTAGTGATTTTTCATACATCTTTTTGTATTCTTCCATAGATAATGCACCTCTTGATCTCGATCTTTTTGAGTCACAATCGTTTCATAAAATAAACACTTTACGCAAACCATCTTACTTCAACGGGCTGGGACCGAGTTCCTTTAAGGTCCCTACGAAGTCGGTGACCACGTCCGCGAACTTCTGACCTTCGGAGGCCGATATGTATTCGAATCTCACTCTGTCGGAGTCGACGTTAAAGTCCGTTAGAAGCTTTTTGAGCAGTATCATCTTCCTGTTGGTCTTGTAGTTACCGGACTGGTAGTGGCAATCTCCTGGATGACATCCCGCCACCAGCACGCCGTCTATACCCTCGTTCAAAGCCTCGAGTATAAAGACAGGGTCCACTCTTCCGGAACACATGACCCTTATGGATCTAACATTTTCAGGATATTTTAACCGTGACGTTCCAGCCAGGTCGGCGCCCGCATAAGAGCACCAGTTGCATAGAAAAGCCACAACGGTGGGCTCGAAATCGTCCTTCATCTGCTCGCCTCCTTTGCACAGGCACCTAAAGCTTCGATCATGGCGAGTATCTGTCCGTCTTTGAAACCTTTTTGTTCTATGGCTCCCGAAGGGCAGGCGGCTACGCAAGTTCCGCAGCCCTGGCAGAGTCCTTCGCTTATCTCCGCGTGTTTTTCTTCGAAGTCGTCGATCATCTCCTCTACGGACTCTATAGCGTTGTAGGGGCACACGGATATACATGTTTTACAATCGGAACACAGTCCTTCATCCACCACGGCTATGTTAGCTTCCGCCTCCAGCTCCGGCTCGGACAGTATCGTGGCTGCACGGGCTGCAGCCGCTTGGGCCTGGTATATACTTTCAGAGATGAACTTGGGTGAATGACAGCTCCCGGCTAAGAACACTCCCTTGGTAGAAAAATCCACCGGCCGGAGTTTGACGTGCGCCTCAAGGAAAAATCCGTCCTGATTCACAGGAACTTTCAACTGCTTCGTTATCTCTCGAGTCCCTTCCTGAGGGTCCATACCGCTGGATAGTATAAGTCTGTCGGCATCTATCTCTATGTCTTCCTGGATCATGGGTTCGTGCAGCTTTACGGTCATCTTTTCACCGAGCTCTATCTCCGGTTTTTCGTCCACTTCGTATTGGATGAACAACACTCCCTTCTCTCTGGCCTCCTTGTAATATTTTTCGAAAAAACCATAGGTCATCATGTCTCTATACAGTATATAAACTTCGGACCTGGGATTCAATTCCTTTATCTTCAAAGCGTTCTTCAGAGCGTTCATGCAGCAGACGCGAGAGCAGTAATCTCTATCGTCTTCCCTTGACTCGACGCACTGGATCATCACGAAAGTCTCTCCTTCGGCGATGTCCTCTTCACTCAGTGTAGAAAGTTCTTCTTCCAATTCCAGTTGAGTCATGACCCGCTGGTCTTCATGGTAGTGGTAAGAAGAAGGAACGTGCTCACGACTCCCGGTAGCGACTATGACGGCGCCCACCACGTGTTCTTCGTCGTTGGAAAGCGTGACTTCGTAGTTGCCCACGTGACCCGATATGTCATCGATAAAGGTCCCCGACCTAACTTCTATGTTTTCATGTTCCATCACACGTGAGCCGAGATCGGATACGAACTCTTCGGCGTTCATGTCGTCAAAGGTGTACCGTATCTCATTGAGTTTTCCTCCCAGTTCGTCCTCCTTTTCCACTAGAAGCGTTTCGTAACCCTGCTCGGCGAGAGAAAGCGCAGATGTCATCCCCGCTACTCCTCCGCCTATCACCATGGCTGACTGATCGATATCTATCTTGGTCTTCGTTATCTGCTCCAAGAGTCTAGATTTTGCCACTGACATAGATATAAGTTCCTCGGCCTTCTCCGTTGCCTTTTCATCGTCGAGATGGACCCATGAACAGTGCTCTCTTATGTTGGTCATCTCTAAAAGGTGAGGGTTCAATCCCGCTTCCTCGAGACAGCTTCTGAAAAGTGGTTCGTGAGTCCTGGGAGTACATGCGGCGACCACCACCCTGTTCAGCCCTTCTTTCTTGATTATATCTACTATCCTTTCCTGTGCGTCCTCTGAGCAGGTGTAAAGATTTTGTTCCGCATACTCCACATCATCAAGACCTTCGGCAAACTCAACGACACTGGGAACCTTGACGTAGTTCGCGATGTTTATACCGCAGTTACAAACGAAAACTCCTATCCTCGGCTCTTCGCTGGATACGTCTTTCTGCGGATGTTCGGGCAAAGGCTCTACCAACGTTCCTTTGGAATCTTTCAAGAGCGCCGCGGCCTGCCCTGCCGCTGCGGAAGCCTGCATGACCGATTCAGGGATCGCCTGCGGCTCTACCACGCTTCCCGCCATGAACATACCCGGCTTGACCAGTTTCACAGGCTCTCTAGGATCTGAAAGGGGGAAGCCGAATTCGCTGACCTCTACTCCCATATCTTTCAGTACCTTGGACCTGTCGCTCTTCATGCAGAGACCTATGGAAAGAACCACCATGTCGAAGGTTTCTTCGTGGTAGTCCCCTCCTATATCCTCATAATTTATGGTGAGATCACCCGATCTCTTCTCGAATATCTCAGATATCCTGGACCTGACATACCGGATATCGTGTTCTTCTTTCGCTCTTTCGATGTATCTGTCGAAGTCCTTACCGAAGGACCTCACGTCGATGTAAAATATAGTAGCATCTATATCCGATTCGTGCTCCTTGGCTATGATCGCTTCTTTGGTGGTGTACATACAACACATGGAAGAGCAGAACTCCTGGTCTATGTTGCGATCTCTGGACCCGACGCACTGGATCCAGGCGATCTTTTTAGCGTGCTCTTTGTCTCCAGGCCTGAGTATCTCACCTTCGTAGGGCCCGGAAGCCGAAAGTATCCTCTCGAATTCAAGAGATGTGATAACGTTCGGGAATCTATCATATCCTAATTCTTTCTTTATCTTCGGATCGAAGGGAGCCGAACCGAAGGCGAATATGACGGCTCCTACATCCAGCGTGACTTCTTTTTCCTCTTGTTCGTGGCTTATCGCTTCGGTTTTGCACACTTCCGTACATTTTCCACAGTCCACGCAGCCGTTGTACCCTGGTGCACCTTTTTTATCTACAACGTATGCGTTGGGGATGGCCTGGGGATAGGGTTTGTATGCGGCCTTTCTCATCACCAATCCCTGCTCGAACTCCGACGGTATCTCTATGGGGCAGATCTCCTCACAGTTTCCACACGAGGTACATCTCTCGATATCGACGTACCTTGGTTCCTGAAGTACCTTGACTTTAAAATCCCCAGCTTTTCCTTCTATGTCCTTCACCTGGGACTGGGCCATTATCTCTATATTCGGATGCCTGGAGCAGTCCACCAATTTCGGCGATAATATACACATGGAACAGTCATTGGTGGGAAAAGTTTTGTCCAGCATGGCCATGACACCGCCTATGGTGGGCGACTTCTCCACCAGGTACACTTTGAATCCTATATCCGCCAAGTCCAAAGCGGACTGTACACCGGCTATGCCGGCACCTACCACCGCTACGGCACCAGTTGTTTTTTCATCGGACATCTTCGTGATCCTCCTTTGAATATCCTTCATCAACAGCTATCTCTCTTATCGCGTACATGAGCTTCGGTATCTCCACCCCTTGCGGGCACTGTTCGAAACATCGATTATGGGTCGAACAGATCTCCACGAACTTGTTAGAATATACTTTATCTTTCATACCCAGCAGTGTAGTTTTGATCACCTTTCTGGGCGAATAAAGAGGATCCAACTCCCTTTCCGGACACCCGGCGGTACATGTTCCGCACGAGAAACAGCTGTAGATACCCTCTCCCTGTTCCGTCTCGGCAAGCTCGTACTTGAACGATGGATCCATACTTTTCTTTAACTTTTTACCGGTTTTATCTTCTATCATCTCGTCCTTCAAACGCTCATCCCTTATCTGATTCATGAGTCCCTTGACGTCAACTTCCTGGGGGCACTTTTCGAGACAGCGATGATGTGACGAACATATCCATATGAACTCCGACGAAAGAACCTCTTCTCTAAGACCCAGCAGTGCCTTTCTTATCACGTTTCTCGCATTCCATGCCTCATCCACGTCCATCTCAGGGCACCTGGCGGTACAACTTCCACAGGCGAAGCACTTCAGTATGCCTTCTCCTCCTTCCTGCTCCGCTATCTCGAACTTGAAATTCGAATCGAGTTCTTTCGTGTCTATGGCTTCCATCTATCTTTCCTCCACATCTTCGAATTCTTCCTCACGATACACCACGAGAGGCAGTTCTTCTTCTGGATCATCACCGGGTTCGTATTCGAACAACTCCTGTGCATTATCGGCTAAGCCGGTGATCACATCCATGAGAGGTATGTCGGATGGACAGGCCTGCTCGCAGAGTCCACATCCCACACATGAGAGCATCATGTGATTGAACCTCGTCAGTTGAAACAATAATGAGTCAGTCGGTGTTTTGTACGCTCCTTTACCCTCTACTTTTTTCATGTACTTATCGCCTTCTAGATCGAATATCGAACTCTCGAATATACACTCGTTACAGTAGCAGACCGGACAGACCTTCATGCAGTTGTGGCAATTCACACAGGTATCGAAGAATTCCAGTAACTTATCGGGCCCTTCTATTTCCGATCTCTCTTGTATGAAGGCTTTCCTGTTCTCCTCTTTTTCATCCCTAATATCTTGAACCGCTTTCTCTCTTACTTCCTCTCCTTCGCTTTCGTCCATCCCAAGAGCGGAAACTATCTCGGCTCCTTTCTCCGTCTTCGCATCCAAAAATAAATTTTTGTCCGTATCGGCTCCAAAGGTACCGATGACCAGGTCGGCATTTTTCGGTACCGGGTCTTTGCAGTTAAGGCAAGCCGTCCTTAGATCGTCTTCACTTTCGTTCTTCAGAACGGCCTCCGTTATATCTTGGTCCTGGCCCTGATAGGTATCCATGGAAAGGGTCCCGGAACAGTCCACTCCTATAAGTATGATATTTTCAAGGTCGGCTTGATTCAGTTTGACCAACTCCGTCAAAGCCCTGAGTTCGCAGGAGCGAAGAACCACGGCAAGGGTCTTTTTTGGAGGTTTTACCTTGGTCACTTTTGAGACCACCGTCCCCGTCGATACGGGAAGTAGGGGAGCGAAAACATTGGTTGAGAGTTTTTCAGGATGGGATATCATGGTGGGAAAAGCGGACTTGCCCGAAGGCGTCTCCGTCATGGCTATGACCGCATCCACTTCACCTTCGGTCAGGAGTTCTTTCAAAAAGTTGTTAACCGTCATCGGGGCATCTTCCTCTACTTTTAGTTCATATATCATCTTAACACCTCTTAAAGATTCCATCTCTCCTTCATGGGGTTGGGCCCCATCTTTTTCGTTTCTTCCACTATCTCCTGGACCGTATCGGCGAACTCCTGGCCTTCCGAAGCGGAGATCCACTTCAACCATATCCTATCCGGTTCCATCCCAAGGGTCGTAAGTATGTTCTTGAGTAAAGCCATCTTACGCCTAGCCTTGTAATTACCGTCAATGTAGTGACAGTCTCCGGGGTGGCATCCTCCTATAAGGATTGCGTCGGCACCATCCAAGAGTGCCCTGTTGATATATACCGGATCCACGGAACCAGAGCACATCACTCGGATAACCCTTATGTTAGGAGGGTACTGTATACGACTGGTACCCGCTAGATCGGCCCCCGCATAGGAGCACCAATTACATAAGAGTCCGACTATCTTGGGTTCGAATTCTTCGTCCGCATTCTCAACTTCTTCGCTCATATTTTCACTCCTTATCTAATACATTCATCTATCATAGACATGATCTGTTTTTTAGTGAACGACTTCTGCTCGGCGGTACCGCTGGGACAGACGGCAGAACATGCCCCGCATCCCTGGCACAGTATCTCGTTCACCACGACTATCCTTTCATCTTCCTGGAATTCTATGGCCTCGTATGGGCATACGCCTACGCACAACTGACAGCCGGCACACTTTCTTTTGGAAACCTCCGCGATGTTTCCCGAGGTCTCCAGATGATCTCTGGAAAGTATGGTGGCCGCCTTCGCCGCGGCGCCTTGAGCCTGGGCTATGGATTCATCCATGAACCTGGGACTGTGGGCTAAACCGCACAAGTATATGCCGTCGGCGGAGAATTCAACCGGCCGAAGTTTCATGTGCGCTTCAGAATAGAAACCATCTGCGTTAAGAGGCACTTTGAGCTGCTGGGCCAGTTCGTTATTATCTTTGGGGACTATACCCGTACTCAAAAACAACTTATCGGGATGGAGTACCACCTCTCTCTGCAATATCAGGTCTTTAGTGGTCACGGTTATCTCTCCATCCTTCACACTCACCTCCGGCTCCTGGTCTTCCTGGAACCTTATGAAGAACACTCCCAAATCCCTGGCTTTTTTATAAAGAAGATCTTCCTTGAAACCGTACGTCCTTATATCCCTATACAGCACGTAAACGGCGGCATCTTCGTTCATCTCCTTGATCTTGATGGCATTCTTCAAAGCGTTAGAACAGCATACCCTGGAACAATAAGGATTTTCATCATTCCTGGAACCCACACACTGTATCATCACCGCTTCGTCTATATCCTTGATGTGATGGGCTCCGGATGCGATATCTTTTTCCAGGTCCTTTTGGCTCATTATGTTGTCGCTCTCGTCGTAACGGTATTCAGTGGTGGGTTCATATTCTTCTGCACCTGTGGCGACCACAACGACTCCGTGCTCGATGGTCTCTGAAGAATCACCGTTCCTTACGGTGGATGTGAAATTACCCACATACCCTTCGATCTCTTCTAACTCCGCATCCAGATAAAGCTCGATATTATGATTGTCCATGGTTTTAGAGATAGTATCTTGTAGTAATCTTTGAGGATCTTCGTCACGCAGACCTATATGAACGTCTTTGGAAAGGCCGCCGAGCTCCTCTTCTTTCTCCACCAGATGGACCTTGAAGTCCTGATCGGCAAGAGAAAGCGCGGACGACATGCCTGATAAACCTCCACCTATCACCAGGGCTTCCTTTATAACTGGGAATTTTTCATGCGGCACCGGTCTCATCTCGTTGACCCTAGATACTCCCATGGCCACGCATTCTTTCGCCTTTTCGGTGGCCCTCTCGGGATGTTCTCTGTGTACCCATGAGTTTTGATCCCTCATGTTTACAAGTTCGAACAGGTGTGGGTTGAGACCTGCTTCTTTTAGAGTGTCCTGAAATAGAGGCTCGTGGGTTCTAGGGGTGCACGAGGCGACTACTATCCTGTTGAGGCCGAGTTCCTCTATCTTTTCTTTGATACGCTCTAATGAGTCCTGAGAACAGGCGAACGTTTCATCATCCACATATGCCACATAAGGCAGCGTTCTAACGTGATCGGCAACTTCGGGTATATCGATGACACCGCCTATATTGATACCGCAGTGACACAGGAACACGCCGGTCCTTGGAAATTCGTTGCTGACGTCCCTCTCTCGTGGATATTCCTTTTCCACCACCTCGGTGCCCCTCGCCTCCCGGATATCACTTGCAGCCTTGGCTGCAGCCGCAGACGCTTCGATGACACTCTCAGGTATATCTTTAGGTTCGGTGATGGACCCAGAAACGTATACGCCTGGCTTGGAAGTTTCTACACCGTAGTATGGATCCACATCTACGAAACCGTATCCGTCTAGATTAACATCGACCGCAGACGCTAGATCCTTCATGGATTCACAGGGCTGGAGACCCACAGAAAGTACTATCATATCGTACGATTCCGAGGTCACGGTACCATCATCCTCTATATATCTGACTATCAGCTCGCCGCTATCTTTGTTACGCTCCACCCGTGGTACTCTAGACCTTCGGAAGACTACTCCATACTCGTCCTCCGCCCTCTCATAATACTTTTCAAAGTCCTTGCCGAAGGTCCTCATGTCCATGAAGTATATGTGAGTATCGAGTCCTGGAAGATGCTCTTTGGCTATGACGGCTTCCTTTATAGAATACATACAGCAGACTGACGAGCAATAAAGATGATCGCAACTTTCATCCCTGGATCCCACGCATTGAAGCCACGCTATCTTCTTGGGCTCTTCTCCGTCGGAGAGGCGCTTGATGTGTCCTTTGAAGGGGCCCGAAGCCGATAACATCCTTTCGAATTCGATACTGGTAAGAACATCGGGGTAGATCCCATAACCAAGGCTGTCTCCTCTTGGAGGTTCGTAGGTGTCCGAACCGGGAGAGAGTATGACTGAACCGACTTCGATGATCTCTTTTTCTTCTTCCATCTCGTGGTCTATGGCAGCTTTCTGGCAGTGTTCCACGCACTGGAAGCACTCGCAGCATCCACCACAGCTCATGCATCTTTCCGCTTCTTTCAACAACTGCTCCGATGAATAGGTGCTCTCCATCTCTTGGAAGCTTTTCATCCTTTTTTCTTCACTGATGATCTCCGGCTCCTCCCTATCTTCGGGTATCCTCAATACGTGATCCGGTATATCCGCTCCTTCTTCTTCCACGGGTTCTCTACCCTCTCTAAGGTCCTCGTTGTTGAGGTATCGGTCTATGGATTCCGCGGCCTGGTGACCGGCCCCTATGGCCTCCACGGCGGAAGCCGGTCCTGTCACCGCATCACCACCGGCAAAAACGTTCTCAGATGAAGTTTGATAAGTGATGGGATCAGCCTTTATTGTATCCCAATCCGATCCTATATCGGAACCGTCAAGGGAATCTTTGTCTACCTCCTGGCCTATGGCAAATATAACAAGGTCACACGGTATATCGGATACTTCGCCTTCCAAGGCCACGGGTCTTCTTCTTCCACTCTCGTCGAGCTCGCCGAGCTCCATCTTTTGGCATTTCAGACAGGGACTAGAAGACTCGTCTTCCACCATCTTCATGGGCGATGCCAATATCTCGAAGTCGACCCCCTCTTCTTTGGCCTGTTCTATCTCTTCCTCGTGGGCGGGCATCTGTTCCTGTGTCCTTCTATACACGACGGTAACGTCTCCTCCCAACCTCTCCGCGGTCCTCGCACAGTCCATGGCCACGTTCCCTCCACCTATCACAAGGACCTTTTTGTCCTCTATCTCTTCTTTGGATAAATCTTCCGAGTTGGCCCGGTACAAGAAATCTATACCTTGAACCACGCATTCTGGAGAACAACTTTCGAACTCTATCTCCTTCGATCTCCAGCAGCCTATGGCCAGATACACCGAAAGGAACCCTTGTTCTTCCAGATCTTCGACTGTGAAATCCTCTCCCAGCTTTTTACCGTATTCTATCTTTATGTTACCGTTCTCTATCAACTGCTCTATCTCCTTCACTAGATAATCGTTGGGAAGTCTATAAGATGGAACACCGTAGTAAAGCATACCTCCTGCATTTTCTTCAGCTTCGAAAACGGTGACGTCGTAACCCATCTCAGAAAGATCGTGTGCCGCGGTCAGACCCGAAGGACCCGCACCTACAACGGCCACCTTTCTTTGATTTCCCCTCTTCTCCGCTTCGCTCCAGTCTTCGATCTCGGCATAATTTTTCTCACGTTCCCTCAAAGCGGCCTCCACCTCTTCAGGATTTTCGTAGGCCCAGTCGGCGATGTACCTTCTGATCCTAGCAATGGAAACGGGTTCGTCTATATCCTTTCGGTTACACTCGTTCTCACAGGGGTGATAACACACTCGACCCATGGAACCGGGCAGTGGAACTTGTTCTTTTATGAGGTTATAGGCCTCGGCATATCTTTTCTGGGCGGCCAACGTTATGAAAGCCTGAGCGTTGAGCCCCGCGGGGCATTCGATCCTGCAGGGCGCCCTTTCTTCTTTTTTATCTATACTGAATATGTTGGGTACCGCCTGTGGAAAGGGCTGAAAGATCGCCTTTCTATCTCCGATACCTTCTTCGAAATCCGCAGGCATCTCCACCGGGCAGTATTCTATACAATCTCCACAGCCGTTGCATTCCTCCGGATCAACGAATCTGGGAGCTTTTTTCAATTCAACTTTAAAATTTCCAGGACCACCCTCTACCGATCTAACTTCCGCATTGGTTATTATATCGATATTACTGTGACGGCCAGTATTAACAAGCTTTGGGGCGAGGATACACATGGAACAGTCATTGGTGGGAAAAGTCTTGTCCAGCTGGGTCATCTTTCCACCTATTGACAATCCCTTATCCACCAGATAAACTTTAAAACCGGAATCGGCAAGATCGATGGATGATTGTATACCGGAGATACCTCCGCCTACCACCATCACCGAGCCTTTGACGTCGGTCTTTTCCACTTCTTTAGATGTAGTCGCCATATCAAGCCACCTCGTCTATCATCCTGATTATCTGTTTTTTTGTAAGGTTCTTGTGTATGCACGCGTTGGAAGGACATGCGGCTATACACGCTCCGCAGCCGGCACAGAGTATCTCGTCGACCTCCGCTATCCCCGTGACTTCGTTGAGCTCTCTAGCCGAATAAGGGCATACGTCTACGCACACACCACACCCGACACAAAGATCGGTATCGACCCAAGCGATCATGGGATCGTTCTCGAGTCGGCTCTTGTTGAGTATGCCCATGGCACGGGATGCAGCTCCGCTGGCCTGGGCTACCGTATCAGGTATATCCTTCGGGCCCTGACAGCACCCGGCGATGAAGACACCTGACTTCACGGTGTCCATGGGTTTCAACTTAGGATGTTCCTCCAGGAAGAATCCATCCGTCCCCTGAGAGATCCTCAGTTTACGGGCCAACTCTTCCGCCCCCTCGCTGGGGACCAGAGCCGGAACCAGGATTATCATATCTGATTCGATCTCGAGCAGTTTATCCGTCAACGTATCGAATATGTTGAACGAGAGCTTATGGTCCGGGTCGACTTTTATCTCCGAAGGTCTGCCCCTAAGTATAGTTATGTCCGTCCCTCTGATACGGCGGTAAAATTCTTCGTAACCCTTCCCGAAAGAACGTATATCTGTATAACACAGGTTGATATCCACCTCGTCGCCCATATGTTCTTTTATGAGATAAGCGTGTTTTAGCGCACCCATACACCCGATCCTACAGCAGTAAGTTTGTTTTTCCTCGTCCCTGGATCCCACGCATAGGATGAAACTTATACTCTCTATATCTTCTCCATCGGACAATTTGGTTATCTTACCCTCGGTAGGGCCGGAAGAATCGACTATCCTCTCGAATTCAAGATTGGTGATTATGTCTTCAGACCGCCCGTAACCGTACTCGTACAGTTCGTCCGGATCCAAAAGGTCATATCCCGTCGCTACGATGATGCTGCCTACGTTGATCTCGACTATCTCATCTTCCTGTTCGTGGTCGATGGCACCGATTTCACAAGCTTCTAAACAGGGAGGCTCCTCACCGCACTTACCGGTTTTCAAGTATATACAGCTTTCAGGATCTATGGTGTACTTCAGCGGTACCGCCTGTGGGAACGGCGTATAGATAGAACTCCTATCACCCAATTTCATGTCGAATCCATCCGGTACCTTATCTTTCATCCTGCAGGCTTCCGCACACAGGCCGCAGCCGGTACATTCGTTCCAATCCACGTAGGTCGATTTCTTTCTAACTTTGACCGTAAAATCCCCGACCGCGCCGTCCACCTCTTCTACTTCAGAGTAAGTGAGCAGTTCTATGTTCGGGTGACGGGCGACGTCCATCATCTTCGGGGTCAATATACATGAAGAACAGTCTAAGGTAGGGAAAGTCTTATCGAGTTGAGCCATCTTTCCTCCTATGCTGGGCTCCCTCTCCACCAGGTAAACCTTTTTACCCTGATCCGCTATATCTAACGCAGCTTGTATACCCGCTATACCTCCTCCTATCACGAGCGCTTCTTGAACCACGTCGATCTCGGACTGTTCCAATGATTCTAAAAACAAAGCCTTCTCTACAGCCACGTTCACCAGCTCTTGGGCCTTCTTCGTCGCCTTTTCTTCATCACCTTTATGCACCCAAGAACAGTGCTCCCTTATATTCGCCATCTCCAAACAGTAAGGATTCATCCCTTCATCGTCGATCACCGATCTAAAAGTCGGTTCGTGCATACGTGGTGAACAAGAGGCCACCACGACGCTGTCCAATCCGTGTTCTTTGATACAGTCTTTTATCAGTTTTCCCCCCGGGTCCGAACACATGTACTTGTAATCCTTCGCTACGACCACGCCGTCTAACCCCTGGGCGTAGGCGACGACTTCTTCGACATCCACCACATCCGCTATATTACTTCCACAGTGACAGACGAATACTCCTACTCTGTTCATTCTTCCACCTCTAAGTGTTCGATCTTATGGATAGGACTCAAGTTGAGTTCTATACCTAGGTCCGAAGGCGAGATCCCCATGGCGATCCCCAATAGTTGAGTGTAATACAGAACCGGCAGCTCTAAAGAGGCACCTACCGTGGCAGCCGCGTCTTCCTGTTTCGAGTCGAACATGCGTTGTCCCCAAGGGCACATGGTGGCCATACCATGAAATCCACGTTCCTGGACGGCCTCCAACTTTTGCCCCGTTTTCGTCAGGGCCGATTCGGGTTCGTTGACCATCACATGAGCACCGCAGCAGTCCAGTTTTTCTACGTAATCTTCCGAGTCCATACCTATGGCTCTGAGCAGCGACTCCATCTTCTGTGGATCTTCCGAGTCGTCCGGCCTTTCTAAACCGTTGGGTCGTATCAGATGACAGCCGTAGTGTGCTGCTATATTGGTCCCTTCCAATGGTTTTTCCACTTCTTCTTTTATCTTCTCCACACCTACAACGTCGTGGAGCAGGTCTAAAACATGATACAACTTCACGTTACCTTGGTATCTCATATCTTCATCCGCCAGGTGCGAGTTCACTTTTTCTCTCAACTCTTGGTTCTCATCCAGTACCGCCATGGTTCTTGTGAGTGCCTGATGGCAGTATGGGCACGGAGCGAGTATATCCAGGTCCTGTTTCTCCGCCAAAGCTAGGTTTCTAGCAGATAGGTACATGGTCAGAGACATGTTTATATTTCTGAGGGGAGCTCCACAACACGTGGGACCCTGGATGTCTTTTAACTCTACTCCCAACTTGGGAAAGACTTCTCTGATAGAGAGTTCGTAGGCATACTGTTCAGTAGGTATCAAACATCCTAAATATAATCCTAATTCCATGTGATCACCTCAACTTCTCCTGTGCCACTTTCATGAGCGTCTGCTGCAGTTTCGCCAACTCCTCCTGACTGGGCTTTGGGCACTCTGGCAGACCGGTATCCTCTCTGTTCACGCCCTCATTTTTGTGATCCCTTACCTCCTTGGGTTTCTGTATCATACCCGAGGATAGAACGGATTGAAGCATGTTCGAAATACCTGAATCTATCTGTTTTCCCGAGGATACGGATAGATTTTTCAGGGCGAACAAAACATCAACGGGCGCTAGGTCTTGTGGGCACCTTTCTTTACACTTCAAGCAAGTCAAGCATGTCCAGATGACGTCGGAGTCCTTCAATTCTTCTATGAATCCGGATTTAGCCAATGCCATCACTTTGCTGGGCTCTAGTTCCAAAAGGATAAAAGCTTCACAGCCGGAAGTACACTTTCCGCACTGATAACAAAAGCTCGGGACATCCTCTTTCAAACCGTTAAGAACCTCGTTTATATCTTCCTTCGCTTCTTCCTCTGGCTTAGCCATGGAAGTCAAGTCTGTTATGCTCATTTTCATCGACCTATCTACTTTTTAATAGAACTGTATAGGGTATCAAAAGAAAGGTAGGATGGACCCAACAGATCATTCGCCCTTGAAATCGGGCTTTCTTTTATCGAGGAACGCTTCCATTCCTTCCTTTTGGTCCCGGGTTGAGAACAAATCGGAGAATCCTTTTTTCTCCTTCTCAAGTCCTTCTAGCAGTGTAGTATCTCTGCCCTTATTGATAGCTTTTTTGGCGTTTTTCACTGCGAGAGGGCCTTTTTTGGTTATCTCTTCCGCCAATTCAACGGACCGGTCCATCACGTCTCCGTCCACAACTTCTTGAACCAGACCTATGTCTCCGGCGGTCTCAGCGTCGATGATCTTTCCAGTGTATATGAGTTCTTTGGCTTTTCCCGGCCCTATAGCTCTTGACAATCTTTGAGTGCCGCCAAAACCAGGGATAACCCCTAAGTTAACTTCGGGTTGACCGAATTTTGCATCGGTGGAAGCTATCCTGATGTCACATGCCAGGGCTACCTCCGTACCTCCGCCCAGAGCGAAGCCGTTTATCGCCGCTATCACCGGCGTTTGAAGATAGTCTATCATGTTCAATACTTCCTGCCCGAGTTCACAGTATCCTTCGGCTTCCTCTCTGTTCATGCCTTTCATCTCGTCTATATCCGCACCGGCGACGAAGGCTCGGCCCTTTCCCGTGATCACGACCGCTCTTAGATCCTCTTCATCTTCAAGCTCCGTGAGCGTTTTCTTTAACTCATTTAAAAGATCGGTGCACAGAACGTTCATGGGCGGGTTGTTAAGAGTGATCACAGCCAGGTCTTCTTTTTTTTCTAGATCGACCATATCCATGTTATCCACTCTCTCATCAATAGTCGTAGAATCCCTTTCCGCTCTTCCTACCTAACTCTCCGGCTCTAACCTTCTTTTTTAGGAGGGGACACGGTCTATACTTCGAATCGTTGAACTCTTCGTAAAGCACTTCCATTATATGGAGAACGGTATCCAGACCGATCAAGTCGCCCAACTGCAGCGGACCCATGGGATGGTTCATACCCAGTTTCATCACTTTATCTATGTCTTCGGCCTCTGCTACGCCGTTCTGGAGGCAGTAGACGGCCTCGTTTATCATGGGGATCAAGACGCGGTTGGAAACAAAACCGGGTGAATCGTTGACTTCTACAGGTTTTTTCCCCAGGTCCTCCGCCAATGATATTATGGTATCCGTGGTTTCGTCCGATGTGGTCAAAGCACGTATGACTTCTACAAGCGCCATTATCGGAACGGGATTCATGAAGTGCATACCTATGAATTTTTCAGGTCTGTTCACTATGCCCGCCATCTTGGTTATCGGGATGGTGGACGTGTTTGAGGCTAGTATCGTATCGGGACCACACAGTTCGTCAAGCTCCTGGAACACCTGCTTCTTCACCTCGAATTCCTCCACAACCGCTTCTATGATCAGGTCGCAATCGCTCAGGTCCTCCATCTCTAAGGTGGTATCGATCCTTCCCAGTATCTCCTCTTTCTCTTCTTCCGAGATCCTGTCTTTTTCTACGCCTTTAGACAACGACCTCTCTATCCCCTTCATGCCGTTATCCAAAAATTCCTGCTCGATGTCTTTCATGATCACTCGATAGCCACTGGCGGCTGAAACCTGTGCTATGCCGTGACCCATCGTTCCTGCGCCGATTATTCCTATCTTTTCTATTTCCATCTTATCTATACCTCTCTACATTTACATCTCAACGATCATGGTGACCGCGTTTCCTCCGCCGAGGCAGGCTGTAGCTAGACCTCTGCCTCCTCCTCTCTGTTTCAACGCGTGGAGAAGAGTCGTCAGTATCCTCGTGCCGCTGCATCCTATGGGATGACCCAGCGAAACCGCTCCTCCATGCACATTGAATTTATCGTCGGGTATATCGAATTCCTTCTGTACGGCTGCGGAAGCGGATGCAAAAGCCTCGTTGTGCTCTACCAAGTCTAGATCGGAGATATGGAGATCGTTCCTTTCCAAGATCGCCTTCATACCCGGTATCGGGGCTTCCATGACATTCTCGGGTTTAACACCGGATGTGTGATAATCTACTATCTTTGCCATCTGCTCGATGCCCTTCTCTTCCGCCTTCTCTTTACTCATAACGACGGTGGCGGAGGCACCGGCAGATATCTGTGATGCGTTCCCCGCAGTCGTATATCCATCTTTCTGGAAGGCGGGTGGTAACCTGCTGAGCTTTTCCAGCGAAGAATCGGGTCTGATACCCTCGTCATGGTCGAAGATGATCGGATCTCCTCTTCTTTGAGGTACTTCTATAGGCACTATCTCATCATCGAATTTCCCCTTTTCAGCGGCCTCACTGGCCAGTTGATGACTCCTGAGCGCAAATTTATCTATCTCCTCTCTAGTAAGACCAGATCTCTCCGCTATCCTGTCACCGGTTATACCCATATGAAAATCGTTAAAGTGATCCCAAAGGCCGTCGTAGACCATGGCATCAACCAATTTTCCGTCGTTCATCCTGTAACCATATCTCGCCTTTCTCAGGATGTAGGGCGCTTTATCCATATTTTCCATACCTCCGGCCACGATGGTATCGTACTCGTTGGCTTTGATACTGTTGGCGGCGTTCATGACGGTCTTGAGACCGGAGCCGCAGACCTTGTTAACGGTGACCGCACCAACTTCTACCGGTAGGTCCGCTCCCAAAGCGGCCTGACGGGCTGGATTCTGCCCCATCCCCGCCGACAATACCAGTCCCATCTGTACTTCGTCTACATCTTTTTTTTCTATGCCCGCTCTACCAACGGCCTCGTCTATGGCGATGCTACCCAGCTCAGGGGCACGCATGTTCTTCAGAGTGCCTCCGAATCTACCTATGGCCGTTCTAACGGCGGAAACTATTATTGCTTCTTTCATATATATCCCTTCTATGATTTTAAATATCTCTTCAAGCGAGGATATACAACCTTATAAAAAAGGATTATGGTGGTGCCCCAGAAATTTATCTGGGCACCGAAACTCCAACGTCCTGCGACGACGAAGACATCCGTCCACTGGAGTTATGTCTTTTTCTCTTTCACTGCCTCGATCAATTTGGGTAGTACCTCGTAAAGATCTCCCACTATACCGTAGTCGGCGGATTCGAATATCAACGCATCCTCGTCCTTATTGATAGCTAAAATTATGTCTGAGTCTCTTATCCCTGCTATATGTTGTATCTGTCCTGATATACCCACGGCGATATACAATCTTGGCTTGACTTTGTGCCCCGATAAACCGATCCAGTGTTCTTCAGGGAGCCAGTTCAGGTCCGCGGATATAGGTCTAGAACATCCTACGGCGTTCCCTTCAAAATTGTTCGCCAGTTCTTGGGCTATCTCGATGTCTTCTTTATTGTCGAAACCTCTACCACAGGAAACGATGGTCTCCGCACTTTCCACGTCCACTCCTACGCTCTCCTTCTCTTTTATATCTACTATCTTCGAAGGATAGGGTGAAACCTCTATCTCTTTCTCTATGAGCTCGCCGGATCTCTCTTCGTCTTCAGGTAGAGGATCGAACAATTTAGGAGGGACCGTAACAACAGCCGGTTTCGAATCGAATCTCTCCACGGCCAAGGCCTTTCCGCTGTAGATCACCCTTTCCGTGATGATGTCTTCGTTCTCAACGTATAGGGCGGTACACTCCGATACACAACCGGTATCTAGTTTAGATGCAACTCTAGGGGCCAGCTCCTGTCCGTTTTTATCGGCTCCCAGGAGTAGTACCTCGTCTTCACCTTCTTTCATCAACTCCACCAAGATATCGGAGTATTCCTCCGCCTTGAAGGTCTCTTGATCTGTTTTCACTACGAACACGTTGTCCGCACCGTGCCGTATATACTGGTCGGGATCATCCTCTCCGATCAACACCGCCGAGAGTTCTTCGTCTAGGCTCTCGGTGAGTTCACTGCCCTTGCTCAACAACTCCAAAGTTATATCCTTATCTTCTGAGTAAACCAAAACCATCTTATCACCCCAGCACTCCTTCTTTTGCTAGTTTCTCTACTACCTTTTCGATAGATTCGTCTAGATCGTCATGGAACACTATCTTCTTCCTCTCCATGGGCACTCCCTTGATCTCTACGGTCTCAAGGCCCGGCTGCAGATCGTCCGATACTAACGACTCTGCATCCCAAACGTCCATGGGTTTGTTCGAAGCACCCAATATGTCCATCAAGCTGGGTAACCTCGGTTCGTTTATCTCTTTGGTCACTGTAACCAATACGGGGTAAGTCGACTCTATACTCACCACTTTGCCGCCCACGTCTTTGTGGCCCACGATCTTTTCATCCTCTGCATCCAAACTCTGGGCGTAGGTTATCTGGGGTAGATCGAGTAAGGCCGCGATCCTGGGTCCCGTCTGTCCGGAAAAAAGGTCCAAAGACGCTTCACCGCACAAGATAAGGTCGTGATCGCCTATCTTCTCTATCGCCCCGGCTATGATCTTCGATACCACGTCGTAACTGGAAGAGCCGTCCCAAGGCACCATGACCGCTCTGTCGGCACCCATGGCTAACAGTTCCTTTATGTTCTCCGTAGCCTCGGAAGGACCTACGAGAAGGACGGTCAAATTTCCTCCCAACTCGTCCTTTATCTTTATACCTTCTTCCACCGCGTTTTTATCTATGTCGCTGATCTTGTCGTCCACACCTTTCAGTATCGGTTCGTTGGTTTTATCGTCTATCTTTATGTCCGATACGTCAACGATCTGCTTTGCACAGACTATTATCTCCATGTTTTTCACCTCAAAAGGTCTCTAGAGACCACCATCTTCTGTACCTCGGAAGTACCTTCGTATATCTCCGTTATCTTCGCATCACGATACAGCCGCTCTACCACGTACTCGTCGGTGTATCCATATCCTCCGTGGATCTGTATGGCTTCGTTGGCTGCATCTACGGCTAATTCCGATGCGAACAGCTTCGCCATGGCAGCATACTTAGAAACGTTTCCACCCTTATCTTCGGCCATGGCCGATCTGTAAACCAGTAATCTTGCAGCTTCGATCCTTGTGGCCATATCCGCCAGCTTCCACTGGATGGCCTGGAACTTCGAGATGGGTCTTCCGAACTGCTCTCTCTGCTGTGAGTATTCTACGGATTCTTCAAGGGCTCTCTGGGCTATACCGATGGCTTGTGCCGCTATCCCTATACGTCCTCTATCCAAAGCACTCAGAGCTATCTTATACCCGTCTCCTTCCTCTCCTAGAAGGTTCTCTTTGGGCACTTTCATGTCATCAAAGAATAATTCTGATACGTGGTTCGCGTTTATACCCATCTTGTCGTAGATGTCACCCACTTGGAAACCATCCATATCCGATTCTACCAAGAAAGCGGAGATCCCTCTGTGACCTTTTTCTTTATCCGTTTTTGCGAACACGATCAATACGCCGGCTTCGCTTCCGCTGGTGATGAACGTCTTTTGACCGTTGATCACGTAATGGTCGCCGTCCAACTCCGCAGTGGTCTCCATACTCCCCAGATCGCTACCCGCGTTGGGTTCGGTTCCGGCGAAGGCACCTATCTCCTCTCCTTTAGCCAGTATGGAAAGATATTTTTCTTTTTGTTCCTCGGTACCGTATTCTATTATGGGCCAACTCACCAGGGAGTTGTGTACCTCGGTTACAACGCCCGTAGCCGCACACTTCTTCGATATCTCTTCGATAACTATGGCAAAGCTCACGGCATCCAAACCGGCTCCTCCATATTTTTCTGGTATCATTATGCCCAAAAGCCCGAGGGGGGCCATCTTCTCCAATATCTCGGTGGGATATTTACTTTCTTTATCCAACTCGTCAGCTACTGGTTCGATCTCTTTTTCAGCGAACTCTCTTACCATATTTTCGATCATCTTTTGATTATCCGTCAATTCGAAATTCATGTGTGAGCAGTAAAGGTTACGTAAATAAAAGTTTCGAAAGGGATCATCGCTTTGAAGGTGATACATCTTCATCAAAAACCAATAACTTTATTTCACCCTTTCATAATAAAGAGTGCGATTTAACAAAAGATGTGTTGGATATGGAGCGGAAAATAAGAGTCTTGATAGCCAAACCCGGCCTAGACGGACACGATCGTGGAGCTAAGGTCGTAGCGAGAGCGTTACGTGATTCGGGTATGGAAGTTATATACACAGGTTTACATCAGACACCGGAACAGATAGTGGAAGGAGCCATACAGGAAGACGTGGACGTGATAGGACTTTCGCTACTTTCAGGAGCACACATGGTGTTATTTTCTAGAGTATTAGAACTCCTGGAAAAGAACGATGCCGAAGATATAGTGGTGATGGGAGGCGGTATAATCCCTGAAAGTGACGCGGAAGAACTCAAAGATAGAGGTATGACGAAGATCTTTGGTCCGGGTACCACCACCGAAGAGATAGTCCAGTCCGTCAAAGATAGTGTAAAAGATATCGGAGAGGAATAGATCTGATGGAGATAGTTTCTCGGGTATTATCAGGAGATAGAAGAGCCGTCGCCAAACTGATAACCATGGTGGAGAGTTTTGACCCGAGAGCGGAGCGGGCACTCTCCGAGCTTTTTCCTTCCACCGGTAATGCACATGTCATAGGTATAACCGGACCTCCCGGCTCCGGAAAAAGCACCCTGGTGGACAAACTCACCTTGAGGTTCAGGGACCAGGGAAAGAGCGTTGGTATAATCGCAGTGGATCCCACGTCTCCCTTCACCGGCGGAGCACTTTTAGGAGATAGGATCAGGATGAACGAAGTGGCCCTGGATAAAGAAGTGTTCATAAGGAGCATGGGCACCAGAGGACATCTGGGAGGATTAGCCACCACCACCCGGGACGTCATAAAAGTGTTAGACGCGTTCGGTAAGGACGTGATACTCGTGGAAACGGTGGGTGCCGGACAATCGGAGGTGGAAGTGGTAAAGACTGCACACACCATAATAATAACGGAGGTCCCGGGACTCGGTGACGATATACAGACCATCAAAGCGGGTATACTAGAGATCGGCGATATATTCGTGGTCAACAAGGCCGATCGAGAGGGTGCTGACAACACCGCCCGGGAACTAGAGACCATGTTGAGTATGAATCGATATGAAAACGGATGGAAACCCCCCATAGTAAAGACCGTCGCTAAGGAAGGAAAGAATGTAGGTGAGTTGAAAGAACACATCGATTCTCATCTAAAACATCTTAAAAAAAGCGGTGAACTCAAAAAACTCAGGAAGGAAAAAACTAGGGAGGAACTTTTTGATATATTGAGAGAAAACATAGAACTTTACATCAAAGATCACATGTGTGAAAAAAGGATAGATGATATCATAGAAAAGATAATGAGGTGCGAGATGGATCCCTACACAGCCTCAGAAAAGATATTAGAACCCATCAAAAAGGATTAGAACTGGTATCAATATACCAGCGGTTCTTCGTATTCTCCGAACACTTCTCTGAAAACGTCGGTTATCTCACCTAGAGTTGCGTAGGCCTTCGCACAGCGTAATATGGCGGGCATGGTGTTTTCGTCACCTTCGGCCACTTCTCGAAGATGGGCCAATGCCTCTTCTACCTCTTCGTTGTCCCGCTCCTCTCTGAGTCTATTCAATCTTTCTATCTGCTTCTTTTCTCCTTCCTCGTCCATCTTCAAGAGAGGGATCTCGATATCCTCTTCAAGCTCGTATTCGTTGACTCCCACGACGGTCCTATCTTTTTCGTCGATCTCTCTTTGATATCTAGCTGCGGCATCCGCTATCTCCTGTTGGAAAAATCCTTTCTTGAGGGCCGGGATCACACCGCCTAGACTATCTATCTTGTCAAAATATTTGTAGGTCTCTTCTTCCATATGATCGGTCAACCACTCTATATAGTAAGAACCTCCCAAGGGATCGATGGTGTTCGGTGCTCCACTCTCGTGGGCGATGACTTGTTGTGTCCTTAGAGCGAGACGTACCGCTTTCTTTGAAGGAAGGGCTAAAGCTTCATCCATGGAGTTGGTGTGAAGGGATTGTGTTCCTCCGAGCACCGCCGCGAGCGCTTGTATCGCCACCCGGACGAGGTTCACTTCGGGCTGCTGTGCCGTAAGAGCACAGCCCGCTGTCTGTGTGTGGAACCGCAACCACTTCGATCGGTCTTTCTTTGCGCCGAAGGTCTCTTCCATCTCCCTGGCCCATATCCTTCTAGCGGCTCTATATTTTGCGATCTCTTCAAAAAGATCGTTATGGGCATTGAAGAAGAAAGAAAGGCGTGGTGCGAATCCATCTATGTCGAGTCCTCTTTCGAGACCCCATCTCACGTATTCCAAACCGTCGGCAAGCGTGAACGCCAATTCCTGAACCGCGGTGGCGCCCGCCTCCCTTATATGATATCCCGATATGGATATAGTATTCCATTTAGGTACGTGTTTTGAACCGTATTCGAAAGTATCTACGATCAAGCGCATGGACGGCTTAGGTGGAAATATGAAGGATTTTTGAGCTATGTACTCTTTCAATATGTCGTTCTGTATGGTACCTCTCAACTCTTCCTTGGGTACACCTTTTTTCTCCGCCATGGCTATATAGAACGCCCACAGCACGGAAGCGGGACCGTTGATGGTCATAGAGGTACTCACTTCTCCCGGGTCTATGCCTTCGAATAATATCTCCATGTCCTTTAAAGAGGAAACAGCTACGCCGCATTTTCCGAATTCCCCCTCGGCCAGTGGATGATCGGTATCGTAACCATACAGAGTGGGATAATCGAACGCTATGGAAAGTCCGGTCTCGCCGTGTTCGAGAAGATATTTGAACCGTTCATTGGTCTCTTCGGCGGTGCCGAAACCTGCAAATTGTCTCATGGTCCAAAGTCTTCCTCTGTACATGGTAGGATGGACACCACGGGTGAACGGATATGAACCCGGGAACCCCAGATCTTCTTTATAATCGAAGTCTTCGAGATCGGCGGGTGTGTAAAGTCTATCTACGGGCATGGACGAAGTCGTTACGAACTCGTCTTTCCTCTCTGGTCTTTTTTCCATCATCGGTTCTAGGCGTTCCTTCTTCCACTTCTTTTTTTCTTCTTTTATCTCTTCATGATCTACCATACGATCCACCTTTTTAATACTCTATACCCTCTCTAGCCTCTATACCATCCCTGAAGGGATGTTTGACTTCGCTTATAACGGACACCAGATCCGCAGCGTCTATTATCGAAGAGGGCGCATACCTACCGGTCAAAACCACCTCGACGTGTTCAGGACGATCCTCTATCGCCTCGATGACTTTTTCCTTATCCAATAACTCGTAATCCAGGGTGATGTTCATCTCGTCCAGCACTACTATGTCGTAATCCCCCGACGAGATCACCTCCTTTGCACGCTGGAAACCTTCCTCAGCAAAATTTATGTCGACCTGAGCGGGGTTTTCTTTATCTACGAAATCCGCTCTACCGTACTGTTCTATCTCCGTGTTAGTTAACTCTCCGCAGCTCTCCAATTCACCATAGTTTATCTTCCCTTTCATGAACTGTATGATGAAAGCGCTGTGCCCCTTTCCAACGGCTCTCAGTACCAATCCTAAAGCGGCGGTGGTTTTTCCTTTGCCGTCACCGGTATAAACCTGAACCAATCCTTTCTTTTTTCCATCGTTCAAGACCGAAACACCTCTTCGTTTCTTTGAGTGAGGCATGCTTTTTTAGTTCATATGTTTTTTGGTACGAGTACCGCTCAAAAACTTGTAGACTTGTACCTTTGTACTACTGTAAGTTTGCACACTTGTATGGCTATGAAAATTTGTATAAAGAAAGGTTTATATATATGGAACGGTATTAGACTTTACCACGCCGATGAGGCGTAGGAGAGGAGAATATGAGCAGCAAAAATCAAGATGTGAGAGCGAAGTATGTAAAAACATACGAAAAAACTGGAGATCCGCAGGAGTGCAAGGATAAACTCTGTGAAAACTTTCTAAAGGACGAGATGTTGACACTAGCGGAGAGCAACGGTCTAGAAGTAAACAAAAACCAGACGAAAAAAGAGATCGCCGAAAAACTCATCGATACAGAAGTATACGAAGAGATCCTCGGGGGTTTGGATAAACCGAAGGAAAAGAGCAAGGAAAAAAAGGAGACGAGGCACGAAATAAGGCATGAACCACCAGGGTTCCACGATCTTTTGAACCCGCTGTCGGAGATGATCTCCGGATCTACTTTGGCGGGTTCTAAAAGATTGAACGAACTATGGCTGAACAGTATAGAAGACATCGAAGACAATCTAGATGATATAGTAGAACACCATATGGATCACTGGAAAGATATCGAAAAGGAGTGGGAGAGCAGGGCCAAAGAGTTTCAAGATGAGGTAAACGAGTTGAGGGAGAGTTCAGCACTACCCCAGGAAAAGACCAAAGAGTTGTCCGTTATCTGGCGCAACGTATTCAACAAGATGAGCGCCAGGGTAAAGAGGTTGAGCCGACGTACCAAAGAACGACAGGACGTTTTTTACGATATGGTAGATAAACACGTTGAAAGGGCGAGAGATACACTGGAAAAGTCCCATGATGAAAAAACCGTTCCGGCTAAGATACTAGCGCTTTCCTCGGATTTTACAAAAGATCTGAGAAGAGAGATGAAAGAGACCGTCGACGCGTATCAAACGGATCATAGGGAGATGGTTGAGATATGGGAGAACTTTGCGGGAAAAACGGAGAACATCATACAGGAGCTTCGGGAAGACCAGGAAGAAAATATCGGCGACCTTTACGACATATGGAACTCGAATATGGAGTTCGTCGGCGATAACATAAAGACGAGTTCTGAAAATTACATAGAACTGTATGAGAGCATGGTGACGGATATAGAGGATCAGGGCAGAAACATCACCAAAACTTTGTTCGATATCTCGGAGAAGTTGGAAGAGAACTACTACGATATGTTAGAGAGCTACACGAAAACGTTAGAAGACGGGTACGGTGATATGTTTTCCATGTTGAGTCTTTATGGAGATGGTCCTAAAGACATAAACGCTCTAAAAGAAAGGGTGGAGCGTTTAGAAGAAAAACTGGAGGAGGATTGAAAATATGGGTGAACAGAAGAAAGGAAAAGGTCCCTTCGATTCCATCTCGTACTTATCTAACGTGGATTTCACTAAATTCGTCGAAGAGATGGAAGAGCATCAGGAAAGATACATGGGCGACGTGAACGAGCTGATCAAACAGTCTTCTGAACTCGGCAAGGACGTGGGGAACGTTTTGGAACAGAATAAAGAACATTACGATGAATTGATGGAACTCTGGGAAGATTTTTCACAACTATCTGAAGAGATCACCAAGGATGAATTCGAAGAAGACTTCTACAAAGAATTCCAGGAACAAAACAGGGAGATAACTAACAACATAGAAGAGCTGGTAGATACTTCTCTTCAAGATGCAGAGGAACTTTACTCATCTTGGAGAAAATTATCGGAGAGTATCTTCCAGGGGATAAAAGCCGGTACGGGCCCTCATCCTGACGATATAATGGATGCCTCGGCGGATTTTCAAAAAACCGCACTGCACGTGGCACGGAGGAACATGGAAGAAGGAAACGAGTCTTTGAGAGAGTTGAGAAAAAATCTCGAAAGGATCAATGAAGAGAGCATCGAGAGGATGAAAGACAACGCCAAGACCAGTACGAAAAAACTCGACGAATTCTTCGACACATGGCAAAACAGCGTTGAAGATATGGAAGAAAAAGTCAACGAATCCATAGAAAAAACACAGAAAATCTATCTGTCCGCCTTTGAACCCTATTTTGGTCCGAGAACCGTATTCCCCTTCTTCTCTTGGTTCAAACCCAGGAAGATGAGAGAGTACGAAGAAGACTTGATGGAATTGAGGGAGAAGATAGATAAACTCGAAGATCAGATGGAAGGGTGATCCCTTCCTTTTTTTTTAAATAGGTGAGAAACATGACAAAAGAAATGGAAGAATATTTTGACGAGATGACAAAGGGTCTGATATCCGTTTGGGAGGATTTTTATGCCCAGATGGATGAACACATGGAAAGGATGCAGGAACAGAACGCTGACAACTACCAAAAGATGTTGGATGCGTGGAAGGACCACAGCCAACGGATCACGGCCGAGAAGGAGTCTTTAGAAAGTGACGTTCACACATTCAGAGACTTTACCGAAACGCTGCAGGAGTGGGTCAACGCTTCCAGTGAATTCGGTCGAATCATGGATGACTTGAGCCCGACGGACTTCTCTGGAGATTTCGACGATATGCATTCTAAGTATATGGAAAACCTGAGAGTGCTGCTGCTCAAAAACTTAGAACTTTCCTGGAAAAAACATATGGAGAAACAGAAAGAACTCTACGATCAGTGGATGGTCGACATGTGGACTAATTTGAAAGACGAAGATGATGAAACCCCCTTGGGAAGTCCCATGGACCTTCAAGACAACTGGATCGAGTTCTCTAAAGATTTTTTTGATATGTGGGAAAAGAATTTTGAAAAAGGAGAGCCTGAAGATATGTTACACGATACCCAACGAGATATGGTCCGACTCGCCTCTAAAAACATAGAGAACATATTGACCTCTGAACCTTATGCCATGTTCCAGGGTTCCTATCTCGACAACGTTTTGGACACAAAGATCACGCAAAAAGAGTTGATGGACACCTACATGGAGAGTTTGAACTTGCCTTCTAGGAACGATATACTGGAGGTCTACGAGGCCATACACGAATTGACCTCCCGGGTAAGAAAGCTAGAGAGGAAACTGGACGAGATTCCGGTAGATGTATAAGAGGAAGATAACATGGATGATCCTTTAGCACAATATCAAGAGATGACCCAGGAAGGGATAGATATTGTAGCGAGGTTTCAAAAGGGTCTCATCAAGGACTTTGAAGAGATAGATCGGGCCCTGGAACTTCTGCGCTCTCCACCGGATGTAAAAGTGGGCCAGACCCCTTGTGAAGTCATATGGGAAGGTGACATAGCCGACCTGGTTCGTTACGAAGGAAAAGATGATGAAGAAAAAAAACCACCACTTCTTTTGGTCTATGCACTCATAAACGAACCGTACATACTGGATCTTCAACCTGGCAGGTCCGTTGTGGAGTCTCTTTTAAATTCGGGTCTAGACGTTTACATGATAGATTGGAAAAAACCGGAAAAAAAATATCAGTTCGAGACCATGGACGGCTATGTGAATCATTACATAGACCTATGCGTCGACAAAGTGAGAAAGATCAGGAACAGAGAGGCTATCAACATATTGGGTTACTGTATGGGCGGTACCTTATCCGCCATATACGCATCTCTGCACCCTGAAAAAGTTCAAAGCCTTACGCTGATGGCCGCCGGCTTGGACTTTGAAAACGATCCGGGTCTACTAAAAAAGTGGGCAGAGCCCGAATACTTCGATCCTGAAAAAGTCGTGGAGGCCTTCGGCACCTGTCCCGGTGATATGCTGGATTTTTCTTACTCCGCCCTTTCACCCGTGGATAACACCGTGGGCAAACTCTTGAGCTTGGCCGATAATGCAGATGATGAAAAATTCGTCGAGATGTTCTTTAGGATGGAAAAATGGATCCACGACAGCAAAGATATACCGGGACCGACCTTCTCAAAATTCGTCAAAGACCTCTACCAGCAAAACAAACTCATGGATAACAAATTGATGGTGGGAAATGAACTCGTAGACCTGAACGATCTGAACATGCCCATACTCACCTTGGTAGGGGAATACGATACGCTGGTTCCTCCCGAGAGTTCTTTATCTTTCAACGACGCGGTGGCCAGCGAAAAAACCGAACTGATGAAGGCACCCGTGGGACATATAGGATTGTCGGTGAGTTCGAAGGTACACCCAGACCTTTGGAAGGACGTAGCTAGATGGATCAAGGATAACGATATCGAATCTCTAGAGAGTATAAAGTGGATAGGAAAGAAAAGCGCGAGCAAGTTAAGAGAAGCTTCGGTAAAAGATGTGAAAGACCTGAAGAGTGCTGATACCGAAGAGCTAGCAAAAAAAACCGGTATATCTGAGAAAAGGATAAAAAAATGGAAAGAAAGAGCATGAAGGAGGACTAATATGACAGAAGAAAAGATGGAAAAAAAACTTCATAACAAGAGAGCTCTGGTCACCGGTGCTTCTCGCGGCATCGGGAAAGAGATCGCTAACACTTTAGCCCGGCACGGAGCGGACGTGGTCGTAAATTACAACACAAGCCACGAAGATGCCAGCGAGATCGCCACATCCGTAGAATTGGCTGGAAAAGAAACTTGGGTGTACCCCGCAGATATAAGATCGTTCCAAGAAGTCGAAGAGATGAAGAAGAGCATCGAAGATAACTTTGGAACCATAGATATATTGGTAAACAACGCGGGTATCAACATCGATAAATTTTTTACCAAGATGGAAAAAAACGACTGGGAAACGGTTTTGTCCGTGAATTTGGACGGGGTGTTCAACTGCAGTAAGGTTTTTTTGGACGATCTCAGAGAGGCGGAAGGTGGTCGTATCATCAATATATCGTCTGTTGTAGGCCAGAGAGGGAATCTAGGTCAGGTGAACTACGCCTCATCAAAGGCGGGTATGATCGGTTTCACCAAAGCCCTAGCTAGAGAGTTGGTGAGAGACGAAGTCACGGTGAACGCAGTAGCTCCGGGATTCATAGCCACGGACATGGTCATGAATATACCCGAAAAAGTTCAAGAGAGTATCAAGAAAAAGATCCCCATGGGACGGTTCGGAGAAACAAAAGAAGTGGCCGAGGCCGTGGCGTTTTTAGCATCTCCCTCCGCATCTTATATAACGGGAGAAGTTTTAAAAGTCAACGGCGGTTTTTATATCTGATCTGAGAGGTGCGTCCCATGGAAAAAGATGAGGAACAAAAAAGGATAGAAGGCGATATAGAAGGTCTGACTTCAGACTGCAAACGTTTAGAAGGACTGAATGCACTGATAACAGGAGGCTCTCAGGGCATAGGAAGAAGGATAGCTCTTGAGTTCGCAAACGAAGGTGCCGATGTTGCCATCAACGATCTGAGTTCGCAGAAGGAAAAAGCGAACTTAGTGGCACAGTATATAGAAGGAGAACTGGGCCGAGATACGTGGATAGCGGAAGGAGACGTCTCGGACTTGGATGATATGAAAAAGGTGAGAGAGCAGGTGGAGGAAAATTTTGGAACCATAGATATCCTCATCAACAACGCCGGTATCAACAGAGATTCCCTTTTCTTTAAGATGGAAAAAGAGGACTGGGACAAAGTTTTATCTGTAAATTTAGACGGAGTCTTCAACACTACCAAGGCCTTTTTAGATCATGTTAGAGAGTCGGATCAAGGTAGGATAATCAATATGTCTTCGGTGATAGGCGAAAGTGGTAACATAGGACAGGCAAATTATGCTTCGTCCAAGGCGGGTATGATAGGTTTTACCAAAGCCTTGGCCAGGGAAGTCGTGAGAGACGACGTTACCGTGAATGCCGTGGCTCCCGGTTTTGTAGCTACCCGCATGGTCGAAGATATACCCGAAAAGGTCAAAGAAAAGATCATAGCTCAGATCCCGTTTGGACGTTTTGCCGAACCTAGAGAGGTGGCAAGGACCGTCTGTTTTTTAGCTTCAAACGATGCTTCATATATAACCGGTGAAGTCATACGTATGAACGGCGGATACTATATGTAATGTTGATGATAAAAAAATGATAAAATAGACTCTATACTAAGAAGAGAATGGGTTTAGAGAGAAAGAGGGCCTTTTTAGAACAAAGACCCTAATCCTTCAGCTGCTTCTTCTTTCTCTTTTTCTTCGTCTCGTTCTTCCTCTTCTTCCTCTTCTTCTTTTTCTTCCTCTTCTTCGACTTCGCCGGCTTCCGGAGCTACTGCACCACCGGATGGCATCGTGGCAAATCCTTCTTCGATTGCTTCGTCTATATCGACGTCTTCAAGGCTGGCAGTCAGTGCTTTGACTCTCGCTTCTTCAACTTCTATACCTGCAGCCTCTAAGATGCCTGTTATACCTTCGTCCGTTATCTCCTTTCCTGCCGAATGAAGCAGCATCGCGCTGTACACATATTCCATATTTTATACCTCCATTGAATAGTATTCTATATCATTCATCTTCTTCGTCCTCTTCTTTATCTTCATCTTCAGACTCATCTTCCGGTTCCTCTTCGGATTCCTCTTCGGATTCCTCTTCCGATTCATCTTCCGACTCGCCTTCGGATTCCTCTTCCGATTCCATACCCAGATCCGCTTTCAGCTCATCATCGAGAGCCTCAGCATCCAACTTGGAAGACAGCCCCATCATGCTCTGGGACGCTTTCGAAAGCATGATCTTTACGGTCTCTTCATTGATGATGTCGGCATTGACGGCTAAACTCACGGCGTCTCCATGACTCTTTCCTACCAACATCGAGATGTTCTTTTGGGTCGGGTAAGCTATCTTCAAGGATAAGGCAAATGCGGAACCCGCACAATTAGTAAGATCGTCTATGAATTCAGACGGATCGATATCCAAGTCTTTTTTCTCGTATATCACACCGTCTTCGTAAACCGACCTGAGGTCCAGACCCACGGTGATGGGATTGATCTCAAGTCGTTTGAGCATGGCAGCGAGGTCCTGACTTATGGTTTCGCCCTCTTTTACTACGACTTTATCTTTATTTATCACTACTTTCCCGCTCTTTATCGCGGCGGGTATGCCGACCTTTTGAAGGTCTCCTACTATAGGGCCGGGTTTGAACGGTGTTTCTCCGCCTTTGACCTCTATATCCTCCGGTGCGGTCTCTCCACCACTGGCCGGAGCCTTCGTTTTGGTCTTCTCCATGCGGTTGAACAATTTGAACGGATTGAGATTGGTAGAAACTAGAGCGATCTGCCCCTTTGCAAATTGGTGCAGCTCTTCCAGTTCTTCACGTTTTTCAGAAGCCCTGTTTATCGCTTTCTCTAAAAATGTATTCTTAGAAACTCTCAGATTTGCGGTGCCTCTGAGTTGAGCTCTCATCTGCTGCATCTGATAAGCTGGTATGCCCTTTATATTGACTATACCGATGACCGGTGAAGTCTCTAATAGGTTGGTGAGTTTTTTCACCTCTCTTTTTTTCCACTCTGGAATATCTTGGCTCATCTTTTATCCCTCACATGATCCTCACGGCTGGGCCCATGGTCGTTTTTACATACATGCTCTCTATATTGACTTCTCTTCTCTCGAGGTTCTGTATTATCCTTCTTATAACAGTATCCGTATTATCAGCTATATCTTCAGGGTCTTGATCCTCGGTTCCTACGGGCACATGGAAAGTCCTATTATCCCTAGACCTTACCCGCACAGTACCCTTCAAAGATGCGACCATGCTTTCCAGGTCGTCACCGGGTTTTATGGGGTTTGGCATCTTACCCTTGGGACCCAATATAAAACCAAGGTCTTTACCGATGACCGTCATCAAAGGTGGTTCTGCCAGAAAGAATTGATGATCTTCAGCCAACTTCCTAGCTTGGCTTTTATCATCGGCGAACTCCTCTATCTCCTCGGGTTCTATGACCGTGTCGGCCACATCCCTGGCTTTTAGAGCTAGTTCTCCACTTCCAAAAACGCCCACCTTGATCTCTTTACCTCTCCCATTGGGTAGCACGATCTCCTCGTCTATCCTGTTCTTGGGTTGAGAAAGATCTACATCCCTTAGGTTTACAGCTAACTCTACACTCTCAACAAAACCTCTATCCGGTGCGGTTTCTAGTGCTTTTTTAACTGCCTCTATCGTTTCGTCGTCTGCCACGTTGATAACCTCCTGTAGTAAATGCGGAACCTGAGAAAACCCAGGTGGTTTCCTCCTACAGGTATGAACCATTCACAAAGAAAGTTTGTATTTAAACATTTTGGTGCCCACCCTTTGTATCTTTTCACAGATGACCCACTGCTTCTTCAGCCTTCAAGGCACCATGATACGTGGCCACTATCTAGTCTTCAAATATATCCAGGTATTTTTGGTAACCCTCTTCCTCCATATCTTCTTTAGGTATGAATCTGAGCGAAGCGGAGTTCATACAGTATCGCTTTCCCGTGGGAGGCGGCCCGTCTTCAAAAACATGCCCGAGGTGGGAACCGGCATGTTTACTGACTACTTCTATTCTGTTATCGAAAAGACCGCTCTCTTTTCTAGTGACTATGTTTTCATCTTCTAACGGTTTACTGAAACTGGGCCATCCACACCCGGCTCTGAACTTGTCCTTGGAGCTGAAGAGTACTTCTCCGGAGACAACGTCCACGTAAATACCTTCTTCATCGTTATCCCAGTATTCGTTTCTGAAGGCGGGCTCCGTTCCTTTCTTCTGCGTGACCCGGTACTGTTCGTCCGTTAGTTTCTTCTTCAATTCTTCATCCGACGGTTTTTTGATCTTTTTATTCATAGATAGCCTCCTCTATATCTGTTCCATATCTTATACAGCAGCTCTTTTCCTTCTTCATTCAAACCGAGTTCGTTTATCGTGTCGATCCTACCTTTACCATCCACCAATCCGTTAGCTCTAGCGACCGCGGTAGAATCCACGAAGTCGTGTATGTCGGGATAGATGGACCTGAATGCTTCGTATAACCAAGAGTTCCTTCTGAGTTTGTACTTTTGATGATAGTCTTCGGCCGGGTAAAAATTCGAGTGAGCTACCATGACGGTCTTCACTTCTTTATCGAGTTTTTTCCGCAGATGCTCTTTAGATCTCATGGCATATCTCTTTTGTTCTTCATCGTGTAAAGATATCATGGATCTGTATTGGATCGTTTTTCCCATGGTAGGATCGTGATCGTTCCAAAAGATCTCGAGCAGCTCTCTATAAGTGATCTTCTCCGGGTCGTAATCCATCTGGATGGTCTCGGTATGGTCTCCTAGACTCCTGTAAGTGGGGTTTTCTTTGCTGCCCCCTGTGTATCCCACTCGTGTCCTGACCACACCGTTTTTTGAACCGAAGAGGGCGTCCGGCCCCCAGAAACATCCCATAGAGAACGTTGCGGTTTTCGTTTCTTCAGGTGCTTCTTTATCTATCGGAGGAACTTTTCCAGTGACTAATCCGTCCCCATCTTTTTTAGAGAACCAAGCTATCATCGTAAAGGTAAACTTTATGACTCTTGTTATTAACACTGTTATCCTTCTATTTATAAGTGACTAAAAAGCTTGATAATATAGTTATCACCTAGTCTTACTATGTTTGAGATTTGGATAAGGTGATCATCATGTACAAGAAAAAATTTCCCAAGATAGAGGTTAAGACGTTATCCGGGAAAAGATTGGTACTCCCGGATGACGCTGAAGGTAGAGTCGTATTGATCGGCGTGGCTTTTGTCAGAGAGGCCCAGAGTATGTTGGACTCTTGGATGGATCACTTCGAAGAACTGTGTCAGGGAAAGGAAGTTTACGAACTCCCTATCATAGAAAGCGATCTTTGGAAGATATTCTCTGGATTCATAGACAGGGGCATGAGATCCGGTATCCCGGAAGAAAAGCATGATCTCGTCGGTACTCACTACGGAGACGCGTCTGAGTTCAAGGAAAAGTTGGGTATAGTTGACACGGATCTGGGCTACGTCTTTTTGGTCGACGAAGAGGGGAACATAAAATTTAGAGGCGAAGGTCATGCGGACGAAGAAGGCAAAAAAGAGATGTTGAAACAGGTAAAGGATGTCTGCGAGCAGGGATAGCTCGTTGGATTTGTTATCTTTGTTCTGCTTATCTCAAAACTTATTTAACTTATCTTTTTTCATATACCGAGCGTTAAGATGATCTCGGTAGAAAAACTCACCAAGTATTACGGAGAAAAACCTGCGGTGAAGGACCTTACTTTCGAGGTGAAAGAAGGCGAGATATACGGCCTTCTAGGTCCCAACGGTAGCGGAAAAACCACCACCATGAGGATCCTCAGCGGCATCACCGAACCTTCCAGCGGTAGAGCGGAGGTGCGGGGTTTGGACGTGGAAGAACATCCCATCGAGGTGAAGAAGGTCGTTGGGTTCATACCCGAAAATCCGAAGATGTTCGAGAGTCTGACCACTATAGAACTCTTCAACCTGGTCGGGAGCATAAGAGGTATAGAAGAGAAGAAGCTCAGAATAAAATTGAACCGTCTAGTTCAAGCTTTCGAACTGGAAGAATACATGAACCAGTACGTGGGTTCACTCAGTTTTGGCACCAAGCAGAAAGTTTCGATAGTCTCGGCTATACTTCACGATCCCGAGGTCATCATAATGGACGAGGCCATGAATGGACTCGATCCAAAGATGGCTAAGATCTTCAGAGAGATACTTTTCAGGTTGAAAGAGAAGGGTAACTCTATGATATTTTCCACACACGTCTTACCTCTCGCGGAGATGATCTGTGATAGAGTTGGATTGATAGCCGGAGGCGAACTGATAACGGAAGGTACTGTGAAGGAGTTGAAGGAAAAGTCACACGAGAAGGACCTGGAAGACGTGTTCCTGAAACTCACGAAGAGTGAGACCGAGGTCAGCCGTGTGATCAACGCTTTAAGAGGTTCTATGTAGATGATAGATAAAAAAGATCTGGATCTAGTGATGGTCCTTTATAAAGAGATGCAGTATCGTGCAGCCGATAAGGATCCATCTATAAAAGGGGAGGAGGAACTGAAAAAGAAGATAAAGGAAGCTAGTAACGTGAAGAAAAAGATGCTGAAACAATCGTTTTTCTTCCTTCCATTCGGACTGATGCTTTCGATACCCATGTTCATGGCTGACGAGCAGGGTGTGATCGCGGCGGTCATGACCTCCGTTGCTGTGATACCTTTCGTCTTCGCTCTTTACAACACCGTGTCCCAGTGCGCTCGGTTGGATTCTCTAGGGATCTTCGAACCCTTAAAAGATCTGCCGGTCGGCCTGCATTCCAAGCAGTTGAGCCTGTTACTGTCTTTTGATCTGATACCGCTCCTCTCGTTCGCTCTACCCGCTGTGATATACCTGTTGATATTTCATCCACTCAACGGTATATTGGCAGCGGCTTGGGTGATGACGGGCTTCTTGATCGGGCACACCGTCGGATTTATAGTCTACTCGGAATTCGGTTTCAAACTCGGCAGCGGAGATAGCTCAGACCTTCTTAAGACGGTCCTGAAGGTGGTAGGTCTGGTCGTTTTCATGGGTCTATTTTTCGCATGGAATTTTCTTCAAGATCTCTTCATAGCTAGAGCCGACACGATACTCAGATACTCCGTGATATATCCCCTCTCAGCTGGAGCTATATTCGATCCGATTCAAAATTTTATCATCCTTCTCGTACATCTGGCTTTGATCATACCTCTTTATCTATACGTCGTAAAACGAGTCTGGAAAAGATTGCTGAAGAAAAAAGAGGTCTCCATAAGGAAGAAAAAAACCCATTACGACGTGTCCTCGAAGAGCGCCGTCAGTTCACTACTTGTGAAGGACTTCCAGATACTGTTCAGGAAGACCAGTTCGTTGGTCGGTTTCCTGATACCGGCCCTTATAGTGATATCTCAGGTCTTCTTTTCAGCTCAAGAGGATGGACTGACCCTACTAGAAACCAGCGGATACCTATTCATGTTGGCGGCCTTCAACTTGATGGCCATAGAATCTATACTCTCATTAGATACGATATCTGTGGATTTTCTGAAAACACTGCCCTTGAAAAAGAGGACGTACATATTGAGCAAGATTCTCTCCCTCTCCATGATATCCATCACGGTGAGCCTTGGATTGGTCGGTCTGGGTACCTACTTTGATCCAAGAACGTTGATAGCGATCCCTTACGCCTTCCTTCTACCAGTGATCTCTTCGTTTATCGGTCTATCTTATCTATTCCGGTATGAAGACGAGAGGATCGGGATACCGGACTTCAGCTTCACGAACGACTTCCTCAAATTCATCTTACTCATGATCTTGGTGGTGGCGGCCTTCGGTACTATCGCTCTTCCCCTATTGCTCCTTCCGGTCCTTTACGGCATACCGGTGAGCTATCTGATCGCGGGTTCGATGCTGCTGTATCTCTTTTTCAGGAGTAGATAAAATTTAGAGGCGAAGGTCATGCGGACTAAAAAATAGATGTTGAAACAGCTCAAGGAAACTTGAGTAAAAGCTCTGGTTCATGACCCACGAAGAGATCACTTGTACTCATGACACTCCGGGCAGTAGTAACTCTCTATATTCTTTTTGTACTCCATCTCCGTGCCGCAGGTATCGCATCTGTTTTTACCGCCGAAGATGTCCAGAGTTCGGCTCTTCTTTGAGTGTTTTTTAGAGGGTTTTGGTTCTTTTCCTATATCTTCAAAATCTATACTCTTAGAGAAGTATTTTTTCTCTAACGTGTAGATGAGGTAAGCCATGGCGAAAGCGGAGAGGAGGCTCACAAAACATATGCCGAGGGTACGGATAGAATAGCCATCATATCCTGGTAAATCATCAGCTAGAATATAATACACGATGAACGGGGTCGAGATCAAGACCAGTAGGTACAGAGTGCCTTCTTTCTTTGATGCCATTTTAGTAACTATAGGTTCCGCAGCCTTTTAGACTTTTTGTGTCTAAGTCGTTTCGATCCGCTATCGAACGAAGAAAATTTATTTATTCACGTATTGATGTATCATATGACTGAATACGCCAAAGGGATCCCACATCTGCGGGTGGATTTGAGTAATATAGGATGATCATACCCATGATGCTTCGGTATCCGGCAGAAAAAGCCGTGTAAGTCTTCTACAAGAAAAGGGCGAGGATTGCAAAAAAATATATGAAAAGGAAAACAGTGAGTGTGAACAGTATGGATGAGAAAAGATCAGTGGAAGAGACCGATCGTCCCAGGACGGTGAAAAGCATCAAAATGGATCTTTTAGATGGAGGTATCGACAGGGAGAGCGACCTGTTAGTGCATTCCTCTCTGAGTTCTATCGGTTGGGTCTGCGGTGGACCGGTGGCGGTCATCAAAGCTCTTCTTCAAACACTCTCTTCCGGCACGCTCGTGATGCCCACTTTTACAGGCGGCCATTCAGACCCGTCGAGCTGGGAAAATCCTCCCGTACCGGAGTCCTGGTGGGATACGATCAGAGAGGAGATGCCCGCCTTCGATCCTGAGATAACACCTGTGGGACGCGTCGGTAAGATACCGGAAGTATTCAGAAAATGGCCTGGAGTCAAAAGGAGCTATCATCCCGTGGTATCTTTCGCAGCCAAAGGTCCTAACGCCGATCTGATCGTCGAGGATCATCCTCTCGATCTTCCGTTCGGGAAGGAT
>Ga0207421_10000750_pt1 | contig 42042 bp, 39 predicted proteins | sample SodLakKL_010_SED_4_FD_187542 | JGI IMG/M metagenome (GOLD analysis project Ga0207421, IMG submission 187542) | Alkaline sediment microbial communities from Lake Tanatar, Kulunda Steppe, Russia - 8KL_010_SED (SPAdes) (version 2) | ecosystem: Environmental > Aquatic > Non-marine Saline and...
TGAAGTTTTAATCATTGAAGAAGCTTGAGAAAAAGGGGAAGAAGAGTATGACGCTAGCCGACAATATCGAAGAATATATTAAAACACTTCTTTCTCTAAGTTCAAGCCAGTGTATAGATATCCAGAGGAGTGAGTTGGCAGGAAAGTTTAATTGTGTTCCCTCGCAGATAAATTATGTGTTATCCACACGCTTTACTCTGGAGCGAGGGTACCTGGTAGAGAGCAGAAGAGGCGGAAGAGGGTATATACGCATATTGCGATTAAAGCCTTTTTCCAATGAGGCTTGGGAAGAGTTATTTCAAGAAGAAGAGTTGGATTTTCGTAAAGCGCGGGATCTCTTAAGGTATCTTTATGATGAAAAACTAATATCTCGTCGCGAAGCGTATATTATGCAATCAGTTTTACAGGACGAAAATTTTCTAGATTTATCCCTAAATGATGAACAAAAGAGGTTAATAACCAGAAGGTTGTTTTATAATATGATTACGGCTGTTTTAAGAGAGAGCTAGAAGTATTGAAGGTATTGAATTTAAATTATGATATTAGCTGGGAAAGGGAGAGTGATAACATGCTTTGCCAGGAATGTAATCAGAATAAAGCCACGGTATATGTTTCTAAAATTGTAAATGGCATTAAAACGGAAGTGCAACTTTGCGAAAAATGCGCTAAAGAAAAGGGCGATATAGATCTCTCTTTTGAGCCGCAGTTTTCTTTGCAGAATTTTTTTGCCAGCTTTCTGGGAGAACCGTGGGCGCCGCAAAAGGATAAAGAAACCATACATCCGGCCAAAGTTCAGTGCGGTACTTGTGGCCTGACTTTTGCCCAGTTTAGCCAGATTGGGCGCTTTGGGTGTAGTGATTGTTACCATTCCTTTGGTGATGAAAAACTTCAACCATTGTTCCGCCGCATACATGGTAGCATAGATCATGCAGGTAAGGTGCCCCGTAGAATTGGAGGGGTTACCCGGATTAAGCGCGAGATTGGTAAATTGAGAAAGCAACTGCAGGAGCAGATCCAGGAGGAAGAATACGAGAAAGCAGCAGAAATACGGGACAAGATCAGAAAGATGGAAAAAGAACTGGAGGAAAAGGAAGGGGGGAGCGAAGATGCCGAATAATGAAAACAACAACGATAAGGTAGGAAGTTTTCTCAGTCACTGGATGGAGGGAACTGGCCCCTATGCGGAAGTGGTAATAAGCTCGCGGGTTAGATTGGCCCGCAACATAAAGGATATTCCCTTTCCTTACCTGGCTTCCGACAGCCAAACCCAAAAAGTTATGAAGGAAGTTTCCAGGGCTATGGAGGGTCAGGAAAAAACTAACGATCTGAGTTTGATAAAGATGGAAAATCTCTCTCCTCTTGTCAAACAGGTTATGGTGGAGAAGCATTTAATTAGCCCTCTTTTGGCCCAAGAATCTCATAATGGCGGTATTTTCATGCGCCAGGATGAATCGGCGGGAGTAATGATCAACGAGGAAGATCATTTGCGCATTCAGAGTATATTGCCCGGCTTGCAGTTGGAAAAAGCCTGGGAGGAAGCAGATAATTATGATGATACTCTGGAAAGCGCTGTGGAGTATTCATTCCATGAGCGTTATGGATATCTTGCCTCGTGCCCTACTAATGTGGGAACAGGCTTAAGAGCCTCGGTTATGCTTCATCTGCCGGCGTTGATTATCACCAAGCAGTTTAACCGTGTGCTTTCAGCTCTATCGCAAGTAGGTTTGGCTGTCAGGGGGCTTTACGGAGAAGGCACCGAGATAGTGGGAAACCTGGTGCAGATTTCTAACCAGATCACCCTCGGTCAGTCAGAGGAAGAAATAGTCCGGAATTTATTCAGCGTAACCCGTCAGGTTATTGAGCAGGAAAATGCTGCCTGCCAAACCTTGTTGAATAATAGCAGGGAGCAGATTACCGACCGTAGTTCACGGGCGCTGGGAGTTTTGAAGCATGCTCACCTTATTAGTTCCCAGGAAGCCATGCAACTCATTTCTGACCTGCGCCTGGGGTTTGAGTTGGGCTTAATATCCGGAGTGGATCGCAAGCTGTTGAATGAACTGTTGATTTTGATTCGTCCGGGTTGTTTGCAGATATTGGCCGGAAGAGAGTTGGATGAAGGAGAAAGAGATTTGGAAAGAGCAAAACAGGTTCGGAAGCGTCTGAAGGATATAAAGTTTTAGAGCCATAGCAGTAGAGTAGGAGAGTCGATTTGTGGGTAGGGTTTTGGAGAGAGGTCTGGAGGTTAATGGATAGGATCAGTAGTGCTTGAGAGTAAAGTATCTTGAATAAGAAAGAAGGGTATTTTTAGCGGAAAGAGAATGCATTAAGTGGCAAATAATTATCGGGTGTCGGGTTTATATTACAAATTACAGGTTATATGATGCTATAAATGCGGAATTGGTTGACCTGAAAAAGCATACTGACTTAGAATAATAAATTTAACATTAAAGGAGTGAGTAGAATATGTTTATGTTTGGAAGATTTACAGAGCGAGCTCAACAAGTGTTGGTTTTAGCGCAAGACGAAGCAAGGCGTTTAAGCCATAATTTCATAGGCACTGAGCATTTGCTGTTGGGGCTGGTTAAAGAAGGAGCAGGCATAGCTGCCCGGGTCTTGCAAAATTCCGGGGTTGATTTTAATCAACTTCGCCAGGAGGTGGAGAAAATTATTCCCAAAGGGGATAAGGAGCCTCCCCAGTCTATTAGTTACACTCCTCGGGCAAAAAGGGTGATAGAGTTGGCTATCGAGGAAAGCCAGAATCTGGGGCACAATTACGTAGGAACCGAGCACCTATTATTGGGGTTGCTGCGAGAGGGTGAAGGCATAGCTGCCCAGGTTTTGACCAATTTGGGCATTGACTTGAAAAAAGCCCGTAAAGAAGTCATCCAGTTGCTTGGCGGCGAGGAAGCTTCCAGCAGTGCCGGAAGCGGTAGTGCCAGGGAAGCCAAAAGTGGCCAGCAAACCCCTACTTTGGATGCTTTCGGGCGCGATTTAACCCGCCTTGCTCAGGAAGGGAAGCTTGACCCGGTAGTAGGCAGGGATAAGGAAATAGAAAGGGTTATTCAAGTTCTGAGCCGTCGCACCAAGAACAATCCTTGCCTTATAGGAGAGCCCGGAGTAGGTAAAACAGCCATTGCCGAGGGCTTGGCTCAACAAGTGGCCGAAAACAATGTTCCGGAAATACTAACCGATAAGCGGGTAGTAACTATCGAATTATCTGCAATTGTGGCTGGAACCAAGTATCGCGGCGAGTTTGAAGAGCGTTTGCGCAAGTTGCTCCAGGAGCTAAAACAAGCGGGTAATGTAATTATGTTCATCGATGAGTTGCATACCATTATTGGCGCCGGAGCAGCGGAAGGAGCTATTGATGCTTCCAACATCCTCAAGCCTGCCCTGGCGCGTGGGGAGTTGCAATGCATTGGTGCTACCACCATTGATGAATATCGAAAGCATGTGGAAAGAGATCCAGCGCTGGAGCGCCGTTTTCAGCCTATAACCGTGGAAGAGCCTACCCGCGAGGAGAGCATTTTAATCCTAAAGGGGCTAAGGGATCGCTATGAGGCTCATCACAAAGTAAAAATAACCGATGAAGCTCTGGAGTCAGCAGTTAGTCTTTCCGATCGCTATATCAGTGATCGTTATCTCCCCGATAAGGCAATTGACCTCATCGACGAGGCTGCTTCCAGGGTGAGGATCAAAAACTATACTACGCCGCCTGATCTCAAAGAGATGCAGGAAAAAGTGGAAAACTTGAAAAATGAGAAAGAGGCGGCAGTTCGTAACCAGGAATTCGAGTTGGCTGCCAAACTCAGGGATCAGGAGCAGAAGATGAAAGAAGAGCTGGATGAGTTAAAGAAAGAATGGGAACAGAAGAAGGTAGTTTCCGACCAGGTGGTGGTCAGCGAAGAAGATGTTTCTTATATTGTTTCTAGCTGGACGGGAATACCGGTGCAGCAGATAATGGAAGAAGAGTCCCAGCGCCTCTTGAAGCTCGAGGAGATCCTTCACGAAAGAGTTATTGGCCAGGATGAAGCTGTGACTGCAGTTTCCAAGGCAGTGCGCCGGGCTCGTGCAGGGCTCAAAGATCCCAAGCGTCCCATTGGTTCGTTCATTTTCCTTGGTCCTACCGGTGTTGGTAAAACCGAACTGGGAAGAGCTCTGGCCGAATCCCTCTTTGGGGATGAAAAGGCAATAATCAGGCTCGATATGTCCGAGTTTATGGAGAAGCATACTGTGGCGCGACTTATCGGTGCACCTCCCGGATATGTGGGCTATGATGAAGGCGGGCAGTTAACGGAGAAAGTGCGGCGCAAGCCTTATTCGGTAATCTTGTTTGACGAGATTGAAAAAGCGCACCATGATGTTTTTAATACTCTGTTGCAAATACTGGAAGATGGGCGCCTTACCGATGGTAAAGGCCGCACGGTAGACTTCCGGAACACAGTAATCATCATGACTTCCAACGTGGGCGCTACCTATATTGATAAGCAGCCTCGCGTTGGTTTCCGGGCGGATGATGAGCATGGAAAGTACCAGCAAATGAAAGATAGGGTTCTTGATGAGCTTAAAAAGACTTTCCGTCCTGAATTTTTAAATCGCCTGGATGAAGTCATAGTTTTCCATGCCTTGAATGAGGAGCACATCTATCAGATAGTAGATATCATGTTAAATGAGCTCAACCAGAGAGTGTTTGAATATAGTATGAATCTGGAGGTAACTGAGGCTGCTAAAGATAAGTTGGTTAAAGAGGGGTATGATCCCCAGTTGGGTGCCCGCCCATTGCGGCGAGTTATCCAGAAGTTCCTGGAGGATGGAATTTCCGAAGAAATGCTCCAAGGCAATGTTTTACCCGGGGATCATGTGCTGGTAGACGTAGATGAAGATAACAACTTTGTATTCAAGCGCAAAGATAGAGAAAGCGAAGCTACTGAAGAGCCCGGGGTAACTGAGGATAGTGCCCAGGGTTAATAACATGATATATGAAACGTTGCAAGCCGTGAATATCTCGGCAAAGGGCAACTTAAAAAAAAGGAACCCCTTTTGCGGGTTCCTTTTTTGATCATCAAGAAATTTAGCATATTGTTTAAAAGATAAGGAATATTGAGAAAAGAACAACTTTGGCAGTGCAAGAGGATTTATTTTTTTCTCCGTCGAATATAACGAGAGGAAATGAAAAGATGTGTTTTAAATTTGCAGAAAAATGTCTAATTTGAGGTGAATTGAATTGAAAATCGCCGTTTCCGGAAAGGGAGGCGTGGGAAAGACAACTCTGTCAGCAGGGTTGATAGAATGTTTTGTCCGAAACGGGCGGGAGGTATATGCTATTGATGCTGATCCCGATACCAGTTTGGGCATTACTTTGGGGTTTGAAGATGAAAAATTGGATAACTTGGTGCCTCTCATAGATATGAAAGAGGTTATTGAGAGTAAAAACGCCGGCGGCGGGGTTATGGTAGATCTTAACCCTGATGTAGCTGACGTGTTGGAGGATTACTGCTTAAAGGAAAATAATATTAAGTTTTTAAAAATGGGTGGTATAAAGCAGGGTGGTACTGCATGTTATTGTAAGGAGAATTCATTTCTGTATTCCATTTTGAACTCGCTTTTGCTGGATAAGGAGGAGCCAGTAGTTATAGACATGAGCGCAGGAATTGAGCACTTGACCCGGGGTACTGCCCGCGGGGTAGATGTGATCTTGGTAGTCACTGAACCTACTCTTACCAGTGTAAAAACTGCTGGCGTGGTGAAAAAGCTTGCTAACGACCTGGGTATTGGCCGGGTGTTTTTTGTGGGCAATAAAGTGCGGAACGAACAGGATCGGGAATTTTTGTCCCGATCTTTTTCTTCTGATGAACTGGCAGGAATAGTGCCTTTTGATGAAGGGCTTCTATCAACTTCCCAGAATGCACTTCAGGGCGAAAGCAAATTTCAAATTGAAGAAATCAAAAACATTTGGAAGAATTTAGTAGGAGGTGAACAAAAGGCTTAATCCAATCTATTATCATTATTTTCATAGTATAAGGTATTTTTATAAAAAATAAGGAGGTTAGAAAATGTCCGCAGAAGAGAAAAAGAAAAAAGCCGATCCCAAAAGGACTATTGATCCAGCGGCTCTAAAAATGCTGGACCAGAATGACGGCAAGATAGAAACATCTTACGACCGTTATGTGAAAATGCAGCCCCAATGTAATTTCGGTAAGGAAGGAATCTGTTGCCGAATTTGTTTGCAGGGGCCCTGCCGGATCACCAAGAAAGCTGATAAAGGTATTTGTGGAGCTCAGCCTTACACCATCGTAGCCCGTAACCTGATTCGGGCCATTAATGGTGGTTGTAGTGCTCACGCAGATCACAGTAGGCACATGATTTACACCCTCACCGAGATGTTTGAGGGGAAAGCTGATGATTATTCCATTGAAGATCCTGACAAGCTTTACCGGGTAGCGGATCGCCTGGGTATTTCCCGTGAAGGAAAGAGCGATGAGGATCTGTTGAAAGAACTTCACCAGCAGGCAATTTCTGATTTTACCAAGTTGGATGATGAGCCTTGCAAGTGGTTGGAGACTACAGTAGTTCCCGATCGGATGAAGAAGTTCACAGAAGCCGGTGTTCAGCCGCGCAGCGTTCATACCAGCGTAGCTGAAACCATGGGCCAGACCCACATGGGTGTGGACTCCGACCCGGTTAACCTTATTTTCCAGGGGTTGAAGACAGCACTGGCTGACTACATTTGCATGCATATTGCTACTGATATTTCCGATATTTTGTTTGGCACCCCGAAACCGGTTACCACTGAAGCCAATATGGGAGTATTGGATCCAGAAATGGTTAATATCGCCGTTCACGGCCATAACCCCTTGCTCAGTGAAATGATCGTCCGGGTGGCCAACGAGATGACCGAAGAAGCTAAGGCTGCCGGCGCCAAAGGTATCAAGTGCATGGGTATTTGCTGTACCGGTAACGAAGTGCTCATGAGGCAGGGAGTGCCGGTTCTTACCAACTTCCTCTCCCAGGAGTTGCCTATGATGACCGGAGCTCTCGATGCCATGGTTGTAGACGTGCAGTGCATTATGCCCGGTGTTCAAGCAGTTTCGGAATGCTTTAATACCCGTATTATAACCACCATGGCTCATTCCAAGATACCCAGCGCCTACCACGTAGATTTCGTGGAAGAGCGGGCCATGGAAAAGGCAAGAGAAGTTATCAACCTCGCTATCGAAGCATTCCAGGAAAGGGATGCTAGCAAGATTGATATTCCCGATGAAAAGCACAAGGTAACTGCCGGTTTCAGCATGGAAGCTATGGAAGACATCCTGGGCGCAATCAGCCCCGATGCTCCTATCAAGGCAGTTACAGACGCGGTAGATTCCGGCCAATTGCGCGGAGTGGTCCTTTTTGCCGGTTGCAATAACCTGCGGGTAATGCACGATGAGAGCCATTCCTATATCATGAAAGAGTTGGCTAAAAACGATGTTTTCATGGTTGCTACTGGTTGTGCGGCCGGAACCGCAGCCAAATTGGGCCTTTTGAATGAAGATGCAGTTGAAAAGTACGCCGGTGACGGCCTTAAAGATTTCATCAACAAGCTTAACGAAGCCAATAAGGATAAACTGGACGGGAAACTGCCCTTGATATTCCATATGGGCTCTTGCGTTGATAATTCCCGTTGCTACGACTTTACCAACGCTTTGGCCGAGCAGTGGGGCGTAGACACTCCCAAGGTCCCATTTGTTGCCTCTGCACCGGAAGCAATGAGTGAAAAAGCGGTTTCCATCGGTAGTTGGTGCGTAACTCTGGGTATTCCCACCCATGTGGGCGTTGTCCCGGAGGTAACCGGCAGTCAAGCAGTTAATGGCATCGCCTTGCAGATTGCCCAGGATGTTTACGGCGGTTACTTTATGTGGGAAGAGGACCCGGAGCAATCAGTACACAAGATACTGGGAGCTTTGGATGAGAGAAGCTGGAAGCTGAAGGTCCACAAAGAAGCAGCGGAAAAATACGAAACTACCCTTTCCAAAACCTGGTAGGGAATACCCGGAAAGAAAAGGAGGAATGTAACGATGACTGAAGGCGTTATAGCCAAAGAATGGCAAGATTCATTTGAAGAGATATTTGAAGGTTCCGTGGATGAAAACAATCCACCGGTTAAACTTTTTGAAAAGGCGTATGATGGTGCCGTTATTGCTACCAGTTATGCCGAGATACTTTTAAACCAAGCTATCAGGCGCTACGGCCCTGATCAGGAAGTAGGATACCCCGATACGGGTTACTATCTTCCTGTAATTAGAGCGCTCAGCGGTGAGGACGTAAAGAAATTAGGCGATCTGCCCCCCATCCTCAACCGTATGAGAAACCAGGTAAAAGAAGAACTTAATTTCCTTAATGCCCGGCTTTGCGGAGAAGCTACCGCTTATGCTGCGGAAATTATCGAAGCTATTAACTATCTGGATCCGGCTAAGGAGCACGTTGCCCCCTGGACCGGCTTTTTGGGCGACCCCATAGTTCGCCGTTATGGTATTCTGCTGGTGGACTGGACTATTCCGGGACAGGCAGTTATTACCGGTAAAGCTAAGTCAACTGAAGCGCTGGCCAAGATTATCCAGGACTTGCAGGCCAAAGGCTTTATGATTTTTATGGCTTATGAAGTTGTGGACCAGGCAATTGCTGCCGGTCTTAAATTGGGGATTGACTTTATTGCATTCCCGCTGGGTAACTTTACTCAGGTAATTCATGCAGTTAACTATGCTCTGAGGGCAGGAATTGCGTTCGGCGGCATTGCTCCCGGAGACAGGGAAAATACTCGTGATTATCAGCGCCGCCGTGTGCGCGCATTTGTGCTTCACTTTGGTGAAAGAGATGAAGTACAGGTTGCAGCCCACTTTGCGGCTATTTTCCTGGGCTTCCCCGTAATTACCGACCAGGAACTGGATGAAGACGAGCAGATCCCCAACTGGTATGTCTCCAACCCCAATTACGATGATATTGTTCAGGTGGCCATGGAAATCCGGGGTATCAAACTCAAAATTGTTGATATTCCCATCCCCATCACGGTGGGCCCTGCCTTTGAAGGTGAGGTTATTCGCAAGGGAGACATGCACGCTGAATTTGGTGGTCCCAAGAATGATGGATTTGAGCTGGTGGAAATGGTGGATGAAGATGAAATTGAAGATGGCCGCATCGATGTAATTGGCCCGGAAATGGACGAATTAGAAGAGACTAGTTCTAACCCCATTGGGCTAGTTGTGAAGATATTCGGCCGCAAGATGCAGAAGGACTTTGAAAGTGTTCTGGAGCGCCGCATCCACTATTTTGTAAACTACGGCGAAGGACTATTCCACATGGCTCAGAGGGATACTGTCTGGATGAGGGTTAGTAAAGACGCTGTTGCCAAAGGGTTTAAGCTGCGCGACTTTGGCGAATTGATGATTGCCAAGTATAAAGACGAGTTTCCTTCCATTGTGGACCGGGTGCAGGTAACGGTCATTACCGATCCTGAAAAGATGAATGAAGAAAAGGAAAGAGCTCAGCAATTCTATAACGAGCGTGATGAGCGCTTGCGTGGCCTTACTGATGAATCTGTGGAAGAGTTCTATTCCTGCATTCTCTGCCAGTCCTTTGCTCCTAACCACTGTTGCGTAGTGACTCCGGAGCGCTTGGGTCTCTGTGGTGCGGTTAGTTGGCTTGACGGGAAGGCTTCTTATGAAATCGACCCCAACGGTCCTTGCCGTCCTATTCAGAAGGAAGGCCAAATAGACGAAGAAAAAGGCATCTGGACGTCAGTTAACGAGTACGTTTACCTGAACACCAACCGCAGCATCGAAGAAGTTTCGCTTTACAGCTTTATCGATCGTCCCATGACTTCTTGCGGTTGCTTTGAGTGTATTATGGCTGTGGTTCCCGAGTGTAACGGGGTTATGATAACCACCAGGGAATACGGTGGAGAGACTCCCTGCGGTATGAGTTTCTCAACTCTCGCCGGTTCTGTGGGTGGCGGAGTTCAGACTCCCGGTTTTATGGGCCATGGTCGGGCTTACGTCCTCAGCCGTAAGTTTATTAATGCTGACGGCGGACTGGCTCGCCTGGTTTGGATTCCTAGCGAACTCAAAGAATCCCTCGAGGATGAACTGAGAAGCAGAGCGGAAGAAGATGGTTTGGGCTCTGATTTCGTGGATAAAATCGCTGACGAAAATGTAGGCGTTACCGCGGAAGAAATCTTGCCCTTCCTGGAAGAGAAAGGTCATCCCGCTCTGTCTATGGATCCGTTGATGTAATAAAAATAAACACCCCCTCCCCTTAATCCCCTCCCTCCAGGGGAGGGGAAATTTCCCCCTAACCGGGTGAAGAAGATTTTTTCCCCTCCCTGGAGGGAAAGAATTCCTTCCCCCTCCCCCTTGACGGGGGAGGGTCGGGGTGGGGGTGTTACCCCCTAACTTTGAGGCTTTAGAGTTGGAGTTTCCAAATAAGAAAAATAAATTTATTATTTATTTATTCCTTAAACCTAAACCTAACTCCAACTCTCGCCCTCAAACAATAAAAAGGGGTCAAATATAACTTTGTAGTATTATCTAAGTTGACTACGGCAGTTCGCCGGGTGGAGAAATGAAGTACAGAAAAATTTGTTTAAGAAAGGGGTAGAGAAAGTATGGCATTAACAGGACTGGAAATTTATAAGCACTTGCCAAAAACTAACTGTAAAGAATGTGGATTTCCTACCTGCCTGGCTTTTGCCATGGCCTTGGCTGGTAACAAAACTACACTTGACAAGTGTCCTTACATCAGCGATGAAGGTAAGGCAGCCTTGGAGTCGGCTGCAGCGCCTCCCATTGCTCTGGTTAAAGTGGGCACCGGTGACAACGAAGTAGAATTGGGTGACGAAACCGAGCTTTTCCGTCATGACAAGAAGTTTTATCATCCCACAGGTATAGCGGTTCAGATAAGCGATACCGAGGATGTAGATTCCAAAGCAGCTCAATTTGATGAGCTAGAGTTTCATCGCGTAGGATTGGATTATATCACTGACATGGTGGCAGTGAAGAATGATTCTGGCGATGGCAGCAAGTTTAAAGAAGCAGTGGAAAAAGTAGCCGGTAAAACTCAAAAAGCCATGGTCTTGATGAGTGAAGATCCGGCAGCCATGAAAGAAGCGGCTTCAGCAGTAGCTGATCGTAAGCCCTTACTCTATGCTGCTACCAATGACAATTATGAGCAGATGGTAGAAGTAGCTAAAGAAAATAGCTGCCCGCTGGCAGTCCGTGGCAACGATCTTAATGATACAGCGGAACTGGTGAAGAAAGTGGAAGAAGCCGGACACAAGGAATTGGTTCTGGATAGCGGCGCACGGGAAACCAGCCAGGTAATGGCTGATTTGACCCAGATTCGTCGTCAAGCAGTAAAGAAAAAATTCCGTCCTTTTGGATATCCCACTATCGCCTTGACCAGCAAAGATGATCCCCAGGAGGAAGTTGTTCAGGCAGGGGTTTATGTAACTAAGTATGCCAGCGTGGTAGTGCTCAAAGCTTGTGATAAGGCTCAGTTACTGCCGCTGTTGACCTGGCGTCAAAACTTGTATACTGATCCGCAAAAACCCATTGCTGTAGAACCTGGCTTGAACGCAGTGGGCGATGTTACCCCGGATTCACCGGTTTACGTTACCACTAATTTCTCCTTAACCTATTTCATAGTGGAAGGGGAAGTAGAAAACTCTCGTATACCTAGCTACATCCTTTCCGTCGATACCGGGGGTATTTCCGTATTGACTGCATATGCAGATAATAAGTTTTCTGCAGAAATTATTACCGACGCCATGAAGAAAGCTGGCGTAGAAGAAAAAGTTAATCACAAGAAAATCATCATTCCCGGCTATGTAGCTGTTCTGAAAGGTTCTCTGGAAGAGGAGTCTGGCTGGGAAGTAGAAGTTGGCCCCCGGGAAGCCAATGCAATTCCCAAGTTCGCTAAAGAAAAATTTGCCTAAAGACAGTGGACAATTGAAACTAGTGGGTTGACTTAAAAACAATGTTTATTTGCAGATTTTTGCGGCAAGCTGATAGTCAATTGTCAACTGTGAAACAAACTCGAAGGAAAGGAGAGTTAAAATGGCTGTCGATATTGTAAAGGAAAAACATAAAAGTAAAGTAACCGAGGTGGTTCTTGGAGCCACCAAGGAAGAAGGAGGAACTCGCAGTCATACAATCAAGGTAGGTGGAGAATCCACTTTGCCATTCTTGCATTTTGAAGGAGAGGTGCCGAATCGCCCGGTAGTAGCCCTGGAAGTATGGGATATGGTGCCAGAAGATTGGCCTTCTTCATTAAAAGAATATTATAAGGATGTTTACGATGATCCCGCCGCCTGGGCGAAAAAATGCGTAGATGAGTATGGGGCTGACTTAATTGCGGTTCGCCTCAAAAGCGCTGACCCGGACTTTAAAGATTCCTCTGCCCAGGAATGCGCAGATACAGTGAAAAAGGTTTTGGAGGCAGTAAGTGTTCCTCTCATCATCTTCGGATGCGGAAAAGCCGAAAAAGATGATCAAATATACCAGGCGGTAGCGGAAGCCGCTGCCGGTGAAAACTTGCTCATGGGTATTGCGGAGCTGGAAAACTATAAAGCGGTTACCAGTGCATGCATGGCTAATCAGCACTGCATAATTGCAAACTCCCCCATTGATATTAACATTTGCAAGCAGCTCAACATTCAGATTCTGGAAATGAGCCAGGCACTGGCAAGCAAGATCATCATTGACCCCACCGTGGCAGCCCTGGGTTATGGTATTGAGTATTCTTACTCTATCATGGAAAGAGCTCGCTTGGGAGCTCTGCAGGGAGATAAAATGCTGGCATTTCCTGTAATTGGAAACATTGGGCAGGAAGTATGGAGGGCCAAAGAAGCCACCGTTTCTACAGATGATCAGCCCGGTTGGGGTGAACAGAGCGAGCGCGCTATGATGTGGGAAGCTACTACTGCCATGGCTTATTTGCAGGCAGGTATGAATATCCTGGTTATGCGCCATCCACGAGCATTTGAGTTGACTAAGAACAATATTGATGAATTGATGAAAGATAACAGTTACTAAATTTCATGTTGAGAAAGGGAGGTTTGCTCAATGATTATTATTGGCGAAAGAATTAATGGCATGTTTACTGACATTGCCAAAGCTATAAATGAGCGAGATCCTGCTGCCGTGCACGAATGGGCACGCAAACAGGAAGAATCCGGGGCGCATTACCTGGATATTAACGTGGGCCCCGGTTCTAAGGAGCCTGTTGAAGCCATGAAATGGCTAGTGGAAAAAACCCAGGAAGTTACTGATCTGCCCCTGTGTTTGGATTCCACCAAGTACGATGCCATTGAAGCCGGCTTACAGGTATGCAAGCAGCCGGCCATGATTAACTCTGTTCCAGCCGAAATGCCCAAAATGGAAAGGGTATTCAGCATGGCTGCCGAGCATGACGCTGAGGTAATCGGTCTGGCTATGAACGAAGAAGGGGTTCCCAAGGATGCCGAAAGCCGTATAGCTCTGGCCATGGAACTGGTGGCTACTGCAGATGCATTTGGGGTACCTACTGACAGTCTCTATATTGATCCGCTGGTACTTCCCTGCAACGTCGGTCAGGACCACGGGCCGGAAGTTTTTGAAACTCTGCGTCAGGTTAAGGTACTGGCTGATCCTCCCCCCAAAACTACAGTAGGCTTGAGCAATATTTCCCAGGGGGTTAAAAACCGGGAGCTTATTAACCGTGTATTTGCAGTAATGGCTATGGCTAACGGTCTTGATTCCGCCATTGCTGATGCATGCGATGAGGAATTGATGGAATCTGTGGCTACTGCCCGTATTATCCTGAATAAGGATATTTATTGTGAATCCTATGTAGATGTTTTCCGGAAGTCGAACCGATAGATTTTGATAATACTCTCAACCGGTACCCGGTAATACTTGATAGACCGGGTACCGGCTTGTGATTAATTTCTTTAATCAAGGGAAGAAGGTGACACGAAGAGATGATAGTTGCAGAGCGAAAACCATTGTCGGAGATAATGGAGATCCTGGCACCTTACCAAAATATTTGCGTCCTGGGTTGTGGAACCTGTGTAACAGTTTGCTTGGCAGGAGGCCAGAAGGAAGCGGAAGAAACGGCTTCTGCTATTTCTATTCATCGCAAGCAAGAAGGCAAAGATGCTAACGTGGAAGCATTTACTATTGAACGGCAGTGTGAATACGAATATGTAGATGAGGTCTTAGAACGCTTAAAAGGGTACGATGCTATACTTTCTCTGGCTTGCGGGGTAGGAGTGCAGACAATGGTCACCCACGAACCGGAACTTATGGTTTTTCCCGGGCTTAACACCCAGTTTTTTGGGTATCCTTTAGAGCAGGGTGTTTGGACTGAAAACTGCCTGGGATGCGGAAACTGTGTCTTGCATTTGACCCAGGGAATTTGCCCTATTACCCGTTGTTCCAAGAGTATTTTAAATGGTCCCTGCGGGGGTTCCCAGGATGGAAAGTGCGAAATCAGCACTGATGTGGATTGTGCCTGGCATCTGATCCATGAAAGATTGGAAAAAATGAACAAGCTATCCACTTTGCAGGAGATACAGCCGCCTAAAGACTGGTCGACTTCGCATCATGGAGGTCCGAGAACCATAGTAAGGGAGGATGTGCGAATTGATAGCGGGGAGTAATTTAGAAAAAGTTATAAATAGCGGAGAATTTGTAGTAACCGGAGAACTGGGGCCTCCCAAGAGCGCTGATGGTGATTTTATAAGGCATCATGCCGAGATGCTGCAAAATCATGTGGATGCATTTAATATTACTGATAATCAGACAGCTATTGTCCGGACTTCCAGTATTGCTTGCGGCAATATTTTGGTTCAGATGGGCCTGGATCCTATTGTGCAGATGACCGTAAGAGATCGTAACCGGATTGCAATCCAAAGCGATATTCTGGGGGCTTCAGCCCTGGGTATTAAAAACATGCTGTGCCTTTCTGGCGACCATCAGAATTTTGGTAACGAGCCTGGGTCCAAAGGCGTGTATGATATTGATTCTATGCAGCTCATTAAAGCGGTAAAAGATATGAGGGATGAAAACAAATTTATCGGCGGTGAAGAGTTGGAAGCCCCTGTTAGCTTGTTTATTGGAGCAGTGGAAAATCCATTTGCCGATCCTTTTGATTACCGGGTAGATCGCTTGGAAAAGAAGATCAATGCCGGGGCTAATTTTATCCAAACCCAGGGCATTTTTGATCTGGAACGCTTTCGGGAGTGGATGAAACGTGTAGTAGATCGTGGATTGCACGAAAAGGCTACTATTTTAGCCGGAATTATACCCATGAAATCTTTGGGTGCTGCTCGTTATATGAAAAATAATGTAGCCGGCATTACTATTCCTGACGAGATGGTAGATCGGCTGAAAGGGACCGAAAAAGATAAAAGAAAAGAAGAAGGACTGAATATTTGTATAGAAACAATCCAGCAGTGCCAGGAAATAGAAGGAGTTGGCGGAGTCCACGTCATGGCAGTCGCCTGGGAAGAGGTTGTGCCTGATATAGTGGAGAGAGCCGGTCTTTATCCTCGGCCATCGCTCTAAACAGGATTAACTTTGACTTTTTTTATTCAAGTATTTTTTTTAGACTAAAATGAGCTAGCATGGCAATTTATTTCATGCTAAAGTTCATCTTTAATATGGGTGATTCTGAGGGCGGTGATAAAATTGTTCTTGAATGGTCAATTTAAGAGCGAGAAAGGTATGGTAAAGCCGTCTGGCGAACACCCTCAATTACTTGATGGAAATTTTCAGTTCATAGGAAGCTTAAATTATTATTTGCCTGTGAAAAAGGCAATAAATAAATGAACAGGCTGGCTTATTTGGCTACTAGCCTGTTCTTTTTTCAAGATAAATTTTCTAAATAGTCTTTAAGGGAGGCTCTGTGTATGGAGGATAGGGAAGTAGTAATTTTAGGTGCGGCAAGAACGCCGGTAGGAGACTTTGGAGGAGTATTCAAAGATGTAAAACCCGGGTATTTAGCGCAGGTGGCAGTGGAAGAAGCACTGCGCAGGGCATCAGTTGACAGGGAGAAAATTGAGGAAGTGGTACTGGGTAACTGTATGCACCCCAGTGATGAACCCAACCTGGCTCGCTGTGTTGCCCTGTACTGTGGAATGCCCAAGGAAACTACGGGGATGACTATTCAACGACAGTGTAGTTCGGCTATGCAAGCTCTGGTAAGTGCTTATCAGGAGATTAAGCTAGGCGATTCTGATCTGGTGGTAGCCGGCGGTGTGGAGTCAATGAGCACAGCTCCTTTCGTTCTTAAATCAGCCCGCTGGGGAAAAAGGTTGCAGCATGGAGAAATGACAGATGCCTTATGGGAGATGCTCATGGATCCCATTCATAAGATAATGATGGGGGAAACAGCGGAGAACCTGGCTGAAAAATATGGTATTTCCCGTGAAGAACAGGACGAAATAGCTTTTAGAAGTCATAAAAATGCAATTGCTGCTATTGATGAAGGTAAATTCCAGGAAGAGATTGTTCCTGTAACTTACAAGCATAAGAAGAAAGAAGTTACCGTTGATACTGATGAACACCCCCGTCGGGATGTTTCCATGGAAAATCTGGCGGCGTTGAAGCCGGCTTTCCGAAAAGATGGTTCGGTTACTGCCGGCAATTCTTCGGGATTAAACGACGGCGCGGCGGCTGCAGTATTAACTACTTCCCAAAAAGCATCGGAAATGGGCTTCAAACCTCTGGGGCGCATAGTATCTTATGCTTGGGCTGGGGTAGAACCGGAACTAATGGGTTATGGACCGGTTCCGGCTACTCAAAAAGCCCTTCAAAAAGCAGGTCTAACTCTGGATGATATTGAGTTAATTGAGGTAAACGAGGCTTTTGCCGCGCAATATCTTGCCTGTGAAAAACTTCTGGAGCTAAACCGGGACATTGTAAATGTAAATGGAAGTGGGGTAGGGCTTGGACATCCTGTGGGATGCACAGGCGCCCGGATAGTAATTACCCTTCTATACGAGATGGCCCGGAGAGGGTTAAAACGAGGATTAGCAACCCTTTGCGTAGGTGGAGGCATGGGAATGACCATGATCGTAGAGCGCGATTAATAGAATCAAAAAACACAAGGAGGTAGGTTAATTATGAGTATGGTACAGTTAGAAAAAGAAGGTAATGTAGCAATTATTACCCTGAACAATCCCCCTGTGAATGCTTTAAATTCGCAGTTGTTGGGAGAGTTGGAAGAGACGGTAGATAGCCTTTACAATGACAGTGAAGTTGGAGCTTTAGTTATTACCGGAGAGGGGGAGAAGGCTTTCGTGGCTGGAGCTGATATTAGCGAGTTTCCCTCCCTGACCAAAGACAATGGCGAGAAACTTGCCAGGCGCGGCCAAAGTGTATTTCAAAAAATAGCTGATTTGCCTTTCCCGGTAGTCGCAGCAGTGAATGGTTTTGCCCTCGGTGGAGGAATGGAATTGGCCCTGGCCTGTGATATCCGGGTGGCGTCTGAAAACGCGCAGGTGGGGCTGCCGGAGGTAACTCTGGGCATTTTCCCCGGTTATGGCGCCACTCAGCGCTTGCCCCGTCTTATTCCTTCGGGCAAGGCAAAAGAATTGATTTTTACCGGCGACCAGATCAAGGCAGAAGAAGCAGCTCAGGTGGGCATTGTGGAGCATGTGGTTCCTGCCGGCGAAGCTTTGGGCAAAGCCAAAGAAATTGCCGGCAAGATTGTCAAGCGTGCGCCGCTGGCTATCAAAGAAGCCAAAAAAGCTGTTAATCAGGGATCGGACTTAACCTTGGAAGAAGGACAGAAGTTGGAAGCTTCCCTTTTTGGCGGTCTTTGCGAAACCGAAGACCAAAAAGAAGGCGCCAAGGCCTTCCTGGAAAAACGTAAGCCTGAATACAAAGGCAAGTAATAATTGATGTTGCGAATGGGGACGGTAAATTATTTATGGCTTAGCCGTCCCCTTTTTAAATTTATAATTACTTGTGTTTATTTAGGAAAAAAGAAAGGAGGAGTTGAAATTGAAAAAAATTGGTGTAATCGGTGCTGGAACTATGGGTAGTGGCATAGCCCAGATAGCTGCAGAAAATGGCTACGAGGTAGTTATTCGTGATATAGAACAGTCTTTGGTGGACAAAGGAATTAAAATTATGCAAAAGAATCTGGACCGGGCTGTAGAGAAAGGGAAAAAAACTGAAGAAGAAGTTAAGGAAACCATGGGACGTGTGCAGGGGACAGTAGATATTTCCCCCTTAAAAGATGTGGATATAGTTATTGAGGCAGCAGTGGAAAATATGGATATTAAGAAGAAGATATACCAGGAGTTGGACGAAACTTGCGATACTCAAACAATATTTGCTTCTAATACTTCCGGTTTAAGCATTACCGAAATGGGCTCGGTAACCAGCCGTTCGGACAAAGTCGTTGGTATGCACTTTTTTAACCCGGTGCCGGTTATGAAACTGGTGGAAGTTATTAAAGGTAACGATACTTCTGAAGAAACATTCAACAAGGTTATGGAACTTTCCAAGGAGATGGGCAAAGACCCCATTGCTGTGAATGAAGCCCCCTTGTTTGCAGTTAACAGAATTCTTTGCCCCATGATCAACGAGGCTGCTTTTGCTTTAATGGAAGGTGTGGCCAGTGCAGAAGATATAGACAAGGGTATGAAACTGGGCGCCAACCACCCCATTGGGCCTTTGGCTCTGGCAGATTTGATAGGCTTGGATGTTTTGTTGAATGTAATGGATACCCTTTATAAAGAGACCGGTGATTCCAAGTACCGTCCCTGCCCCAAGATTCGCAAGTTGGTGCGTGCCGGGCATTATGGGCGTAAGTCCGGACAAGGATTTTACGATTACAGGTAGTACGTAGCTGGCTGTACAAGTTTTGTTCGTTACAATTCCATATTTGGAAGAAGTTTTTACAAGTTAAGGGGAAGTCCTCCTGGATTTTATGTTGAAAAATTTCTCAGGAGGACTTATTTTTATTTTGTTCTGCCGATAATAATTAATAGTAAACTTGAGAAAAAAGTGAGACAGGGAAAAAATTTCAGCAGAAAGGAGGTGTGCTTAATGATATTACTATCCTCAACAGCTTTGAGTTACAGTTATTTAAGGCAGCAAGCATATTTCGAAAGTGGTTATGCAGGCAAAGACATTGAAGAAGAGCCAGAGAGCAACGGCAATGATGCTGTTAAATGGAAAGGCAGGTACCAGATGGATTATTTAGAGATAAACATGCAATCCTGGCGGGCAAGGTCTTTAACTGAAGATCTTATCAACCAGATTAACGGTATTTACCATTCTGACAGCCAAAACGATGGTTCTCTGGACAATTTGCGAAGCTTTTACGCTTCTGCCCAAAGAGCCATAGAAGAAGGCTTTAAAAAATCAGAAGAGGATTTTTCTGGGCACCGGGGCTTATTAAATGAGGCTTACCAACAGGCAGTTAAAGAATTAAAGGACTGGTATCACAATGGAGGAGAACCAAGGGAGCGGGTAAATTTGACGACTCTGGAAATCAAATCCACTAGTATTGAGTTGGAGATAAGTAGCAGGGTGCAGGTGACAGCTGCCAAGCATGTGGAATAGTGTCAAAACCTTAGAATGAGAAAATTATTCAGGATAAAAAAATGACCAGGTGGTGAATTAACCTCTGGTTTCTTTTATTATTGCTTGTTATGATATAATCATAGTCAAGTAATAGTTAGCAAGTATTGCCTTTATTAGATTTTTCGTGGGTAATCTGTAGATTAATAGAAAGGACAATTCAAGTGACGGAAACTAAAAAACAATTAATTGGCAAGTTAAAACTGGGTGATGAAGTGGAAACCCAGGTTTTGGTAGTGGAGGCCCACTATCTCAATTATTCTGCCCCTCACCGGGCGGGAGAACAGTTTATGCGCTTGTTGTTGGGTGATGTAAGCGGCACTATCAAGGGCATAATGTGGGATCTGAACCTGGTTGGTGAGCCGGTAAAAGAAGGAGATGTCCTTTATATCAAAGGAGAAGTAACCGAGTATCATGGTTTACAAATTGTATTAAGGGAAGCCCGCAAGCTGGATCCTTCCCAGGTAAACCGTCGTTTGTTGCAGCCTGCAGCGCAAAGAGATCCCCAGGAAATGCTGGAAGAATTAAGGGAAATTATTACGGAAGAGGTAAAGGATACCTATCTTTTGAAACTTTTGCGGTCTTTCTTTAGCGACCGGGAGTTTGTTCAAAAATTTGCTCTTAGCCCGGCTGCTAAAACCATTCATCATAACTACATTGGCGGCCTGCTGGAGCATACTTTGGAAGTGGTGAAGTTTTGTCTTAAAATGGCCGAGGTTTACCCGGAACAAATTCAGTCAGAAATGCTTGTTAGTGGAGCTATTCTTCACGATGTAGGCAAGATAGAAGAATATGATCCGTATAGTTTTAATTTTGAGCTAACTGACAGGGGTAAGCTTATAGGTCACATTACCCTGGGCAAAGAGTTGTTGAATGAAAGAGTAAACCGGATTGAAAATTTTCCGGAAGAGTTGAACATGGAACTTGAACATATCATTCTTACTCACCACGGCCACCGGGAGTGGGGTTCCCCGGAAACTCCCAAAACGATTCATGCTTTTGCCGTTTTTCATGCTGATCTTCTCAGTGCTCGCCTGGGCCAGTTTACAAATGTTATGCAAAAAAAATCTTCTGATGAGAGCAATTGGACTGATTGGGATCGTTTCCTGGAAAGAAGTATTTATTTGAAAAAGAACTGAATATCTTTTAGTTCTTTAAAATCCTCTTTTTATCTCAGGCAGGACATTTCCTATTGCAAATAGAATATTTAAAAAAGTAATAACCTTTAAAAATACATTGATAAATTTGGTGTGGGGTGATTATTTTGGGTCAAGATCCAAAAGTTGATGATAAAAAAGATAATTTTAAAGTAGTTCCATTCAAACGAGATGTGGACTATTATTACCAGAAGGGCAATAGCTACTATTACAAAAATAATTGGGAGAAAGCTTTGCTTTACTTTAAAAAAGCTATCGAGGTTGAACCTGATGAACCTTTAAATTATTATAACCTCGGATGCCTGTTAAGTAAAATGGGGGAACTGGATGAGGCCAATCAGACTTTTGAATATATACTGGAAAACCTCGATGACACCTACTGGGAATGTTATTTCTTACTGGCCATTAATTACGGCCTAATGGAGGAATTTGAAAGAGCTCAATCCTACCTGCAACAGTATCTCCAGAGTTCTCCGGAAGGCGAGATGGTGTTTGAGGCCCAGGAGCTTTTATGGGCCCTTACTGAAGAAGACCTGGAAATGGAAGAAGATGAAGTTGACGAAGAGCTTTTCCGTGAGTACCGGCAGGAAATTTTGCTGGATATTGATAATTTGAGCAGGGATGAGTTTGTAGGAAAATACGAAGGCAATGATTTCTTGATACAAGTTTTACAAAGGATTCTGTATCAGGACGATGATGCAAGAAAAGAGGAAATAATAAAGCTGCTTGGGCATATGCGAAACAAGGTGGCGGCCAAACTTCTTAAAGATTTTGTCCGTAATCCCTGGGCTAAAGATCGACATAAGCAAATGGCGCTTTTGGAAATGAAAAACATGGGCTTTTATCATCGCTGCCAGGTTTATCTCAAGGGCAGATTCCTAGAAGTTGACTTGCATAATTTCCCTGTGAAGGCTCCGGTTTGGAAAGATGAGTGGGAGGAAGTTCTAAATTGCGCCCTCGAGAATATGCAGCTTAATAATTACCACGAAGTTCTTTTGGAGAGTGCTCAAGCGATTTGGCTAGATTTTATTAATGCAAAATCTCCCCATATGCCGGCTATAAAAAAATTTGAAACCTGGGCGGCAGGTTTGGAGTATAGCTTAGCTCGGTTTTATCTTCTGGATATAACCCAAAAAGAGATTGCAAAAAAGTATGGAGTTTCCTGTGCCAGTGTAAGTAATAAATATCAAACTTTTAATGAAATATTGAAATTAGAGTGAAGGTATTACGTTTAATGTGCCGTTTATTCTTTAGCTAAATTAACAATATTTAGGGTGAGGTGGAATAAGTGCAGGTAATTAAATTTAAGACTAACCAGCGAGAAGAATTTGTAGAAGTAACTTCTCAGTTAAGGGATGCAGTGCGGGATCTTCGTATACAAGATGGAGCTGCGCTAGTGTATGTGCCTCATACTACTGCAGGCCTTCTCATAAACGAGAACGCTGATCCTACTGTAGGTAAGGATATTGTTAACTTTTTGCAAGCCACGGTTCCACGCAGTTCTTCTTATTTGCATGGGGAAGGCAATAGTGATGCGCATATTAAGGCTGCTCTTCTTGGCAGTTCGGAGGTATTGCCTATTGTAGATGGGGAAGTTAAACTGGGAACCTGGCAAGGCCTATTTTTTGCCGAATTTGATGGTCCTCGCGAACGGAAAATATGGGTCTGTAAATGCTAATAAAGAAAGGAGATGAATATGCTGGAGGAAAAAATTAAAGAGGCTGCCGCTGAATTGAGCACTTGTAAATATGTTGTAGTTCTTAGTGGTGCCGGAATATCCACCGAAAGTGGCATTCCTGATTTTCGCAGCCCTGTAAGTGGCTTATGGTCCAGGGCTAATCCTGAAGATTTTACTATCCAGAGTTTTTTGAGAAATCCGGGGAGATTATACGAAATTGGGGCAGATTTCTTCCAAGAAATGATGAATGCTGATCCTAACAGTGGGCACCAGGCTATTGGAGAACTGGAACAAAAAGGGTTGGTTAAATCAGTAGTTACCCAGAATATTGATGCTCTCCATCAGAAGGGTGGCTCACAAAATGTTATAGAGATTCACGGTTCTCTGGAAAAAGCTCGCTGCCTGAATTGTAACTGGGAAGAAAACATGGATGATGTCCTGGCAGAGATAAATGCGGGAACTGTTCCACCCCGCTGCAAGGAATGTAACGATCCCGTGAAACCGGATGTGATTCTTTTTGGGGAAGCCATGCCTCCGGCTTATCAGGAAGCCCTCTATGAGGCTCGCAAGGCAGATGGGATGCTGGTGGTAGGATCCAGCCTGGTAGTCTCCCCTGCAAATATGTTGCCACAATATGTAGATAAATTAGTTATTGTGAACAGGGAAGAAACACCTTTGGACCACAAGGCCAGCATAATTATGAGGGAAAGCATAAGTGATGTATTGCCTCGTCTGAAAGAAGAATGGCTATCCCTTGTCCAAAATTAGCTATTTTCATCAAAGAGTGTAGCTTCAAAAAATTCTCTAATTTGTTCATTGCTCATACCTTCACCCAGGTAATGCTGTTCGAACCATATTTCCAGGTGAAGATGAGGATGTTCAGGGGAAGTAGTTCCTGAATACCCCATAGTGCCGATAGGGGTGCCGCTATCTATGTACTCACCTTCTTGCAAGGACTCGTTCACATCCTCCAGATGGCAGTAGCGGATCACAAAGCCCTTCTCATGTTCCACCCATACTTGGCGTCCGCGGAATATATCCAAAAAGTTTTCCGGAGTGCGGCCTATTTCTCCGCATATTTGCCCTAACTCTTCCAGCATTTCCTTGGGAGGTTTTTCGTAATCGTGATCTGCCCTGATTACTTCTCCTGAAGCGGCCGCATAGATGGGATCGCCTAGTTCGATATTGCCAGCGGCATGGGGATAGAAATCAAGTCCTTTATGTATGCCTTCTCGATAAGGGCGCGGGGCACCGGGAAGGTGGCTATCTTGATCGGTAAGAACTGTTCCCGGCATGGGGTTTTCCAAAAACTTTAGCTTGTCCACCAGGTAATCCACATCAATATCTTGAGGGTCGTATGTAATATTTTCCGCTGTTGGTTCATCTCGTCCTCCACCCGGCTCTTCTTCTTCCTCATCTGCAGCATCGTCGGGGGTGTCGTTTTCGGGCAGTTGTTCAGCTATTTCTTCTTCCCCCGGGGGAGGTGAATCTTTGCCTTCTGGTGCTGTAGCCTCTTCATCATGAATCATCCATACTGTAGTGGCAACCATGAGCCCTACTACCAGCAAAATTAAAAACAGGGGACCCCTTCCCTTTTTCTTTTGTCTCTGAGGTACCCGGTTATATTCCAAAATACAGACCTCCCCTTCCCTTATACATGACCAACTTAAAAAAAGTTTATCACATTTTGGCTTATTACAAAAAGGTGATTATTTCCTCTTAATAATTAACGTAAGAACCTTTAAAACTTGCTAAATTCTTCATCATCTAACCCAAGATCATCTTTTTCATGTCGGCGGTTGCTTTCAGATGGTATATATTTGTTCTGCTGAGCTGAAAGCTGTTTTTTATCTTGGGTACTACTGCTGGATGTTTTTTTGATGTCCCTGGGCAGTGAACCAGTCTGTTCGTCTTCTGACAGTTTAAACTGGTTTACCTGGTTAGCCAGTTCTATGGCTTCGCTATTCATTTCTTCACTGGAGCTTGCTATCTCTTCAACCAGGGAAGCGTTTTGCTGCGTGACCTGGTTTAGCTCTTCTACAGCAGAGCGAATATCTTTAACAGCAGTGGATTGTTCGCCAAGAGCAGCTGAAATTTCACCCACGATATCGGTGGTTTTTTGAGTGTTTTCTACGATTTCCCCTAGCACAGAGCTAGTATCTTCCATTAAATTGTTGCCTTTTTCTATTCGTGAGATGCTGTCATTGATCAACTTTTCTATCTCCTTGGCTGATTCGGAGGAGCGTCCGGCCAGGTTGCGAACTTCAGAAGCCACCACTGCAAAGCCGCGTCCTTGTTCTCCAGCTCGTGCAGCCTCAACGGCGGCATTTAGTGCTAACAGGTTGGTTTGGAAAGATATATCATTTACTTTAGAAGTTATCTCAGCTATCTCTTGGCTGGCTTTGGTAATTTCCTCCATAGCGTTCTGCATATCCTGAACTACTTGATTGCCTTTTTCTACTGAATCCATTGTTTGACGGGAGAGGCTATCTGCCTCAGAAGCACTGGTAGTAGTTTCTTCCAGGGAAGTAGTTACTTCTTCTACTGTGGAGGAAACCTCTTCTACAGAGGAGGCCTGTTCTTCAGTGCGTTGGGATAGCTCCTGGTTTCCTGTAGATATCTCGGTAGATGCATTTTCCACGTTTTGACTTATACTTTTGATAATAATTAGCTTGTCTTTGAGCATATCCAGGAAAGTATTAAACCAGCCGGCCAACTCACCTACTTCATCTTCATTCTGGATTTCAATACGGCGAGTTAGATCCCCTTCTCCCTGGGTGATGTCCTTAAAACGCCCCAGCATAACCTTTATGGGCTTAAGCAGATTATACAATAACCAGGAGAGAAAACCTACTGCTAAGACAACTAAGCTTCCACTGACAAAGATATTGTTTACCAAGCTTTCTTGAAGCATGGCTATCATTTCGGTGTTATCATATTCCTGCTGGAGATACCACCTTGTTTCTCCTTCATAATCTTCTAGCGGGAAAAGGTTGATCAGATAATTCTCTTCTTCCATCACTGCTACATCTTCTTCTTCAAAAATGTTTAGAAGTTCTGCCTCGGGCATTCCCCCAAATTGTTCTTCAACTGCAGTGCTGAGCATCAATTCGCTGGCACCTTCTTCAAATCCATACAGGGACCATTCCCCATCGAATTCTTCTTGCAGGTTTTCCAGGATCCCTTCGTGAAAGTCATATCCAAGCTCTACTGTGCCAATATGCTCGCCTTCATATTCCATGGGGACTACGTAGCGAAAACCTATGCCGCCCACGCCTCCTTCTAGGCCGTAAACAATTTCTTCTGTATCATTGGCCTCTACAACTGTGTGCCTGAAATCAGAGAGGTCATCGTCATATTCTTCTGGCAGATGTGCCCGGAAATAACTATGGTAGTCTGGAGTATGAAATTGAAATTGAGCGATACCTTCTTCTTCTAATTCTTCCATGACAGGTAATGTTAGATCGGCCAATTCTTCCCTATCTCTTTCTGCAAAAGCTTCTATTATATCCTGGTTATTAATAATGGGAACTATGCCCAGGGAAACTTGCTCAAATTGTTGTTCAATGTTGCGGTTGACTCCACGTGATGTTACCTGAATTTGTTGTTCTTCTTGCATCTCCATTAGTTCCCGGGTATCAACTTGGGATCTATAAGTAAGCAATATTACTACTAAGATAAACCCAAGTGCGCTAACCAGAATGACTTTGCCTGTTAAGCTTCTTTTCAATCTGTTGAAAATTTGCAATCACAGTCACCTCTTTGTAGTGTAGTTTAATTGGAAGTTGGGATAACCCAAGCTCAAAACATATACTCTATTTTAAATAAGTAAAAGATAAAAGATCAAGAAAAGATTTTTAAAAATTGTAACTATTCTTTTTATATGAAACTAAATAGTTATAAGAATTTGTGAAATGCCCTGCATCGTTATATAAATAGGTTTAGGTGAAATGTACCATAGGAGATGGCAATAAGGTTTAATATGTTTTTTTGGTGAATAAAAGGATGTTTTTTTTCCAGTAGCGAATAAATACACAAATAATCAGTAAAAAAATATCATTAAATACCATCCTGATATTTATAAAAGTATCTACAAGAAGAGGTGTAAAATTTGTGTTCTCATGATGATGCACTGGCCATGGCTTTGCAGGAATTTCGACAAAATGATCCTTACTTGATGGCGGAAAATAGCGCTTGTGCTTATGATGAAGGTAAAAACCGTTTCCGGGTAAACTATTGCGGACAAACTTATTATTTATATTACCCGGGAGGAGAGGTGGAAACTGAGGGCGGTGATAGTTTTGCCGGTGAGGAGAAGGTGCTGTTTCTGCAGTATTTGAACAAAGCTCAAAGTTTGCCGCCGCGGCGCAAGTGGCTTTCTTTTCTGGAGTTGCCCAATGGGGAAATGCACCATGCGCCTTTTCTTAAAGAAGCGGTTTATCCCCTGGCAGAAAAATACGGTAAGCATGTGGAGGAATTTATAAAGGCCAGCCAAGAGGTTGGCGAGCCTATGGATGCAGGTGATGCTGCATTTATCATTCCCGTATTCCCCCGACTGGAGATGGCGACAATACTGTGGGGAGAAGATGAAGAGTATTCTGCCCGGGCCAATGTTTTGTTTGACGAGGTTTCTACTTATCATTTGGCTACGGCTTCTTTGTATGTTTTGGGGATTATGGTGGTCAAAAGGATTTACGGAATTTAAGCAAGTTTTAGGTCGGAAGGCTATTAAGTCTGTTTCATCTTCTAAATAAGGCAACAATATAAGGCAACAATAGCGAAAGGTGGGGAAAACCATGGAAAATTTTGAGCAGGAGATTGCGGAAGCTATTAAGATGTTTGAGGAGAAAGATGCCCGCGGTATTGATAAGCTTTTATACCGTTACAAGGACATGGGGATGGGAATGTTATTTATAGCCCTCTATCATGGATTGAAACAGGTAATCGAGGAAAACTCCAAAAAAGAGTAGTGCTTCTGTGCAGGCAAATTTTGAATAGCGGGAAATCAAGAGGGCAGGAGGAATTACAGTAATTTTTAACTCTGCTGCAAAAGGGCAGTAAAGGAGGTGGAGCTTTTTGCCCCGCCATTTATTGGGTTTACAGCATTGGGAGACAAGGCATATTGAGGAAGTAATGGAGCGTTCCTTTTTCTTTTCCCGTTTTCGTGAAAGGAAACTGGATAATTTAAGGGGCAGGTTGGTGGCTGCTCTTTTTTTTGAACCCAGCACCCGGACTAAGTTTTCTTTTGAAGTAGCAGCTAGGTGGCTATCGGCGGATTTTTATAACTTCCCTGTAGAGTTGAGCAGTGTAGTTAAGGGAGAGACACTCTTGGATACTATTCAAACATTGAAATCTATGGGGTTGAATGCTTTGATTATCAGGCATTCCCATTCGGGATTGCTGGAGTGGCTCAAAGATCGGGTGGATATTTCATTGATCAATGCCGGAGATGGTGCTCATGAGCATCCCACCCAAGCACTGCTGGATCTTTTTACTATCAAAAATAACTTTACCAGTTTGCAGGATCTGCAGGTAGTGATGGTAGGTGATATTAAATATAGCCGCGTAGTCCGCTCCAGCATCAAAGGTTTGCTGGAGATGGGCGCCCGGGTGAAACTGGTGGGCCCTCCTACTCTCTTGCCGGAAAGTTTTCGAGAAAAGGGAGTGGAGATAAGCTGGGATCTGGAAGGTGCTCTTCCGGAGGCAGATGTGGTATATCTTTTGCGCCTGCAAAAAGAGCGGCAGCAAAACGGTTTGTTGCCTTCATTAAAGGAATATACCCGTCTTTATGGCTTGACGGAAAACCGCCTTTCCCTGTTGAAATCGGGAAGCATGGTTATGCATCCGGGTCCTATGAACGTGGGGGTGGAAATAACCAGTAAGGCCCTGGAAAAGCTTGATGGAGATCCGCCCCCGGGTATAACTGTGTCTATCCAGAGGCAAGTGGAAAGCGGCATAATTGTGAGAGCGGCGTTGCTTGATTTTTTAATGAGGGGGGACAGATAGATGGAACAGCCTATTTTGTTGAAGGGTGGCACCCTGGTGGATCCTTCCCAGGGTTTTAACCAGCCCTGCGATTTGTTGCTGGAAGAAGGGAAGGTTAAAGAACTGGCCCCTTTTTTGGATGTGAGTGAAGATTATGCGGAAACTATTGATGTAAGCGGCAAATTTGTAGTTCCTGGTTTTGTTGATCTGCACGTCCATTTACGAGAACCGGGAGAAGAAGCCAAGGAAACTATTGCTGATGGGGTGGCTGCGGCGGTTGCAGGGGGTATTACTTCTGTGTGTTGCATGCCCAATACCGCCCCCCCTGTGGACAATGCCCTGGTGGTAAATTTTATTAAGGAAAAAAGTCAACAAGCGGGACTGGCCCACGTTTATCCCCTGGGAACATTAACCCGCGGGAGGCGTGGCGAGGAAATGAGTGATTATGCCTCTTTGTTGGAAGCAGGTGTGAAAGCTTTTACCGATGATGGCAGTTATGTGGATAATAGCTCATTAATGTATAATATTTTACAATATCAAACTCAGTTTGAAACTGTGGCCATTTCCCATTGTGAAGATAGCAAATTGAGCGGTGAGGGTGTGGCCCATGAGGGATATTATGCTCATATGCTTGGGCTGGCGGGAATGCCAGCAGTTGCTGAAGTTGCTGCTGTCTCCCGGGACATTTTACTGGCCCAGGCAACCGGTGGAAGAGTGCATATTGCCCATGTTAGCTGCGCCGAGTCTGTAGAGTGCATACGTTGGGCCAAGGAAAGAGGAGTGCAGGTAACGGCGGAGGTAGCCCCTCATCACTTACTGCTCACCGAGGCTGCCCTGGAGGGATTTGATCCTATGGCCAAGATGAAGCCTCCTTTGCGGACTGAAGAGGACAGGCAAGCTTTATGGCAGGGGCTTCGTGAGGGTGTTATTGATGCAATTGCTACTGATCATGCTCCCCATAGTAGGGATGTAAAAGATCTTACTTTTACGGAAGCAGCTTTTGGAGTTAGTTCCCTCGATTTCGTGGTTTCCTTGCTATTGAATGAGCTGGTGCAATCAGGGAATATAAGCCTGGATGAACTGGTCAAGTACTTTTCTTGTCGTCCAGCTGAAATATTGGGTTTGCCTGCAGGGACTCTGCAAAAAGGAGCAGTTGCGGATATAGCAGTTATTGATATAAGCCAGGTAAGGGTAGTGGATCCCACTCAATTCTACTCCCGTGGGCATAATACGCCTTTTGCTGGTAAAACTTTGCAAGGAAAGCCCATCATGACTTTTGTGGAAGGTGAGTTGAAAATGAAAAACGGGAAGGTATTGAAATATAATGAATAGGGCGAGGGTAATAAGTGTATCTTCTTTATCGCAAACCTGGCACTTGATGAAATTGGAGCCTGAAAATAAAGTGGAGGCTTTTCCGGGGCAGTTTATTCACTTGCGGTTGACAGAAACTACAGATCCTCTTCTGCGAAGGCCTTTCAGCGTTCATTACATTGATCCAAAAGATAATAGCCTGTGGATACTTTTTGAAGAGCTGGGAAAAGGAACTGCTTTAATGTCTCAACTTTCGCCTGGCAATATGGTTGAATTTTTAGGCCCCTTGGGTAATGGATTTAAAGTGGGGAAAAAAGATCAGGACATAGCTATTGTGGCTGGTGGCATAGGAGTAGCACCTCTTTATTTTTTAGCTTCTGTGTTGCAGCAAAAGAATATTAATTCAACTTTTTTGTTTGGCGTAAAAACCCGGAGTGAGGTCCCTGATCTGGATCACTTCCGGCAAATTGGGGTTGAACCATTGCTTTATACTGATGATGGTAGCCAGGGGAAAAAGGGGAAGGTTACCAAAGGTCTTCGGGAACTGTTTAACCATAGAAAAGAGCAAAATAATATGAATCCTGATGGCATTTTAGCTTGCGGGCCGCTGCAAATGCTTTCTGCGGTGGTAGAAGAAGCTAACTTAGAAAATATTCCGGTGCAAGTATCACTGGAGGCTCCAATGGCTTGTGGGGTAGGAGCTTGCCTGGGATGTGTGTGCCGGATAAAAACCGGCGAGGATGCGAATTATTCGGAATACCGTCGGGTTTGCAAGGAAGGCCCGGTCTTTCCGGGTGAAATGGTGGTGTTTGAAGATGTCTCAGAATGAACCAGCCTTGAATGTGAACATAGCGGGCATGCAGATAAAAAACCCGGTGATAGCTGCTTCCGGTTGCTATGGTTATGGACGGGATTATCTTCCGTGGATAGCTCCAGAAAAATGGGGTGGCATTACCCTCAAGGGGACTACTTTACAACCGCGGCAGGGGAATCCGCCTCCCAGGGTTATAGAAACTCCTTCAGGCATAATCAATTCGGTTGGACTGCAAAATCCGGGAATAGAGAATGTTCTTAAGGAAGAGGTTCCCGGTTTGCGGGAACACGATACTGGCATAATCTTGAATATAGCGGGAGAGGCGTTAGATGAGTATGTTGCCCTTGCCCGTAGAATTAATGAAGTCCGGGAGATAGATGCGGTAGAGATAAATGTTTCCTGCCCTAATGTGGAGAAAGGGGGAATATCATTTGGAACGGAGCCGGGGTTGGTAGCCGAATTAGTTTCTCAAGTTCGCTCCGCTTATGATGGGCCTCTTATAGTGAAATTATCTCCCCTGGGTGATGAACTGCCCCGTATTGCTCGTGCGGCTGAAGAAGCCGGGGCGGATGCTATTTCCTTAATAAATACTGTAAAAGCAATGACTATTGATGTAGAGAGTTTAAGACCGATGCTGGTGAGAGAATCAGGTGGCTTGTCCGGACCGGCTATTCGCCCTATTGCAGTGCGGGCAGTGTGGGAAGTTTCGCAGGTGGTGCAAGTTCCCATCGTTGGCATGGGTGGAATTACTTGCGCCAGTGATGCTTTGCAATTTATCCTGGCTGGAGCGCGGGCAGTTTCCATTGGAACCGCTAATTTTGTAAACCCACTGGTGGTAGAAGAAACGGTGCAGGGTATCGAAGAATACATGGCCAAGAAAGGATTTCAAAATATAGAAGAAATGTGCGGATTTGCAAAGAGGGGGTGAGCTAATTGCGATTTGGTATTCATATGCCCTTGAAGAAAGGGTTTGCTTATAATGCGCGTCGGGTGAAGGAAATTGGCGGCGAAGCCATCCAAATATTTCCGGGTAATCCTTCCAGTTGGAAGCCACCCGCTACATCTCCGGAAGAACTAAAGGAACGGGCTGATTTGCTGGATGAGTTGGAGATATATCCTCTTGTAATTCATACAGCGTACCTTATAAACATGGCTACTCCCAAGGAAGATGTTTTTGAGAAGTCGGTTAAGTTAATGGGAGAAACTCTCCGGCAGGCGTCTTATTATCGTGCACCCTATGTTGTAGTTCATACCGGCAGCCACGGCGGGGATGGTTTGCAAAAAGGCATGGCTAGGATCAAGGAAGCACTGGAGCAATTGGAACCCGCATGGCCGGAAGGGGTAAAGCTTCTTCTGGAAAATACTGCCGGAGGAGGAAATAACCTGGGCGGCAAGCTGGGAGAAATAGGGAATATACTGCAGGAAAATTCCCACCTACCCCTTGGTTTTTGCCTGGATACTGCTCATGCTTGGGGTGCGGGATACGATTTTTCAAGTGATGAAGGCGTGAGCCAGATAATGGCGGAAATCGAGAATGAAGTAGGTTTTGATAATCTTCAGGTCATACATGCCAACGATACTTTTGTAGAGAAGGGTTCGCGCAAAGATCGCCATGAACATATCGGAGAGGGACAGATTGGACTGGAGGGATTTAAACGTTTGTTCAAATATCCCTGGCCTGAGGATTTTCCGATGATCCTGGAAACTCCGGAAATAGGCACTGAAAAGGATCAGGAAAACCTGGAAACCCTGAGAGGGTGTTTGAGGAATTAAGTAGAGAGAAAAGAAGGGTGATTTAGTTGGCTACTAAAAAAGAAACCTACTATTGCAGCGAATGTGGCTATGAAACATATAAATGGATGGGAAGGTGCCCTACATGCGGCAGCTGGAGTTCTTTTGTGCCTCAAAAGACAGTCAAGCTTGAAAAGCGAGAATCTGCAGGAGAGGTATCTTATTCCCGATTGAAGGATTTGGAAACTGAAGAAAGCGAGAGATATCCCACCGGCATTAGTGAATTTGACCGGGTTCTGGGGGGTGGAGCCGTTAAGGGTTCGGTCCTGCTTTTGGGAGGTGATCCGGGAATTGGCAAGTCAACACTCATTCTACAAGCGGCAGGGAGTATGCAGGATTTATGTAGGGTGCTTTATGTAAGTGGCGAAGAATCCCTGCACCAGATAAAAATGAGGGCCAAGCGCCTGGAGGTAGAGGAAAGTTTTTATGTGGCTGCGCAGCCGGAACTGGGGATTATTCAGGAAACTGTGGAGCAGAGCGAACCTGAAGTATTGATAATTGATTCTATTCAGTCTATGTATAGCCAGGATGTTGATGGAATACCCGGGACCATAAAGCAAGTTAAGGAAATTACTGCTGCTCTTATCCAAATGGCTAAAAACAAGAACATGGTTATTTTTTTAGTGGGGCATGTTACCAAGGAAGGTAACATAGCAGGCCCCAAATTATTGGAACACATGGTAGACGGGGTATTTTATTTGGAAGGAGACCGCTATCACAGTTTCCGTATCCTTAGAGGGGTAAAAAATCGATTTGGCTCTACTAATGAAATCGGAGTTTTTTTAATGAATGAAAGTGGTATGGAAGAAGTGAGCGACCCTTCTTCTTTGTTTATTTCATCACCGGGTCAAGAAGCCAGTGGATCTACTATTACTGCCAGCTTGAGCGGTTCGCGCCCCTTCCTGGTAGAAATACAGTCTCTGGTAACTACTTCTGGCTATGCCACTCCCCGGCGGACATCTACCGGTATAGATCACAACCGGGTAGCTTTAATAATGGCTGTGCTGGAGAAACATGTGGGCTTGAATTTTTACGGGCTTGATGCTTTTGTAAACGTGGTAGGGGGCGTAAGGCTTTGGGAACCTTCAGTGGATCTGGCCGTGGCAATTAGCCTGGTTTCGAGTTTTCGCGATAAAACTGTGGATCGTAAATCGGCTATAATAGGCGAAATTGGCCTTACCGGAGAAGTAAGGCCGGTCTCTCATTTAATTCCCCGTGTGCTGGAGGCTGAAAAAATGGGCTTCCAAAACTGTTTTTTACCTACTCCAAATGTGGAAGAAGTTAAAAAAGAAAGATCATTTAACCTAAAATTCACACCTGTAAATACTGTTTATGATGCCCTGGATAAGATATTTAAGTAAGAAGCAATCTTTCACCCTCCCATGTGGAAGAATGATCTTTCACCCTCCCCCTCGAAGGGGGAGGGCCGGGGTGGGGGTGTTTTTATCTTTTCATCCTTTCCCCCAGTATCAGATCAATTGCAATAATTACAACTTTACTCTTTTACTATTAGCTTAAAATAGCTTATAGTACCAACTTAAAGAGCTTTGTTTGCTATTGCTTCATTATCAGTTAAGAAATATCAGTTACGAAAAGAAAAAGTGGCCAAGAGTGTTAAGACGGCTGTATTCATTAGCGAACACTTGATTTAAGTTAATATCCAGAAGATCACACAATGCGGTAAGATAAAAGAGGTGGTTACCCAGTTCTTCTTCAATAACCTCGAAGCAGCTTTCACATAGCTCGCCTTCCAGGTGAGATTGTGCATACTTGTGACAATCTTTGAGGGTGCCATTTTCCGGCTCTGGAAAACTTTGCCGATTGGCATTTACAGATATACATCCACAGTGGGTAACTGCCTTGGTGATTGCTCTGTTGATCCGAGAAGTGGATTCGTGGTGCTTGGTTAGGCAATCAAGAACGCTACGGTGTCTGGCGAGTAACTGACCTACGATATCCTGTAATTCTTCTACTTCTTTGCTGTTCTTCATTCAGAGGGTCACCTCATTAAGGGTTGATTTCAATCTTTAACTATAAACTTTAACTATAAATTAATTATACTTTTTTTTTTTATATATTGTCAACTAATACACACCATGCCTATGGGGATAAACTTAAAAGCAGAACATTCAGAATATATATAATATTCATAGTTTTTGACATTGTAATACAAATGTGGTAATATAAAATATGGAAATAAAATAAATCTAAAACGGGAGAGTTGCTTTTGTTTAGTGTTGGAGATAAAGTCGTTTACCCTATGCATGGGGCTGGCGTGGTAGAGTCTATAGAGGAGAAAGAAGTTCTTGGATCCCGGCAGAATTATTATGTACTAAAATTCAGTGCCGGAGAAATGAAAGTTATGATTCCCATGGATAATGCTTATCAGATTGGTTTGCGAGGCATTATTGACAAAAATGAACTTGCCAAAGTTTATGAGATCTTGAAAGAGCCTACAGAAGGAAATTCCGCTAATTGGAATCGACGTTATACGGACAATCTAGAGAAAATAAAGAGCGGAGATATAATAGAAATTGCCCAGGTGGTCAAGAATTTGATGCAGCGTAGTAACGAAAAAGGTCTTTCTGCCGGTGAAAAAAAGATGCTTGAGAGTGCTCAACGCATGTTGATAAGTGAAGTAGGGCTGGTGGAAGGCATTGATATCACAGAAGCCAGCGAGCTAGTAGAAAATTGTTTATGCTAGTTTTCTTGTAACCGGGGCGGTTACCTTTTTATTTTCAAGGAAGTAATGTTTTTCCAAGAGGTAGGCAATAATAAAAAAAGGAGTTGGTAGAAGGAGGTGAAAAATGAGTGTTTCGTAAAATTATAGGTGTTATTGGCGCAATATTGGGTGTTGGAATTGGATTTTATATTTATAATCAATACACACCGGTGTTAATTGAAGCGGGAGGAGTTTGGAATTTTACTGCACCTTTGGGAATGTCAATTGTCGGAGGCACATTAACAGGTTTTATATTTTATTTCTTGGTTCCCGTGGTTATAAATTCGTTAAACAATCTGGCTGCCTGGATTGATGAAAAACTGCGGGCTATCCCTACTCAGGATATAATTTTATCGGTATTTGCATTGATAATTAGTCTTTTCATAGGTCTTTTATTGAGTATCCCTTTAAATCGGATTCCTGTAGTAGGTGTATATCTCTCGCTGGGAGTGATGGTGCTTCTTGCTTATTTGGGTATTACAATGGTTTTGGGCAGGAAGGACGACTTTGCATTTGTGAATTCACTGGTTAATAAAAAAGTTAGCTTCAATAAGCCGGTGACATCCGCTGAAAGCAATCAGACTTATAAGATTCTCGATACTAGCGTTATTATTGATGGCCGTATCGTAGATATCTGTAAAACTGGTTTCCTGGAAGGGGTAATAATAGTACCGGAATTTGTGCTGGAGGAACTTCGCCATATTGCTGATTCGCCCGATTTGTTAAAGAGAAATCGGGGTCGCAGGGGATTGGATATACTTAACAAGATCCAGAAAGAAATGCATATACCGGTAGAAATCTATGATGGTGATTTTGAAGAAATTGCCGAAGTAGATAGCAAACTGGTAAAACTGGCTAAAATTTTAAACGGTAAAATAATTACCAACGATTTTAACCTGAACAAAGTGTGCGAGTTGCAAGGTGTGGATGTTCTTAATATTAATGAACTGGCCAATGCAGTTAAACCGGTGGTGCTTCCCGGCGAAGAAATGTCGGCTCAGATTATCAAGGATGGCAAGGAAGCCGGCCAGGGAATTGCCTACCTGGAAGATGGGACTATGGTAGTAGTAGAAGGTGGTAAACGACATATTGGCGAAACGTTGGAAGTGCTGGTTACCAGTGTATTGCAGACTGCTGCAGGTAGAATGATATTCGCCAAGCCTAAGAATGCCACTGAAAAGATGACCGGGGTGAAATAGTATTGTACGGCGCAATAATAGTAGCGGCAGGATCAGGCACTCGCATGGGGCGCGAAAAGCCCAAGCAATTCCTGCATTTGAAGGGAAAACCGGTTCTAGGGCATGTGCTGGAAAAGTTTTTAGCCCTATCCAACCTATTTTCAGAAATAGTTGTTGTTATACCTCCCGGTAGTAGGGAATACTGCCGGGAGGTTCTTTTGGATTTAGAATTTGATGCATCTATAGTTTTGCTTATCGAAGGAGGAGAAGAGCGCCAGGATTCTGTTCATGAAGGCCTCAAACAGATAAGTGAAAGTAAAAGGGTGGTTTCCATCCATGATGGGGTGCGACCTCTGGTTAGTTCATCCCTGGTGGAAAAAATCGCCCGTGAAGCTGAAAAATATAAAGCGGTTATCCCCGTTATGCCTTTAAAAGAGACCTTGAAAGAAGTAAATGGGAATGGAAAAGTGATAAAAACTGTGCCCCGTGAAAACTTCAGGGCGGTGCAAACTCCCCAAAGCTTTTGCCGGGAAACAATTTTAAACGCCTATGAATGGGCCCTAAAAAATAATTTTTATTTTACAGATGATGCTGCCCTGGTTGAAGGAATGGGAGAGCAAGTTTATACTGTTCCCGGCGAGGTAAAAAATATAAAGATTACTACGCTTGAAGATCTGTTGTGGGCTGAATTTCTTTTAAGCCAGGAGGATGGGAATGTTTAGAGTGGGGATTGGTTATGATATGCATAGATTGGCAGAAGGCTATCCCTTAGTTTTGGGTGGAGTTACTGTTCCCCACCCGATGGGCCTTGAAGGTCATTCTGATGCAGATGTTCTGATTCATGCAATAATGGACGCTTTGCTGGGGGCTATGTCCCATCCGGATATAGGCCAACTATTTCCCGATAATGATCCTCGATATGAAGATATTTCCAGTTTAGAATTGCTGGGGGAAGTGGTGCGGATCATGTCTGAAAATAACTATCAGCTGATTAACATGGATAGTGTGATCATTGCCCAGCAGCCGAAATTGGCACCACATATTTCTGCTATGAAAGAAAACCTCGCCAGGGTACTGGATGTGGACTCAGGGGATATTAATATAAAGGCCACAACCAATGAGGGCCTGGATGCAATGGGGCGTGAGGAAGGTATTGCTGCTCAAGCTGTGACTATGCTTAGAAAGTTATCCGATTGTTTATATGATTGACATTTCAACCCGGGGGAATATATAATTAACAAAACCAGGATATATAATTGCTGTGAACGAGCAAAGTAGGTTAGACCTGATTGCCAGAGAGGGGCTTGGTAGCTGGAAAAAGCCCTCAATACGGGCTAATCGAAGTGCGCTCGGGAGCAGGTGCCTCGAACCGGACTGTTCTGCAGTAGGGGGATCCGGTTTCAAACCGTTATCATGAGCAAGAGTGAAGCTGAAATTTCTGTGGCAGCCTTTCAGCTTAAGCAGGGTGGAACCGCGGTGATAAGCCGTCTCTGTAGTTAAATATAGAGGCGGTTTTTTTATTGCTCTCCTTTTTATTTGAATATAACCAAATAGAATTTAAAAGAAAGAGGTGTTTGAAATGAGCATCAAGATTTATAACACATTGACTCGCCAGAAGGAAGAATTTGAACCTATAAATAAGCCGGATGTGTCATTTTACGTATGTGGGCCTACTGTATACGATTATTTTCATATTGGGAATGCCCGGGTTTTTATAGTTTTTGATGTGATCAGGCGTTACCTTGAATATCGGGGATACAAAGTAACCTACGTCCAGAACTTTACAGACATAGATGATAAAGTTATTCAAAAGGCTAACGAATTGGGAATTCTCTCGGCTGAGGTAGCTGAAAAATTTATTGAAGCATATTATGAGGATGCATCTGCACTCAGGATAAAAAATGCCAGGATTCATCCCCGGGCTACAGAACATATAAATCCTATAATAGAACTCATTCAGCAGTTGTATTCTAAGGATACTGCCTATTATATCGAAGGAGATATTTTGTTTGATACTAGCAAGTTTGCTGAATATGGCAAGCTTTCTCAGCAGAAGCAGGAAGATCTTATGGCCGGAGCCAGGGTGGAGGTAGATGAGAAAAAGCGTAATCCCCTGGATTTTGTGCTGTGGAAAGCAGCTAAACCGGGAGAGCCTTCCTGGGAAAGTCCCTGGGGGCGAGGACGCCCAGGGTGGCATATTGAGTGCTCTGCCATGGCCATGTGTTACCTGGGCGAAACTATAGACATACATGCCGGTGGGCCGGACCTGGTTTTCCCTCATCATGAAAATGAAGTTGCTCAGAGCGAAGCTGCTACCGGGCGTCCTTTTGTTAAATACTGGATGCATGCCGGTTATTTGAACATTAATGAGGAGAAAATGTCTAAGTCACTGGGTAATGTGCTTAATATAAGAGAATTAGTAAATAAGTATAATCCTTTGGATTTGAGGTTTTTCATGCTTTCTTCCCATTACCGTAATCCCCTTAACTTTAGTGAAGAACTTTTGCACTCGGTTGCTTCCGGCCGGGAGAGGTTGCAGACCATGTTTGGTAATTTGATCTCGGCATTGGAAAAGTCGGAAGAATTTCCGTACGGTAACCCGGAAAACAGTTTAGAAGAGAAACTTAAAGAGGCGCAGAAAGATTTTATCGAAGCCATGGATGATGATTTCAATACTGCTGAAGCACTGGGCGCTTTATTCTCATTGACCAGGGAGATAAATGCGTATTTACAAAATGAATCTCTGAACAGTGAACTGCTAACTTCAGTGCGAGACTACTTGCTGGAAATCAATGATGTCTTAGACATCATTGATCCTGATCAGCAAACAGAACTGGAAGATCGTATTAAAGATGCAATTGCCAAAAGGGAAGAAGCCCGCCGAAACAAAGATTTTGCCACTGCTGATGCTATTCGCGACGAACTAAAAGAAGAAGGTATTATTTTGGAAGATACACCTCAAGGGGTAAGATGGCGGTTTTCCAAATCATAAGTGAAAAATTGAAGAAAAAAGGAAGGAAAGACAGTCACTAACAGTTATTAACAAGCACTAACTTCTTTTAAGGAGGCGAGATAAGGTGAAGGTTGAGTTACTTGCTTATACTCCTCAGCCGGAGCAAATTGTAGCTTCAGCTGCCCGGCTGTGTTATTCTGCAGATGGTGTTACCGAGTTGATGGAAAGCATGGATGAGGAGAGGGTAGATAATTTTATAAAGAAACTGGCAGATATGGGGCATGAATCGCCATTTGAGCATGTGAATTTTACTTTTGGGGTAGAAGGAGTAAGCCGAGCTCTTTCCCATCAAATGGTTCGCCACCGGATTGCTTCTTATTCGCAAAAATCTCAGCGTTATGTTAATGAGAAAAGTTTTACTTATATAGTGCCACCTTCCATTGCTTCTAATGAAGAAGCTTTGGCTGATTATCATGCCCAAATGGAGGCTATTCGAAAAGCTTATACCCGACTGAGCGAGATTATTCCCCGGGAAGATGCTCGCTATGTTTTACCCAATGCGTGTGAAACCAAGTTTGTGGTTACTATGAATGTACGGAGTTTGAATAATTTTTTCCGGCTGCGCTGTTGTCAGCGAGCCCAGTGGGAAATCAGGGAACTGGCAAAAACAATGTTAAAAGAAGTTAGTAAGGTAGCTCCCCGCATATTTGCTAATTCCGGGGCAGCTTGTGAGGTGGAAGGATATTGCCCGGAAGGCGAATATTCTTGCGGGAGAATTAATAAATAATTATTATTGGTATAAATAAAATATCAAAGAAAGAGAAAACAGGTTATGAAGTTTTATGGAAGTTCAAGCGAGGAAATATTGTGGGGGCGCCAGGTGGTAAAAGAGGCGTTAAGGGCCCGTAATGCCCAAAAACTTTATCTGGAAAAGAAAGAGGCCAAAGGGAGTTATATTAAGGAAGTTACGGAGCTAGCCCAGAATAAAAATATTCCCATTAATTACTTGAACCCGGAAGAATTTAAAAAACTAACTGGCAGTGAAACCGCCACGGGCGGCGTTGCTGTTTCTGTGCCTCTTTTTAAATACTGGGAATTGGATGAGTTATTGGCCCATAGCCGGGCCTCCCAAGAACCTTCTCTAATTTTAATCCTAGATCATGTTGAAGATCCGCAAAATTTAGGAGCTTTGCTGCGAACTGCTGAAGCAGCAGGTGCTGTGGGATTGGTTTTACCTCGTGATCGGGCAGCCGGAGTAACTCCAACTGTGCGCCGGGTTTCAGCTGGCGCAGCAGAGTGGTTGCCTGTGGTCCAGGTAACAAACCTGGTTCGAGCTATGGAAATCATACAGGGTAGTAATTTTTGGATCTACGGAGCAGAGGGAGTTGGCGAAACTTTTTACTATAAAGCCGACTGGAAAAGGAAAGTGGCACTGGTGATGGGATCTGAAGGCAAAGGCATATCGCGCCTGGTCAGGGAGAAGTGTGATGTGTTATTAAATATTCCTATGGCCGGCCAGATATCTTCATTAAATGTTTCGGTGGCAGCTGGGATTCTTATGTATGAGCATGTTCGACATAAGCAGGGATAAAAATAAACTAAATATGAAAAATTGATAACTTTCCCAAAACTTCTTGCTGCCAAAAGGAGGGCTTGACCCATAGATAGGGTTAAGATATAATGCCTGTGTGGAAGCCCTACCCAAAAAGAATTGGAGGCGATGTCTTTGAGTCTTTCTGCTCAGGAGATGTATGCGGTTACGGAGGTTGAAGCGCCGGGGTTTGAATTAATGGCTGATGAGGATATTGCCATTGAAGCAAAAGACGGCAACGACATAGCTTTAGAATTTTTGCTAAATAAGTACAGAAATTTCGTAAAGGCCAAGGCAAGATCATATTTTCTTATAGGGGCAGACCGAGAAGACATCATTCAAGAAGGAATGATAGGGCTTTACAAAGCAATTAGAGATTTTAAAGGTGACAAGCTTTCTTCTTTTAGAGCTTTTGCAGAATTATGTATCACTCGCCAAATTATTACTGCCATCAAAACTGCTACCAGACAAAAGCATATACCTCTTAATTCTTATGTATCTCTTAACAAACCTATTTATGATGAAGATTCAGATCGAACATTGTTGGACATCCTTTCCGGGAGCAAAATAACGGACCCGGAAGAGTTGATGATTAACCGAGAAGAGTACAATGACATTGAATTCAAAATGGGTGAAATTTTAAGTGAACTGGAATTAAGAGTGTTGACCCTCTACCTGGAAGGTAAATCATACCAGGAAATTGCAGTGGAGCTTAAGCGCCATGTTAAATCTATTGATAATGCACTGCAAAGAGTCAAGCGGAAGCTTGAGCGTTATTTAGAAGTGCGCAAAACATAGAATTCCCTGAAATGTATTTTATTAAAAACTGTAATAAAAATTACGCTGATTCGCCTGTCCTATGGTTTGACAAGACAGTGTGTAATGTGTATAATCAGTAATGCATTAAAAACGGTAGTACGCGGATGTAGCTCAATGGTAGAGCGCTGGCTTCCCAAGCCAGATACGCGGGTTCGATTCCCGTCATCCGCTCCAAGACGACGCGGGGTGGAGCAGTCAGGTAGCTCGTCGGGCTCATAACCCGGAGGTCGCAGGTTCGAATCCTGCCCCCGCAACCATTCTACTTAAGCACATTAAGGAAATCGTCTAGAGTGACGGTTTCCTTATCCTTGAATATATTAAAAGGAATAATATGCTCACGTAGCTCAGGAGGTAGAGCACATCCTTGGTAAGGATGAGGTCACCGGTTCGAGTCCGGTCGTGAGCTCCAGGGCGGCGTAGCTCAGCTGGT
>Ga0207421_10000751_pt1 | contig 42034 bp, 43 predicted proteins | sample SodLakKL_010_SED_4_FD_187542 | JGI IMG/M metagenome (GOLD analysis project Ga0207421, IMG submission 187542) | Alkaline sediment microbial communities from Lake Tanatar, Kulunda Steppe, Russia - 8KL_010_SED (SPAdes) (version 2) | ecosystem: Environmental > Aquatic > Non-marine Saline and...
CGGCCGTGACACCGCGGCGGGGTCCATGACCGGGCCACTGTTCGAGCCGATACCGGTTTTTCGTCTGCGAGATCGTCGACGCCGAAAGCGGTAGTTAACGCCCTCGAGTGATCCGCCGCTCGGGATCGTCGGCGCAACCGAAAGCAGTGCAGTGTAATCGCTGCCCGTCGGTGATATCGGGAAACACTCTTTTCACTGGCGGCGAAACCAGCACGTATGATATCGCTCGACGAGGCGGTGACGGCGCGACTCGAATCACACGGGGCGCGCTTCGAGGTACTGGTCGACCCGGATGCGGCACTGGAGATCAAACGCGACGAGTTCGGCGGCGACCTCGAGGACGTCATCGCTGCGGAGGATGTCTTCGAGGACGCCTCTCACGGCGATCGGCCCGCCGAAGACGATCTCGAAACGGTCTTCGAGACGACGGACCCACTCGAGATCATCCCCCAGGTAATCAAGCAGGGGGAGATCCAGATCACGGCCGACCAGCGCCGCGAGATGCAAGAACAGAAGCGAAAACAGCTTATCGACACGATCGCCCGAAACGCGGTCAACCCCCAGATGGACAACGCGCCCCACCCACCCGATCGGATCGAGAACGCACTCGAGGAGGCCGGCGTTACCGTCGATCCGATGGAACCCGTCGAGGAACAGGTCGACGACGCACTCGACGCGTTGCGGCCGGTGATCCCGATCCGCTTCGAGGAAGTGACGATCGCGGTCCAGTTGCCAGCCGACTACGCCGGCAGCGCACAGGCCCAGATTCGTGGCTTTGGCGATCTCGAGCGCGAAGAGTGGCAGCCAGACGGCTCCTGGATCGGCGTGTTAACGTTCCCAGCAGGAATGCAAAACGAGTTCTACGACACGGTCAACGAGCATACGAGCGGGGAGGCCGAGACGGAGATCATCAAGGACAAAGACGACCTGAAAACGCGGTAGGCTGCCGGCGTCGATCGCGGATCAGCCACGGTGGTAGCCGATCAGAAAGCCACTCACGAACCCGAGACCGATCGGGAGCGTCGAGAGGAGCGACGTGACCCAGTCGGTGTCTGTGCCCGCCTGCGTCGTCTCGGAGCCGACGAGGCCCGCAGTGAGCCGGCTCCAGTCGATACGCACGATTCCCTGCGATTCGAGATACCGAAGTGCCATTAGCTGTGCGCCGACGATGAGAGCGAGTAGTTTTGCGACGCGTTTGGTCGCGATTCCGATACAGCCACCGACGACCGCTCCAGCCAGAAACTCGACGGCCAGTGCCGACGGATCGACGTCGATCATCACGACACTCGATTCTCGACAGCGCTAATGACTGTTGTGGTCGATGGATACTCAGAGTAAAGAGACCGTCAGTCACGCCGAACGTGTCGACCATCGGTCTCCTCGGTGATCCGATCGGTGACATTAGCTGAGACGCTGGCTCGGACGGGCCGTTGGAAGCCATTCCGGGCACCAAAGCCATTCCCGGCGTCCCACGACCCGTCGCGGGTGCACCACGACCCGCCCCGGGTGCACCATGACCCGTCCCGGGTGCACCACGACGCTACAGCACCCCATCTCATGGGTCGCCCCGTACACTGGATTCAAGATGATCGGGCGCGTACGGTGAGATATGAGCGGTCGCAATTCAACAGAGGTGACCGGCAGGCATCGTTAGTGAGCATCCACTCGTGGCCGGCGGACACGCTCGCGGTATGCGGCCGGGGGCACGTGCGACTGTCGTCGGCGAGCAACGGCTGTGTCGATCATCGCAAGGATCACCCACCGGTGTGTTCCGATGAAGGCGCTGATCGCGAAACGCGTCGACTCCGGAACGCCGGACACGAGCGAGATCCGCGATCTCGCGACTGCGGCCGGATACACCGTCGTCGGCGAGGTAACCCAGTCACGGAAAGCGGACGCGGCGCTCCAGCTCGGTGAGGGGAAAGCCGAGGAACTCGCCGATCGCGTCGTCGAGAGCGACGCGACCACCGTCATCTTCGACAACCGGCTTGGCCCCTACCAGATGTACAATCTGGGGCAACTGCTTCCCGACGGTGTCGAGGTGATCGATCGGTTCACGCTGATCCTCGAAATCTTTGGCCAGCGGGCCCAGACCCGGAAGGCACAACTCCAGGTCGAACTCGCCGAACTCCGATACGAACTCCCGCGAGCGGAGGCCAAGACCAGTCTGGCCAAACGCGAAGAGCATCCCGGGTTCATGGGGCTCGGCGAGTACGACGAGAGCCGCGAACAGGACATCAAAAACCAGATCAGCCGGATCAGAGACGAGCTCGAAGCGATCGAGCAGACGGAAGAGCAGCGACGGGAACGCCGTCGCGACTCCGGATTCGATCTCGTTGCGCTTGCCGGCTACACGAATGCTGGGAAATCGACCCTGTTGCGCCAGCTCGCAGACGACCTGGACGTCGAAGAGAACGAGGAGCTCCACCCCGACCTCGACCCGACGGCCGAGTCGGAAGACAACCTGTTTACGACGCTCGGCACGACGACGCGACGGGCCGATATCGAGCCACGGGACGTGCTCGTGACCGACACCGTCGGCTTCATTAGCGACCTCCCCCACTGGCTCGTCGAGTCGTTCAAGTCGACGCTGGACTCGGTCTACCGCGCGGATCTGGTCTTGCTCGTCGTCGACGTCAGCGAGCCGATCGACGAGATCCACGAGAAACTCGTCACCTGTCACGACACCCTTTACGAGCGAAACGAGGCCCCGATCGTGACGGTGCTGAACAAGATCGACGCGGTCGACGACGCGGAACTCGCCGAAAAACGGGACGCACTCTCGGCGCTCGCACCGAACCCGGTCACGGTCAGCGCCCGGGAGGGAACGGACGTCGATACCCTCCTCGATCGGATCGATCGGGAACTCCCGCCGTGGGAAGACGAGCGACTCGTGTTGCCGATGACCGACGACACGATGAGCGTCGTCTCCTGGATCCACGACAACGCGAACGTCGAAGACGTCACCTACGGCGACGAGGACGTCCTCGTCGCCTTCGAGGCCCGGCCGGCAGTGATCTCTCAGGCCCGATCGCGAGCGAGCGAACTCGAGGCAACGGCAGCCGAGTCCGCCTGAGGCAGGTTGCTAGTACCGATTCAGCGGTCCAAGCCGAGACGGTCGTGGACATGCCAGAGTCGAGCACACCAATCCGTATCGACCCCCTCGATCGAGGCGCAGACGGACGCGGTGTCGATCGAGCCGATGGCGAGGTGTCCATCCGTGTCCTGATCCCGAGCTTTTAACCTGCTTACCTGTGTCCGGTCAGGTATGACCCGTGTTGCAATAATCGGCGCGTCGATGACCCAGTTCGGACAGCGCGAGGGCTGGATCCAGGAGCTCTTGGCAGAGGCCGGCCTGGCGTGTCTCGCTGATGCGAACGTCGACGCCGCCGACGTCGAGCATCTGTACGTCTCGAACATGGCAAGCGGCGAGTTCGAGGGGCAGACGGGTGTAATGAACGGGCTGGCACACGACCTCGATGCGATGCCGGCGTACACCCAGCGGATCGACCAGACCAGTTCCAGCGGCGGGGCCGGCATCTACGCCGCCTGGCAATCGATCGCCAGCGGGGCAAGCGAGATGACGATGCTCGTCGGCGGCGAGAAAATGACACACAGGACGACCGGGGAGGCGACGGACGTCATCGCGTCGCTTACCCACCCGGCGGAGTACAAAACCGGCGTCACCCTGCCCTCGTTTGCGGGCCTGACCGCACGACACTACTTAGAACGGTTTGACGCCCCCCGAGAGAGCCTCGGGAAGGTGGCTGTCAAGAATCATAAAAACGGTGTCGACAACCCAAAGGCGCAGTTCCAGAAGGAAGTCGACCTGGAGACGGTACTGGAGTCACCGATCGTCGCCGACCCCCTGCGACTGTATGACTTCTGTCCGATCACCGACGGCTCGGCGGCGCTCATGTTCTGTCCCGAATCGATCGCCCAGGAATACACCGACGAGTACGCGATCGTCGCGGGGGTCGACGGGGCGACGGACACACAGGTCGTCCACGAGCGCGAGGACCCGACGATCATGGGTGGTGTCGTCGAGAGCGGCAGCGGGGCCTACGAGATGAGTGGCTACGGGCCCGACGACATCGACGTGGCGGAGCTCCACGATATGTTTACGATCCTCGAGTTCCTCCAGATGGAGGGGCTGGGCTTTGCCGAGCAGGGAGAAGCCTGGAAACTCGTCGAGGAGGGGTATACGGAGCGTGATACCGGCGAACTGCCGGTCAACACCTCTGGCGGCCTCAAGTCGAAAGGCCACCCACTCGGAGCGAGCGGCGTCGCCCAGGCGGTCGAGATTTACGAACAACTCGTCGGCGAAGCAGGTCCACGACAGGTCGAGGCGGACGTCGGGCTGTGTTGTAACGTCGGCGGCTTCGGTAACTGTGTAATTACGACGATCATGGAGTCTGGACAGATGGAGGCAGGACAATGACGATGGACGCGACACGCTACGCGAACGGATCGATTACGTATCCCGGCCACCCGCGTGGCCCAGGTGGAGCAGAGCCAGTCGAGACAGTCGACCTCAGCGAGTACACCGCCGAGGTCGTCACGTGGACGACGAGTATGGCGACACCGCCCGGCGTCCGCGAACCGAACACGCTCGCGATCGTCGAGTTCGACGTGGACGGTGAGCCTGTTCGGGCGATCGGGCAGGCGACGACCGACGAAATCGAGACCGGCGATGAGGTGCGGCCGGTGTACGTCGAGGAGCTTCGCGAACCCGGCGCAGGCATCAGAGAACCCGAGAGTCAGGCCTGGGACGGCTACCGGTTCGAGCCGGTTTAACTATCGTCGCGTTTGCGATCGTCGCCATCCGTTGTGGTATCGTCGTTGCCCACTGACCTGGACTCGGGAGTCGCTGAATCTGTCCCGTCGCTATCCGGCTCGTCTTCGCCAGTCGCAGTATCGGCGTGATCACCGCTGGCGTCCTCGGAACTGGCGTCGTCGGCTCCCGGGCTGACATCCGTCTCCGACTCGCTTTCCCGGTCTGCGTATCGATCCTTCAACGTCTCCAGTTCCGCGTCCACGTCGACATCGGCCGACGACGCCTCCTCGTCCGCCGCGACACCGCCGTCGGTCCGATCGCCGTCGGGTTCGTCGATGTCGATCTCGATCGTCTCGCCCTCATTTGCGTCCGTCTCGCGATCGGGGGCCGTGGCTTGCAGTCGCCGATCGACGTCCGCGCGGAGTTTGCGGGCCTCCGTCAGCAGGTCGCGGGCCTCGCTGTCTGCGGGGAGCGCCCCCTCGGAGACGGCCCGCTGGAGCCGTTCGAGGACGGTATCGAGCTGTGAGAGCGTCGTCTGGCGAAGCTCGGCCGCGCGCTCGCCGGTGCCCGCCGTGCCCGTCTTCGTTCGGACCTGATCGCGAACCTCTCGTTCGGTTCGGACGATCTTGAGACCGCGCTGGAACGCCTCTAACGTGCGAACGCTGGCCTCGAGTGCGGCGAGCAACGCCGGCACCGCGACCTCGTCCGTGAGCCGAAGGAGTTCACCCGGCGTAGGTGGGCGAAGCCGTGGCGGCCCGAGCGGCGATCGACGCCGCGAGTCGTCGAGTTCCAATCGAAGCTCGTCGATCGTCCGGGTGAGCTCGCGAAGCGCCGTGGCGAGTTCGTCGTCGTCATCGACCATAGGGCACCTACGGACTCCGTTCTAAAAAGCCGGCCGATCGGTTGGATTTCCGATCAGAAGCCGGCAAACCCAGAATTCCAGTTCAGGAGGCCAAAATATTTATTATATCTCCCGTACGTCGATATAAAAGATGGAAAACGAGCGAGAGACCGTCGTTACGGAGCAAACGACGTTCTCACAGGCGCTTGCAACGCTCAAACAGGACGGAAGCAACATCCTGTTCGTTGGGGCGGACACGGCCGGCGCTCACGACGCCGCCTGTGACCGGGTACTGGGTGGGTCAAACGCCGGATATCGTCTCTTCGTCACCAACGGGGCCCGACGGAACGCGTCCGACAGCACAGATGGCGCTTCCGAACGGACCCAGACGATCGATTACGCCGCAGTAGAGCCGCCGGCGCCCGAGTTCGAGTCATCGACTGGGGAGCCACCACTCGGTGCGCTCGGAATCGAAATCATCGAAACGATCGAGGCGCTCACTGCCGACCAGGACAGTCTCGAACCGGCCGATTTTCGGCTCTGTCTCGACTCACTCGTTGTGCTCTTGCAGGACCACAGTTCCGAGAGCGTGTTCCGACTGCTTCACATGATCACGTCGCAAGTCGACCGCGTCCAGGGGATGGGCCACTATCATTTGCCGGTCGATCGCACCCACGATGCCGTCAACCTCCTCGAACCGCTGTTCGACGCGATTGTCGAGGTCCGATCGCGTGGTGAGCGGTATGAACAGCGCTGGGAGCTTCGGGACTGGGAGACCTCGACCGAGTGGTTGCCACTCGACTCGACTCCGTAACCGCTGATCGGTGGCTATGGAACCGGCGAGTCCAGCGTCCGCGGACGAGCGCCGATCCAAGCGTTTTTGTCGACGCTGTACACCGACTCTGATATGCGAATCGAGAACAGCTTTATTCCTGTCGAGGGTGTCGGCAAGGTCACCGAACGCCGACTGTGGGAACACGGTATCACACACTGGGATGCGTTCGACGGCAGCGTCGTCGGCCCGACGATCGGCGATCGGATCGAGGCGTTCATCGACGAGGGTCGAGACCATCTGGCACGCGGCGATATCGCGCCGTTTGCAGCGGCACTACCGGCTTCGAGTAGATGGCGACTCTACGAAAATGTCAAAGACGAAACCTGCTTTCTGGACATCGAAACGACCGGGTTGGACCCGAGCTGTGAAGACGTTACCACAGTCACATGCTACTGTGGCGGGGAGACGACGACGTTCGTGAAAGATCGGGATCTCACGGCCACGCGACTCGGGGCCGAACTCGAGACGGCCTCGTTGCTGGTGACGTTCAACGGCAAGCGCTTCGACGTTCCGTTCCTCGAAACCTGCTTCGACCTCGAGGTCACGACTCCTCACGTCGATCTCATGTACCCCTGTAAGCAACTCGGACTCGACGGCGGCCTCAAAGCGATCGAACGAGAGCTCGGAATCGAGCGGGACATGCCGGAGCTCAGCGGGCGCGATGCCGTCCGTCTCTGGTATGCATACGAGCGCGGCGACGAGTCCGCCCTCGATCGGCTCGTCGACTACAATCGGGCCGACACGGAGAACATGGAGCCGCTGATGGAGGTCGTCACCGATCGGCTCCACGAGACCGTTTTTGAGGCGGCACAGTCTACCGACTGATACGGATCGGTGTCGGTTGTTCTGGTGTTGTTGGACTCCGTCCGACTGGCCGCGGCGCGTCGCTCCGCGCTAACCGCCGGTCTCGTCCAACTGATCACCGATACCGAACGACAATTCAGGGCGGGGAGGATGTCAAGCTTTGTGATTTTCCCGTTCGGAGAGCGATACCTCGCCGTCGCTCGTGACGACGATATCGTAGCCACAGAACCGAAATTCGACCGTCCCAGTCGCTCTTTCGGACCCGTTCTGGCGGGGTGCAAACAGCGAATCGAGCGCCTCGGGGTTGACGACGTCATACAACGCCTCGTATTCAGGAGGTTCGAATTCCATTGGATCGATCCCCTCGCGTTCGGCTACCGCTGTAATAACCCGAAAACTGAGTGAGCCAGCTTCGTCCGTGTCCGACTGATCGAGTGAGAGTAGCATTGACCGGACTCTTTCTGTCTCCGGATATAAATCCTCTGGCCTCAACCCGTGCCTGTAGTACAGATGAAGACATCAATGAATGGTATCTACCATCAGTGATTATTTTGGGTAGTATCTATGATTTACTTATAGAAGAGTCACACGTTCCTGAAGAGTACCTGTGCCGATATCCTGGTTCCAAGCAGGGCTTGTGCGTTATCATTCGGATGCGGTGATACGTCAGCAACGAACTGGCGGCCGACGGCTACGGTGGAGATCACATCGGTACTTTCGAAGACGGCCAGAATACGCTGTCACGTCTCGTCGCGATCGGTATCGACGATCATAGTCTGCTCTCTGCATCCCCACTTCCCCGTCCGACCGACCGCAAGTCGCTGTGACCGTGCTTGCCGAATCGGTCACCGCAGGGAGCCATGTGGGACCTCGATCGGTGCCCTATGGAACGACGTCTACTGGATCATCCGTGAGTATGTACGTCTCCGGATCGTCGTCCTCGTAGACACACAACCATTCCGGGCCAACCATCGCACTGAGGCGTGGTGCGTGTCGTGCCGGTACCGGTACGTGCTCCGTTTCGAGCCCGTGTCTGGGCAAGACCAAGCGATCGTTCATCTAACCCCCAGCAGATATCTGTAACTCACAACACATAAATTTAGTTATTATTATGTGAGTACTGTTCGATCGCCTGGGGGTGATCGATCCACCACGGGCGTGGCCGCGTTCGGACATTGATCGGGCGCGAGGCTGAACCCGAGAGCCGCATCGATCGACTCCGTGAGTCAAATCCCACTTCTGGCTCTGTCACACCTCACGCCCGTTCTTCGAAAAACAAGCCAGGGGTGGGATTTGAACCCACGAAGTCTCGATTACAAGTCGAGTGCATGAACCGCCCATGCTCCCCTGGCGCTGGCTACTGATTAACGGTCCTCCTTTGAGTGTGTATCGTTTTCCGATCGATCGTCAATCGGCTGCGCCAGGCCGATTCTGAAGGCGTCGTACCCCTTCGAGCGATAGAATTCCCGTGCGTCCTCGTTGTCGGCCATCACCTCCAGAACTAGCGTCTCGGCTCCTCGTTCGGCGAGTGCGGATTCGGCGGCGTCTAGCAACGCGCCACCGATCCCCTGTCCGCGGGAGGCCGGTTCGACGTAGAGGTTCGAAAGAACGCCCCGCGTCCTATCGAGCGTCAGTGAGCCGTGTTCGATCGAAAACGACGCGAAGCCGACGATGTTGCCGTCGGTACGGGCAACGTAGAGCCCGTCGGCGTGGCAGTGAGCGGCGAGCGTTTCTCGCATCGTCTCACGGTTCTGTTCGGCTCGAACAGCCGAGCCGTACTCGCGTTGGCCGCGGGCCAGCCGGACCCACAGTTCGGTGATCGGCTCGATATCACGCTGTGTCGCCGGTTCGATCGCTGGTGGTACCATTGTCGAGTGGTCCTGTGGTTGCTGCCGTTGTCTCGTCCCCTCGACGGCGCGTCCGTCGCGAGGACCGGTCGGTACACCCTGTTGTCCGGGCCATTGAAAACTGCTTCGCATCGACGCACTCGTCGTCGGGAACCGGTACTGACCGACGCCGAACCGACGATCAGACGGCTCGACAGTCCGGACAGACGAGCTGTCCGTTTACATCCCGTAGCGCGTCGGCAAGCGAGCCACAGGCCTCACAGACGCCTTGTGTGGAGAACTCGTCGCCGCCGTTGGGGCGCAACGCGTCATCGGAGCTGTTTTCCATCCCTATCGGTGCGTCGTCGACACCGCGCTCTCGGTCGACCGCGGTCCCCATCGGTGGCGTCGTGGCGACCGTCCCCTGGAACGAGCCTGCGGCGGCGATGACGTCGCGTTGCGTGACCACACCGAGGAGATCACCGTTCTCCTCGACGACGATATTGCGGACGTTCTGGCGCCCCATCATCGTCGCAACGTCGGTGACAGATCGATCGGGGCCGACAGTGATGACTGGCGTCGTCATGGTCTCCCCGACGGTCGTCTCGGCTGGCGCTGTCTCGTCGGCGACGAGTCCGAGCACGTCCCACTCGGTCATGATGCCGACAGGGTCGGTGCCACGAACGACAAGGACACAGCTCGATCGTTCCTCGCGCATGAGGCGGACGGCCCCGAGGACGGTGTCGGATTCGCTGACACCGACGTATTCGTTCGTCAGGATATCCCTGACCGACAGTTCCGATTCCATGTGTGAACAATACCCACAGATGGGCTAAAAGTTACCCCCGGCACGTTTAAGACTCTCCGGACTGAATATTGGCAGTTCAGACACAGCGGCGGCTACCAGTCGAGTTCGACTCTGGTTCCGTCCGCCCGGCAGGTTTCGAGAGCGTGTTTCGCGCCGAAGCCAGCCTCGTGGGCGGTGGGACCGCGACCGACACCGACCTGCAGTTCGACACCAACCGATTCTTCGACGTGGGCGATCGCCGCTTCGTACTCGGGTAGACCGAGTTCGGGACAGACGACGATGATGTTGTCACCGCCGACGAAAAAGGAGAGGCTGTCGTGGCTGTGGCGCATGTGGCTCATGAGCGCTGCGTACCCCTGCTCGATTTCGATGAAGCTGTCGTAGGCGTTGAGTTCGTCCGTATACTGGCCAGTCGCGTTGATGACGTCGAAGTGGGCGATCTGGACGTCGTCGTCGGTCCGGTGGTCGTCGTCGATGACGCGTCCGTCGAGGATCTCGCGTCGGTTTTTGTCCTGTGCACTGCCAGCATTCTGGAGGGAAGCAGTTGCGTCTGCAAGCGCCTGGACGGGATCCGTCCCCGTTGCGACGCCGAGACTCAGTGTGACCGGATACCGGTTGCTAACGGATTCCTGGAGGAGTTCGTGATCGTCGATCGAGAGCCCGTTCGTAACCGCGATCATGTTGTCAAAGCGCGTAAAGAATGTGTACCCATCACGGTTGCCGACGAACTGGGAGATGTCGGCGTAGAGTCGTGACTGCATCGTCTGGAGATCCGCTTCTCGGCGTGGTTCCGGCGTCACCGTCCACGGTCCATAGTTGTCTATCTGGACCAGCGTAACCTGCGTATTACTCACGGTAGTGGGAAATTTCGAACGCGATCGGATAAGTGATACGCAATCCAGATCCGTGATGGGGTGTCTCGATCGAGGGCGGCCGCGAGTACCGATCAGTCGATCGCGACAGTCGAGGTCGGCCGCGAGTCGATCGGAGAGACCGACTGCAAGCCGACCTGTTCAGGCGCGTTTTTTCTCCGGATCTGACCCCTGTGGGTGATATTCCCAGAAGTCGCCGGCCCGCATTGCCGCACCGACGGCCTTGTGCATGTCAATCATGGTCTCGAACTCCTCCGGTTCGACGTACTCGAAAATCTCGCTGAGTGCGACGACCGTCTCGTAGTTGATCCGGATCGGATGGTCCCCATACTCCGCGACGAACTCGTCGCGGTTCATCGGGAAGTCCTCTTCTTCGTCGACCTTGTCGGCAATGATCCGCATATCGAACTTGCGCATCCCTTCGCTGCCCGCTTCGCCGTCGGGGTCGTGTGGCCAGTCTCTGCTCATACGCTCACGTGTGTGTGGCGTCCGCAAAAGCGTTACTCTCCGGTCGACGGGCAACTGTCCGGATACTTGCGACCGGTCAGAAGACGTAGTGGGCGATCTCTTCTGAGTCGCAGGTCGGACACTCGTCGACGTCTTTCGGAAGCTTCTCGCCGCAGTTTCGACACTCGTACAGTTCGACACTGCTGTCGGTCGATCGTAACGCATCAAGCACTCCCATCTGTGGGTTCCCCTACACTCTTTTTTCGCGCATATCACTATAAATCCTATTCGTTACCGTGTAGATAGTCATCAATTCAGGGCGGTTTCTCGATTACCTATGTCGAAACCGATCACAGTCAAACACATCGTGACCGATCACCAATGTCCGGTGGGGATTCCGACACCGTTCCCGGGCAGCGGAAAAATGGATGTCGATCGTCGGGACGACGGGACACCGGTCTCCGATCAGTCGTCTGCCGTCGCCTCCGGATCCGCTCGCTCTCCAAGAATTTCCTCGCGATGTTCGTCCAAGAGCGGGGCGCGGCCGCGTGGCTCCGGGTTCGTTTCGGTCATTTTGATCGGCGAACCCGCGATCTCGACCGTTTCTCCGGAGCCAGGCTGTTCGACGGGAACGAGCATTTCCCGATCGTGGACGTGCGGGTCGGCAAAGATGTCGTCGGTGTCCTGGACGGGGGCGACGGGCACGCGCCCTTCGAGGGCGTCGACGAGGTCGTCCGTCGAGCGATCGGCGGCCCAGTCTGCAATCTCTTCGCGGAGCTGTTCGCGACTCGCGAGCCGATCGGCTGGTGTCGCGTACGCCTCGGCCAGCTCCGGTCGATCCATGGCCTCACAGACGGCCTCCCAGTGGCTGGTGCCGAAGGCGGCGATGACGGCGTGACCGTCCGTCGTCTCGAAGGCGTCGTAGGGGAACAGCGTCGGATGGGAGTTCCCACGGCGACTCGGGGGCTCGCCCGTGTAGGAGTGCTGGTAGATCGCTCGCTCGGTCATGCTGATCATCGAGTCGTACATGCCCGTATCGACGTATTGGCCTTCGCCGGTCTGGGCGCGATGGTTGACCGCCGCGAGAATACCGACACAGTTCAGCGTCGCAGTGAACAGATCGCCGATGCCGGGACCGACTTTCGTCGGTGGCCCGTCTTCCTGACCGGTAATCTCCATGACGCCACCGAGTGCCTGCGCGATGAGGTCGAAAGAGGGCTGGCCCTGTCGATGTGTTTCTCCCGTGCGCGGGTCACCAAAGCCACGGATCGAGGAGTAGATCAGCTCGGGATTGTACTCCCGAAGCGTCTCGTAGCCGAGGTCGTACTTCTCCATCGTCCCCGATCGGTAGTTCTCGACGACGACGTCCGCTTGCTCGACGAGTGTGAGGAAATCGTCACGGTCTCCCTCGTCGCCGAAGTTCAGTTCGATGCTGCGCTTGCCGCGGTTGACACTTTGAAAGTAGCCGCCGTACGCTTCCTCATCGGGGTCGTCGACGTGTGGCGGGTTCGATCGGATTAGATCGCCGCCCGGGCGTTCGATCTTGACGACGTCTGCGCCCATATCCGCGAGTAACATCGTACAGTACGGGCCCGCGAGGACCTGGGTGAGATCCAGCACGCGAAGGTTCGACAGTGCTCCCATATGCTCTCCGGTTCCGTGAGCAGCCGCAAAACCTTTACTATTGATCATTAACATTGTGTTTGTGTACCACGGTGGCGCCCCCGGCCGTGTTTAAGGAGTATTATCATGGAAGATCATTAACTTTATAATGCACACTCCCATGGCTACGGATACGATGTCCCAAACGGTCGTCCTCGGCGTGATCGGTTCGGATGCCCACGTCGTCGGAATCACAATCTTAGAGCAGGCCTTCAGTGCAGCTGGCTTCGATGTCGTCAACCTCGGTGTGCAAACCTCCCAGGAGGAGTTCGCCGAGGCCGCGGTAACCCACGATGCATCGGCTGTACTGGTCTCCTCGCTCTACGGCCACGCCGAGCAGGACTGCCAGGGATTTCACCGTGTCCTCGAGGATGCGGGTGTCGACGCGACTACCTACATCGGTGGCAACCTCGCGGTCGGCCAGGACGACTTCGAGCAGACCCGGACCACGTTCCGGGAGCTCGGGTTCGATCGCGTCTTCGACTCCGAGACCGATCCCGAGGAGGCGATCGAGGCCCTGCGACAGGACCTCCAGATCCGTCCAACAGAAGCCGAGCGCGTGACTGTCTCATCCTAGATGATACGAGACGAACGCCTCCCCGCTGACGAGCTACGGCGTATCGACGACGACATTCGATCGGCGTGGCCGACCGGCGCTGACGCCGACTTCGAGGACGCGATTGCCTACCACGAGTCGTTGCCCGACTACAAGCGGTTTGCGGACGTGCTCGAATCGGCCGACAAGCCGCTCTTACAGCCACGGGCCGGCGTCCCTCGACTCGGCGATCAGATCGAACTCCTCGACTACCTCCACGAGACGGGCGGCGCCGACCTCCTGCCGACCACGATCGACTCGTACACGCGCGACAACGAGTACGAGAAAGTCCAGGAGGGCCTCGACAAAGCCCGTGAGACGGGCGAAGACACCCTCAACGGGTTTCCCGCCGTCAACCACGGCGTCGACGGCTGTCGCGAACTAATCGACGCAGTCGACGCCCCGATCGAGGTCCGCCACGGCACACCCGACGCCCGACTGCTCGCCGCGATCACCTTCGCCGGCGGCTTCCAGAGCTTCGAGGGTGGGCCGATTTCCTACAACATTCCCTATACGAAGCGCCACGGCCTCGAAGAGACGATCGAGAAGTGGCAGTTCGTCGATCGACTCGCAGGGGCCTACACCGAACGCGGCGTCCGCATCAACCGCGAGCCCTTTGGCCCGCTGACCGGCACCCTCGTCCCGCCGTCGATCGCGATCGCGATCATGATCGTCGAAGGCCAGCTCGCGGCGACCCAGGGGGTTCGATCGATCACGCTCGGCTACGGGCAGGTCGGCAACGTCGTGCAAGATGTCGCCGCCCTCAACGCCTTGCAGAAACTGGGCAACGAGTACCTTCCCGACGAGGTTGTCGTCACGACAGTTTTCCACGAGTGGATGGGCGGGTTCCCGCCCGACGAGGCCCGCGCAAACGGCGTCATCGGTCTCGGTGGGATGACCGCCGCGATTGCCAAGCCGGACAAGGTCATCACCAAATCTCCACAGGAGTTCCAGGGCGTTCCGACCAAAGAGGCAAACGCCGCTGGCCTCCGGACGACGCGCCAGGTGATCGATATGGCGATCGAACAGGAGATCGACATCGACGGCATCGCCGAGGAACAGGAGCTGATCGAACGCGAGACCCACTGTCTGATGGACACGATCTTCGACCACGGCGACGGCGACGTCGTCCAGGGAACGATCACGGCCTTCGAATCGGGTGCACTCGATGTGCCCTTTGCCCCGAGTGATAGCGCCAACGGTGCTATCTTGCCGGCCCGTGACGACGACGGTCGTGTGCGCATCTTCGAGTGGGCCGATCTCGAGATGGACGACGACATCAAAGAGATCCACCAGGCCCGGCTCTCGATGCGTGCGGACACCGAAGGTCGCAAACAGTCGTTCCGGATGGTGGCAGACGACGTCGACGCGATTAGCGACGGCAAACTTATCGGCCGTCCACAGGGTGATGTGTGATGGAAATTACAGGTGTTCACGCGACGCCCGGCTACGCCGGGTTCTTCTTCGACGACCAGCGCGCGATCAAGGACGGCGCCGAACAGGACGGGTTCACCTACGACGGCGACCCCGTCACCGACGGCTTCGAGGAGATCCGCCAGGCCGGCGAGACGCTCATCGTCGACGTCGAGCTATCGGACGACACTGTGGCCCGGGGAGACTGTGCGGCAGTCCAGTACTCCGGCGCTGGCGGACGCGACCCGCTGTTTCAGGCCGAAGCATACGCGCCCGTCATCGAGGGCCCTGTCGCCGAGGAACTCACTGGCCGTGACGCGACAGCGTTCCTCGCGAACGCCGAACTGCTCGAGGACCTCGTCGTTGGGGGCGATCGACTCCACACGGCGATCCGGTATGGTGTCTCGCAAGCGCTGCTCGCTGCAGCCGCCGCCGCCGAAAAGAGGACACGGACGGACGTCCTGGCCGACGCACTCGGTACCGAGCCTGCGACGGAGCCCGTGCCCGTTTTCGGCCAGTCCGGCGACGATCGGTACACCAACACCGAGAAGATGTTCGTCAAAGGCGTTCCCGTGCTCCCACACGCGCTGATCAACAGCGTCGAGAAAATCGGCGCGGACGGCGAGACGCTGCGAGAGTACGTCGCGTGGCTCGCCGAGCGATCGCAGGAACTCGGTCCCGACGGCTACGACCCCCGGTTCCACATCGACGTCTACGGAATGATCGGGGAACTCTTCGGCGCACCCTACGATCGCGACGAGGTCGTCGACTACTTCGCGACACTCGAAGCGGCGGCTGCTCCGTTCCCGATCCAGATCGAGGGGCCGATGGATGTCGGTAGCCGCCCCGACCAGATCGCAGCGATGACCGAACTCCGTGAGGGGCTAACCGACGCTGGCGTCGGCGTCGATATCGTCGCCGACGAGTGGTGTAACACGTTCGATGATGTCCAGGCGTTTGTCGATGCCGAGGCTGCAGACGTCGTCCAGATCAAGACGCCCGATCTGGGTGGGATTCATCGGAGCGGACAGGCTGTCCAGTACTGTGCGGGGACCGAAACGCGGGCCTACCTCGGTGGCACCTGCAACGAAACGGAAACCTCCGCACGCGCCTGTGCGCACGTCGCCCTCGCGACCGACGCCGCACAGGTGCTCGCAAAGCCCGGTATGGGCTTCGACGAGGGGTACATGATCGTCGAAAACGAGATGCGACGAACGATCGCTCGCCGTGAGCGCGACCAGCACACTACCGACGAACTCACCGCAGATGACTGAGGACACACCAGACGCTCTCGACTGGACCGACACAGAAACGTTCACACGGGCACTCGATCGGGCCGAGACGAAGGCGAAAGGAAACCACTTCGAGGATTTCGCCGACGGCGACGTGATCGAACACGACGCCGGACTCACGCTCACCCGCTGGGGCAACGAGTCCTGGATGAGCCAGACGCTCAACCACGATCCGGCGTACTGGCGGCCCGACGCCGCCCGCGATCGGGGATTCGACGAGCCACCGATCCATCCTGACTACCTCACCGCCGCCACGCTTGGAATCTCAGTCGAGGAGTTGAGCGAGAAAGGTGGCTACTTCCTCGGGCGGACCGACGTCCGATTTCCCGGCACACCCGTCTACCCAGGCACCGATCTCCACGTCGAAAGCGAGGTCGTGGGTACGGCCACCTCCAGTTCACGGCCCGAATACGGGATCGTCTCCTGGCGAACGCGCGCCAGGGATGGCGACACCGGCGAGATACTGTGCTCTTACGAGCGGACAAACATGATCCCACGGCGAGAGCCAGTGTCGACCGATGGTAGCGGGGCAACGACAGCCGACGAGAGCGACGACGGCCCCGACCTTCCGAGCGTGTTCGTCACTCCCGAGGGTAGCTCCTACGAGGATTTCGTCGAGGCCCTCGAAAAAGCTGGGAGGCGCGACGCTGCCGTTGCCTACCGCCACGAACGTGGCCGCACACAGGACGACGTCACCGTCGCATCGCTTCCGCTTTCGACGCTCAACACGGCCAAACAACACCACAACGCGGACGTCATGGCCGACTCGCCGTCGGGCGATATCGTCACCTACGGCGACGTTACCCGATCGACCGCACTCGGCCACGCCCGATCGGACGAACGAACCTGGCGGGAAGTCGGCTTCGACGACGAGTCGTTCCATACGTTCGTCACGCCCGGAGACACCGTTTATGCGTTTACACGCGTCCTCGACGCGGAAGACGACGCCTCGATCGACGAGGCGGGTACCGTACGATTCGAACACATCGCGTTCAACCAGCACGACGAACCCGTCTACTCGGGAACGCGCACGGCCGAGATTCGCACGCGGCCCAGCTGATCACATCGCCCAGTACCACCACCCAAACATCCATCCAACTCACAGATTCACCCAATTCAGCCATGACCGACGACATCCGACTCTGTCGAACCTTCCAGACCGCACCGGCCGCCGTTCCGAAAGACGACTCGGCGAAGTATCTCCGATCGGGCCTCACGGCCGAGGGATTCCAGGCCCCAGACTGGCTCGTTCCCGATATGGAAGACGGGACCGCACCGAATATGAAAGATGAGGGTCTAGCGAACACGATCGACCTCGTTCCCAACCACGACTTCCCCGGGGAGATCTGGCCCCGTGTCGAGTGGAGCTACGAGGACGCCTCCTTTCGCGATCGTGGCCGCGAACAGATCGATCGGCTCGTCGGCGAGATCGGTGACCACCTGGACGGCATCGTCGTCCCCAAGGTCGGCCGCGTCGCGGATGTCGAACGCGCTGCGAGCGTGGTCGCCGAGGCCGAGGCCGAGTACGGCTATCCCGACGGATCGATCCGTCTTTCGATCATCGTCGAGACGGGCCGCGCCCGATCGGATCTCCGCGAAATCTCGAAATTCGGGGCCGACTCCCGGCTGACTGGCCTCGTCTTCGGTCCCGTCGACTACGCCGCCGAACTCGGCGCGCGTGACCTCGGCGACGGCCGGCCACGCTGGGATTCTCTCCTCGAAACGCTCTCGAACGAGGCCAGCGCCGCTGGCTTGCTCGCGATCGGCGGCCCCTTCGACGACCTGTTCAAAGAGCGAGCCGGCCTGACCTACTACAACGCCGACGCCTACGCGGAGCAGGTCGAACACGAAGCCCATCTCGGCCTCGATGGGTCGTGGTCGCTCTATCCAAAACAGACGATCCAGGCCAATACGATCCACATGCCGACGCCGGAAGAACTCGAACGCGACGTGAGCAAGATCGAGCGGTTCAACGCGGCCAAACGCGAGGGGACCGGCGCGGTTACGCTGGACGGCCAGATGGTCGACGAAGCCACGTTCAAGGTCTTCCGCAACACCGTCCAGCAGGTCCGGGCGATCGACGGAACCCGGCCCGAACAGACGGCCGAGTACTACGACGAGGCGCTGCTCGATCGGGCTCGGGAGCTTGAACTGTCCTACGAGTAGCGGCCGTCACTCGAACGTCCACGACGTCTCGATCTCCGGCGGGTTCTGGAGCGTCTCGTACACCACACAGTACCGCTCGGTGTATTTTTCGATAGCTGCCTGCGTGTCGGCGTCCAGATCACCCTCGACCGAGACGTCGAGGCGGATATCCTCGAAGCCCACGGGCACGTCCTCGTCGACGCCCATCGTACCGCGAAGATCGAGATCACCACTGGCCTCGACGCTGATCTCGGCGTCGACACCGAAGTTCTCCGCGACAGCCTGGCCGGTGAGCTGTGCACACGCTGCAAGCGCTCCCAGTAGGAGGTCGCCGGAGCAGGCTCCCGTCCCGGGACCGCCGGCCCCTTCGTGGAGCTCAGCCTCGTAGATCGCTCGCCCGATGTCTACGCTACAGGATCGGACATCGTCCTGTTCATCGCCCGTCGCAGTGAGCGTGAGCTGGGCTTTCTCGGGATCCGTTTCGTACGCTTCTTTGAGTGGTTGCTGCTCTGCTTGCAAGTCACGCTCTGACATGGTGGGAGAACGGACGACACCGTGACGAATGAATCTGTGGGTGCGATCGATCGGGATTCGCTTCCCACCATCCACGCGTCGCTTCTCACGTGTTGTTCGTCGTAAAAACGGTGGGGATGGGATTTGAACCCATGAGTCCAGAAAGGACAGTTGCTCTCAAGGCAACCGCATTAGGCCGCTCTGCCACCCCACCTCACCTCTCCCTATCCCGTCCGTTCAAAAAGGGTTATCGGTCTTGGCCCGCCCGATCGATCATCCCATCCGCACCAACAGTCAGCCCGAACTCCTCGACGACGGCAGCCGTGGCCTCGCCACCCGGCCGATCGGCCCGCGCTCGCGCGTCGAGGGCCGCGATCGTCGCACAGAGTCCGGCCTCCGAGTCGATCGTCGGAAGCATCGGTGCGAAGCCAAGCTCGTGGCCGGCGTCGACAGTTCGATCGGCGAGCGTCGACAGCGAGGGGGTGTCGTAGGCGTCGGTGAAATCGATCGGGTCGGCGAATGCGGCGAGATAGGTCTCGCCGCCAGTGGCGGGGCCAAGGACGACATCGTGGCGGCGAATCGACATCGCCGCACCGTCGATCTGGGTGCGGGCGACGAGCGGGACGGTCGGTTCGAGTACACCGACGCTCGTGAGTGTCTCCTGTTCGAGCAGGTGGGTGACCGTGTTGCCGACTCTGGCCGCGTGTGTCGAGCCGACCTGGCGCTCAAACCGGACGTCGTCGGTCGTCGCCAGCGCGTCGTCGACGACGGTCCGGATCGCAGTCTCCGGGTCGCCATGGGCGTACTCCTCGGGTACCGTCGACGCGTCGCGGTAGTTGACCAGCAGGTCGGCCCCGCTTGCGTCCACTGCCCGCAACACGTCGGTTACGGCGCCCTCGTAGAGAGCCGTCGCCGCCGATTCCGATAGGGGTGTCCGATCGACGAGCGACGACAGGACGAGCCCGTCTCGGGGCGGATCAACCGGGACAACGATGAGCATACCTCCACTCGAACCGCCTGGGCCTTGAACACGGCGCTTCCGGTCGGGACGGTCGATCGATCCTGGTAGCGGCTGGCGATCGAAGCCGTTCTGGTCGACAGGTTCGGTTGTAGTCGTACTGATGGCGGTCGACACCGGACCCGTTTCCGATCGGTACTGGCTTCAGACGCCGACGGCCGACGCGATCAGCGTTCCCGCCGTCCCTTCGTCTGGCGGTAATCCGACGCCATCAACTCGACGAACTGTTCGAGCCACGTCTGGGTCTGTGCGTCAGTCTGCGTGCCCGGATCGAGCATGGGGACGAGCGCAAAGCCACGGCCACGGATCGTCTCGCCGTGGACGTCCGGCAGCGACAGCTCGTCGACAGACGTCGTCGTGTACTCGGTTCCGATCTCTTCGAGGGCTCGCTCACCGATCGGGATCAGGACCTCGGGGTTGATCATCCGTATCTCGGCGTTGAGATACGGCTCACAGCGTGCGATCTCCTCGTCGGTCGGCAGCCGATCGGAATCGCGACAGCGGGTCAGATTCGTCAGGTAGGCGTTCTGGAGGGACGGTCGATCGGGCGGCGAGGTGGCATCACAGAGGCCGAGTCGTTCGAGCAGCCGCCGGAGGGTGGTTCCGTCGGCTTCGGTGCTGTCGGGAGTGGTCTCGCTCTCGTCCTCGTGAGCGAAGGGAACGCCCACTGCGTCGGCCTGATTTGACGGTCGCTCGCCGATAAACAGGAAATCCGCGCCGACGTCGCCGTAGCCGTGGACGACGTGTGTGCGTGTCTCACAGAGCGCGGGGCAGTTCTGACAGTCTTCGTCCATTCCGTACGGGTTCGCCCAGGTTCGCTGATTCGCGTCCACAGTCGAATCTGGTGGTAGAGACCCAAAAGCGCCGCGGCTGGCTGGCAGCTCCGAAACCCGACGGTAGCGCCGGGTCGCCGATCGACTCGTCGGTTTACTCCTGGGATTGGGCTGCCTCGATCCACTCTTCGGCACGGTACGTGGGGATCTCTGCGGCCTCTGCGACGATCGACTGCTGTGCGTCGGCGAGTTCGTCGACGGTCTCGATGCCGTGGTCGGCGAGTCGATCGGCGTAGGTTTGGCCGACGCCCTCGAGTGCCTGTAGGCTCTCTTCGGTGGCGGCGATCCCTGCTTCGGTCGCGGACTCGATCGCGTCCGTCGTTTCGGCGGCGACGTCTTCAGTCGCTTCTGCAGCTTCGCCGATCAGGTCCTGTGGACCCGTCTGGGTCGTCTCGGCGACTGACTCGCCGCCCTGTTGGGCCGTCTGGACCATCTCTTCTGTCTGCTGTTGGATGCTTTCTGTGGCTTCTTCGGCCTGCTGGACGCCGTCGATCGTCTGCTGTTCGGTTTCCTGATGGGCGTCCAAGAACGAGTCCGTCGACTCGGCGAGCAGTTCTTTTTGCTGGTCGGTGAGTTCGTCGACTGCCTCCTGCATGCCGTTCTCGAACTCCCCCCAGACCTCGTTTTGGGTCCGTTCGAACTCGTCGAACTGTTCGTCTATCGTCGATCGGACGTCGGCTCCGCCCTCGTCGAGCGCCGACTCCATGGCGTCAAACTGGGCGTGAAGCAACTGCTTGAGCAGATCGGCGCTTTGCTCGAACCCCGTGTTCAGCAGGTCCTGGACCTGGCTTGCACCGTCCTCGAACTGTTCGTCCATCGCCGATCGGACGTCGAAGCCGTCCTCGTCGAGCGCCGACTCCATCGCCTCGAACTGTGCGTCGAAGACCGTCCGTGCGAGTTCGGTCCCCTGGCGCTGGGCGCTTCGCTGTGCCGTGAACCCGTTTTGCATGACTGCTTTGGCTGCGTTCTCCTGGAACTCGAGGCTTTGCTCGAAGAGCTGCTGGCCGTGTTTGATCGACTGGCGCTGCATCTCGAATGTCGCTTCGATTGGTGTTGTTGCGTTGGTCATGGGAAGGTGAGTGGAAACGCGAGCGTGCTCTTCGCTTCGTTCCTGCCCAGATAGCACGCACGCGAAGGCATAAGCGGCACCCTTGAATGGGCCTGGTCACCATCTAATACCATACGTAGCCACAGGACGTTCAGTGATCAACACGCCGATGCCACACCTCCGTATCCGAGCTGGTTGTGGGATGGGGCTATAGGAGCCATTGAAACGGTTTACACACCGATCGCGGGGCGACAGCTACCGATCGGGCGTGGCGGCTTCGTTCCGTCGGCGTTGGGAGATTTCCTGCCGGTGGACGATGCCGGTGTTGTTGGCGACACGTTCGGTGACCATCCGGAACGCGTCGCCGGTCTCGCCGTCCTCGAGAACGGTGGGTTTGCCGCCGTCTCCCCCCTCCCGGACGGAGGGATCGAGCGGGATCGAGCCGAGAAACGGGAGTTCGTGCGTTTCGGCGAACGTCTCGCCGCCGCCGGAGCCGAAGATGTCGTGGCTGCCACCACAGTCCGGACAGACGAACGTCGACATGTTCTCGGTGATGCCAAAGACGACGGTGTCGTGTTTGGCGAACATCTCCAGTCCTTTTCGGGCGTCGTCGAGTGCAACCCCCTGTGGCGTCGTGACAATGACAGCACCCGTCACGGGCATGGTCTGGAGCATCGTCAACTGGGTGTCGCCGGTCCCTGGTGGGAGGTCGACGACGAGGTAGTCGAGGTGGCCCCACTCGACGTCTTCAGTGAGTTGGGTGATGACTTTGTGGACCATCGGGCCACGCCAAATGACCGGATCGTCCTCGCCAGTCAGGAAGGCCATACTTATGAGTTTCACGCCGTACTTTTCGGGCGGCACGAGCGTATCGTCGTCGGTCGCCATCGGCGGCTCGTCGGCGTCGAGCATCCGTGGCACGTTCGGCCCGTAGACATCGGCGTCAAACAGGCCGACACGAGCACCAAGCTGGGAAAGACCCGCAGCGAGATTGACCGCGACGGTCGACTTGCCGACCCCTCCTTTTCCGGAGGCGACAGCGATCACGTTCTTCACGTTCGGCAGGACCTGTTCATCGGTGGCGATGTCGTCCCGATCGCCGATGCTTGCCGAGAGGTCAACGTCCAGTCCCTCTTCGGCGAGAACGTCGCGGACCTCGCCTGCGAGGCTGGTTTCGGCAGGAGAGTAGGGTGCACCGAGTGCCAGATCGATACTGATCCGATCGTCCTCGACAGTAATGTCGTTGACCAGTCCAAGCGACACGATATCGTCGCCGAGTTCCGGGTCCTCGACGGCTCGGAGGTGGTCGCGAACGGCGGTTTCGTCCATATCACTAGGAACGCCCCGCCGTCGAAAAGGGTTGTGTTTGGTGGAACGGCCGACCGAACCGACGCCGAGACCGATCGAGACCAGTTTCCAGACCCATCACTCATTGAAATCGAACCGGGGCCCCCCGTACGTCGGTGGATTCGGCTCCAGTTCGACCCCCTGCTCGTAGCGGACGAAATTGAGGTAAAACGGCCGGCCACAGCCCTCGATCGGCTCCCCCTCGAGATCCGTGACGGGTCCGTGGTCGCCACAGACGAAGGCGATACCATCAGCCGTCTCGCGGTCGGGATCCTCCGGCGTCGCGTACTCCCAGCCGGGCTGTGAGATCGTGGTAACCGATCGATCAGCCAGATCCGGCGATCGGTCGACGCTGACGACGGCGTTGCAGTGTGGACAGGTGTACCGAACGGTGACGGTCATCGATGGCTCTAGGTGGCTCGGAGAGGTAAGTCTGCGGGACGACGGGCCGCATCGAGGGGTGGCCGCGATCGATCAGTAGACGTACTCGTCGGCCATCTCGGCGGGTGAAATCACCTCGAGATCGCCCGCCGATCTGAGCTCGTCGAGATACTCCGCCGTCTCCTCCATCGCTTCGACGGCCTCCTCGTCGTCGAGTGTGAAAAACGGAATCGTCGTGATCCCACCGTTGTCGGCAGTCCACTCGAGGAGCTCTCTCGCTTCGCTGGGGGTGTCCGGGCTCGGCGTCACCGAACAGAGGTGGGGGTTCGCCGCGTAGCCCTGGGACGGAGACCGACCCGCGAACGCGAGATCGTAGTGTTCTTGGACGAGTTCGTACGACGTCTCGTTGTACTCAGAGCCCGGGAACGCAAAGAACCGGGCGCCCTCATCGTACCCCTCGTCTTCCAGCCAGTCGATCGGATCGGTAATGTTCGATTCGAGGTCGCTGTCTGGCCCGTCGACGTCTGCAAGCTGTGTGCCCTGTGCTGAGTGGCTGCCGATCGTCCAACCGGCGTCGGCGAGTTCGGCCACCTGGTCTTCGGTGAGCCGATCGCCGTCGACGGCCTGGTCTGCGCGAATTCGATCGGTCGGAACGAACGTCGTCCCGGTGAGGTCGTAGGCGTCTAACACCGGATACGCCTCCGAGTAGTGCTCCTCGTAGCCACCGTGGAACTGAAGCATGACCGTCCCCGTCTCCGTCTTTGGGACGAAGTGGAAGTCGTCGACCAACAGTTCGCCGTCGTCTGCGTCCTCGTCGATCCAGTTGATGATCTGGAGAACGATCACGTCGGTCAGATCCGGATCACCCCGCACTCGCGTGAGGCCGAAGTTCTTCCGGACCAGCGGCATGTCATCGAGAACCTGCTGACTGAACTCGATGTAGTCGCCATCCGAATCCTGTAACTGGATTCGGACGGTGCTGCTCGTTTCGGCGGTCATCGCGATGCCGGGTGCGTGGTTGGTGACGTCGATCGGCTCGTCTAGGCTGCGCCGGACTCGGATCTGTCCATCGTCGTCGGGTTCGAGTAGCGCCGACTGGGACCCCTCGTAGGAGTCCTCGGTGTTCGCTTCGATCGAGCCAATGTCCTGAAACGCGTCCCACGGGTCCAGATCCTCGAAATCGTCGAACGTGCCGGTCAGTTCGCCGTCGGTCGGATCGGTCTCGGATTCCTCCTCGTCGTCCGATTCGCTGTCGACGACGTCGTCGTCAGAGTCGTCGTCAGAGCCGTCGTCCTCTGCTGTGTCCGTATCCTCGGAGCCACTTAAATCCGCACAGCCGGCGAGTGCGGCGATCGTCCCCGTTGCCAGCGTCCCCGTCGCGAGACTGTTCTTGAGATAGGTGCGTCGATCCATCTGTGTCTTGGTTCGATCCGGTCCCGATGAATTGTTATAAACGGACTATTTCAGCGTCATCCCCAACATCGTCGCGGGGATCACGGAGTAATCGGACCGGACACGGCCGCCACGTCCTCGTCGCCGACGGGTTGTCTGTTATCCGTACCACGGCCATCCTGCGCCGGGTTTGTACACGGAACGCTTCCGATACACCGCCGCTAGTTTCGAGATACTGTCCGACGCTCGGCTCGCCGTCGTCGCTCCATCCGCCGCCGATCGGTGCCCGTCCGTTCTCGCCACACAACGACAGCCTATTCGAAGACTGATCACGGGCGAGGAGTCCACCACGCTGTCGGCTCGCTGTTAGGCCAGGGTGTTTTCGTCGCGGACGCTGACCAGTTCGTCGCCGGTGTCGGCGTGGCGGTGGATTACCGACGAGCTGCAGCTACTTCGACGTCGAGACGGATCGAACGGCAGTCTCCAGGAGTTACCAGTCAGCGACAACGGTACCGTTTTGCTGATTGCACCCCGAACGCAGCGTATGGATACGGACGGACTCCCCGAACTCCTCGCACACTATCTCATACTGGTGTTGCTCGTCGTACTCGCCGTTGGACTGCTCAACGTCGTCGCCGACGATCCGAGCTTTTGGTACGAACTGACCCTCGTCGCCGTCGTCGTCTTTGCCTACCGACCGGCCATCTTTCTGCTCGGTGTCGCACCCGATCGCTGGGAGGAACAGCGAAAATAGGGCCCACACCGCGTGGACCCGTAGAAACTGCCGCAGTCCCGTCTCGTCGTCGTGTGCGATCGGCGAGACCGAATCGCAACACTCCAGGTGACACTACCCGGAACATCTTTGCGGCTAAGGAGAATCGTACAACTATGATCGACGAGACGGTCGAGGAGATCAAGGATATGCAGACGCACAGCTCCTCGATAGTTGCTATCAATGCGACACGGTCCCTGAAAGAGCTGGCTGACCGCGAGTTTGCCACCGTCGCGGAGTTCGAGCGCGCCCTGGAACGCAACGGTTCGGTGCTTCGCCGGGCCAACCCCTCTCACGCATCACTCCAGAACGCCGTCCGGGCCGTCGTCGACCAGGTCACTGCGGTGCAACACGAAACCGTTGCTGACGCAACGACCTACATGATCGAGACGATCGACGACGTCATCTCGCGGGTCGAATCCGGCAAGCACCGGGCGGCTGAGAACGCTGTCACCCACCTCGAAGACGGGATGACGCTGTTGACTCACGATTACTCTTCGACGGTCCTCGATGCGCTCGAACGGGCGGTCGACGCCGGCAAACGGTTCGACGTCTACGTCACGGAGGCCAGACCCCGGTTCATCGGCCGCAAGATGGCCCGATCCCTGGCAGCCCTCGAAGGAGTCGAGCCGACGCTGATCACCGACAGCGCGCACGGACTCTCCCTCGCAAAGTGTGACCGGGTCGTCGTCGGAATGGACTGCATCGTCGACGACACCCTCTACAACCGCGTCGGAACGTTTCCGATCGCTTCAACGGCGGCCCAACTCGACGTCCCGGTCACCGTCATCGGCGCATCGTCGAAGGTCGTCTCCACGGGATTCGTCTTCGAAAACGAGTTTCGAGTGACCAGCGAGGTCGTTCCCGAACCTGCAAGCGGATTCAACGTCGAGAATCCGGCCTACGACGCCACGCCGATCTCGTTGCTCGACAGCGCCATCACCGACGAGGGTCGCCACGAGTTCTGAACGCCCGTCGTGCCGATCGCACTCTGGCCGCAACGTGCCGATCGCGCTGTAGCCAGATGCACCCCTTCACCCCCGGTCCGCCCACGTGACCGCGTTGTGTAGGATCTGCTGGATCGGTTCGTTCTCGTAGATCGGATACGTCTCGTGGCCCGGTCGGAAGTAGAACACGCGCCCGTTCCCGCGGCGGTAACAACAGCCGCTGCGGAACACCTCGCCCCCCTCGAACCAGCTGGTAAACACCAGGCGATCGGGTTCGGGGACGTCGAAAGGCTCGCCGTACATCTCCGTTCGAGGCAGTTCGATCGACTCGTCGAGACCGTCAGCGATCGGATGGCCGGGATCGACGACCCACAGCCGCTCGGTCTCGCCGTCTTCGCGCCACTGGAGGCTACAGGAGGTGCCCATGAGTCGCTTGAATATCGTTGCGTAGTGTCCCGAATGGAGGACGATAAGCCCCATCCCGTCGAGGACCCGCTCGTGGACCCGCTCGACGATTTCGTCGTCGACCTCGTCGTGGGCGACGTGTCCCCACCAGCAGAGGACGTCGGTCGCCGACAGCACCGCCTCTGAGAGCCCGTGTTCGGGCTCGTCGAGCGTCGCCGTCTGCACCTCGTGACCCCGATCGGCGAGCGCGTCCCCGATCGTCCGGTGGATTCCATCCGGATAGACCGCAGCGGCCGCATCATCCGTGCGTTCGTGTCGATACTCGTTCCAGATTGTGACTGCGACCATTTCCGAATCCTCTACAGCCGAGCGGTTTAGCATTGCGGTTGTCACCTAACTCTCCGTTCCACCTTCATGAGGTGTCGAGCTCCCCGGCTGCCATCGACGGGGCGTGAGTATCATCGCTGGCCTCAGTGACTCTCAGATAAAATTGAACATTATTTTGATTCTGTTCCGACAGGATGACCGAACGCTATCAGAGATACTGAATCTCACTCTAAACGTACGGATTACTCCGTCACAACCCTTATTTCGGTCGCGCGCTGTCTACGCGTATGGAGTTCTGGGATCACATGCAACTGCCGTCGAAACGACTCGTTTCTTCCGCCCCGCCCGTCGCGCCGACATCGAAAGCGGGTGTTTCGCGATGATCGGTGCCGGGGTCGGTGTCGGTATCGTCGGACTCGGAGGGATGGGACATCTTCACGCACGGAGTGTGCGCGAACTCGGCGCAGACGTCGTCGCCGGTGCCGACCTCGTTGCCGACCAGCGTGGCCACTTCGGTGGCGAGTTCGGAGCAACGACGTACGAGACACACGACGAGTTGGTCACCGACCCGGCCGTCGACGCGGTGATCGTAACGACCCCCAACCGGTTTCACGAGCCGATCGCCGTCGCCGCCCTCCAGGCCGGCTGTCACGTGCTCGTCGAAAAACCTCTCGCTCATACGCTCGACAGTGCAGAACGGATCGCAGCTGCCGCAACGAGATCCAGCGGCATCTGTATGGTTGGGTTCCACAACCGCCACGCGGCGTCGATGGCGATGTTCGACGAGTATCACAACCGCGGCCGTTTTGGTGACCTCACACACGTCGAGGCGAACTACGTGCGACGACGGGGCGTTCCCGGCCCCGGCTCGTGGTTTACCGATCCCGATCTGGCCGGCGGTGGTGCCTTACTCGACATCGGTGTCCACGCGCTCGATCTCGCCCTCTATACGCTCGGATTCCCCGAGATCACGGAGGTGTCTGGCGTGGCCCGAACCACCTTTGGCTCTCGCGAAGAGTACGCCGACCCCGACGGGTTCGGCGACAACTGGAACGCAGCGGCTGAAACCTACGAGGTCGACGACTCCGTAAGCGCGTTCGTTCGGTGTGCTGGTGGGGAGACGATTTCACTGGAAGCCGCGTGGGCGACAAACCGCGAAGAGAGCATGGCGTTCCGAATCCGGGGCACCGAGGCCGGAGCGCAGTTCGATATCGGAGAGACGAACCTGGAGATCCTGGAGGCCGGCACTGCCGGCTGTGACCACTACGCCGACAGCGAGCTCACCGGCGACAACTCTCTGACCGGGTATACGAAACAGGACGAACGGTTCTTCGAGGCGATCGCCGCCGGGGAGCCACCGGAGACCAACACGGTCGAAGAGGCGCTGATCGTCCAGCGGGTCATCGATGCAATCTACCGATCGAGCGACACTGGTCAGGCGGTCCCAGTCGAGATGCCGACGCTCCCGGAGATTGCCGATCGCCATGAGACCGTCGCTCCCACCGATTGCGGCGGTGACCACGACCAAGAGTCCGAACACGAGATCACATCCCAGGTTGAGTAACGCGGAGACGGGATCATTCTTCGATCGATCTTTCCGGAACACGTATCGACCACTATTCTCGACGAGCAGCGCCATTGTCGAGGAGGCTATCGAATCCCGGTTTCATACGGATTCGTGTCCGTCGGTACCGCCGATCGGCGAACCCGTCCCGGCCGATCGGCTGTGAGACGAGCGGGGACGGGGAGAGCGACGGATTGAGACGAACGAGAGCGTCGGAGCTATGGCAGGGTGAACGGTCGCGAAAAAGCGATGGGGGTGCCCTAGAGTACTTCGTCGAAGTCGTGGTGACCGTGAATGTCGACGCCCTCGTCTGTAATCTCACAGAGGAAGACTCCGTTCCCGGAGCCGGTGTCACGCTCGACGGCGGATTTGATGCCGTGGGCGGCGACCGATTTTGCTTCCTCGTTTGACATGTCCTCTTCGTAGGCTTGTTCGAGGTGGCCGTAGGCGAGTTGCATCCCCGAGCCGGTGATGGTGTAGTCGTCTTTCATGACACCGCCTGCTGGATCGATGCTGTAGACGTGGCTCCCCTCGTCGTCGACGCCGCCCAGGATCGGGTTGATCGCGAAGAACGGGCCGCCGCGGGCGAAGTTGCCGGCGAGCGTCGCGAGCGCGTCGATACTGATGTCCTCACCGCGCCGTGACTCATAGAGGTTGACCTCGGCTCGCAGACTCGAGATGAACGACTGGGCACCGCCGACGCTGCCGACGAGGGTCAACGCACCGGTCGGATGGATCTGTTCGACTTTCTGGACGTTCTTGTTCGAGACGAACCGGCCGCCGAGGCTGGCTCGCATGTCGGTCGCGATGACGACGCCGTCGGCCGTCGAGATACCGATCGTCGTCGTCCCCGTCTTGTTGACGTTGTCGAGATCGGCGTGTGACAGATTGTTCTGTGGGAGCGAGCCGACTTCAGGCTCGTAGGGGTTGGGTTCGTCGGCCAACTGATCGACCGTCCGGGAGAAGTCCGAGTTCTGTGTCGGGTGACGCATTGACCGAATTGTACGACCGGGACGATATAAAACCCCGGCGGTCACTGCCGGGGTTTCCGCTTTCGCGGCCCCGGGAGAGTGCCACTGCTGGAGGAGTCGATCGCGACACGCGGTGTGTCCGACAGCGCAGTTGCTGTTGGATGGGGAGACGACAGAATACTCTCGGAGGGGCTTAGTTCGTCTGGGTGGCTTCGTAGGCATCACCGACGCTTTCGACGAGTCGGTGGACTGGGAGTGTAAACCCGACCTGACGGGTAGCGAGTGCGAGTGGCATTGCGACGATACCGATCGCAATGCAAAGCTGGTACAGTGCAAACAGCGTTGCGTGGTGCACACGGGATTTCATCGACGTTCATCGAGTGCCAGTCGAGGGGTATATATAAGTCTTTGTGAACTGCCCGATATGTCATATTCGATCAGACAGAAGGAGGTCGCCGCCTGCTTGCGATTAAACTCCGGTTGTACCCAGAACAACTGGAGGTGCGCTCGGAGCGAAATATGATTATCCCCACCGGAATTGACCCGGTGCTGTCTCGTAACTTATGCGGATAATTCGTCTCTCGTCCGCACTCCGCGCGCGGCTCGGACAGCGACATCGACGGTCAGGGTTGTAGATGAGGTTGACAGGCATGCTCGCGGATGAGGTTGACAGGCACGATCGTGGCAGTCACTCTCCCACAGGAGGCCGATCGGAACCGCAAAGCAGGAAACCCCTCGGACCGACCACGACGTATGGGAAACTATCTCGTCGCGATGGAAGCAGCATGGTTGGTTCGTGATGTCGAGGCGATCGACGATGCGATCGGTGTCGCGGTAAGCGAGGCCGGCAAACGGCTCAACAGCGAAAATATGGACTACGTGGAGGTCGAAGTGGGTGCGACGGGCTGTCCGGCCTGTGGCGAACCGTTCGATTCGGCGTTTATCGCCGCAGACACCGCACTCGTCGGCCTCGCACTCGAAATGGACGTGTTCAACGCCGACGGCGAGGAACATGCCTCGCGGATCGCAAAGAGCGAGGTCGGTGGTGCGTTGCGGGACGTTCCGCTCTCGGTCGTCGAGATCATGGAAGTGCCCGAAGACGAGTAGCTGGCACCGAACCCGACCCAAACAATTTTCTATAACCCGTGGTTATTGTGAGGTATGGAACTCCCGACACCTGCAGATTTGCGCCAGCGCAGGACGGAGCTCGGACTGACCCAGAGTGAGCTCGCGGACAAAGCCGACGTCTCCCAGCCCCTGATTGCTCGGATCGAGGGCGGCGACGTCGATCCTCGGCTCTCGACGCTTCGACGGATCGTCAACGCCTTAGAAAAGGCTGAAAGCGACGTCATCCGTGCGGCCGATCTGATGAACGAAGCTGTCGTGAGCGTCTCGCCTGCGGACCCGGTCAGCGAAGCCGCCCAGAAAATGGAGGCGGAAGCCTACTCCCAGCTTGCAGTCATCCAAGATGGAATCCCTGTCGGTTCGATCAGCCAGAGCGACCTCGTCCACGTCGACTCCGACGCCCGCGACGAACCGATCGAGACCCACATGAGTGAGAGTTTCCCGACCGTCTCGAAAGACGCGACACTTGACGAGATCAGCAACCTCCTCGAACACTACAAGGCCGTGATGATCACTCAGGCCGGTGAAACTGTGGGCATCATCACCGAAGCCGACATCGCTGCCCGGCTGTCCTGACGGTCAGTCCGGTCGTCGCGGGGCGGTCTCGATCGATGTTTCGGACGAGTCTGTCACTGGATCGATGTTTCGGACGAGTCTGTCACTGGATCGATGTTTCGGACGAGTCTGTCACTGGATCAACGGTTCGCCCGTATCGGAGCGGACACGGTGGACAAACGTTTGGAAATAGGGCCATATGAACGGCTTCGAAACCGGATGTCGGGATGACGCTGGCCGATGTACAAACAATATTACCGTCTCGGTATTCGTAATACCCAGGGTATTTAGTGATCTGTTGGCGACGAGGCGTATGACACGTGGACGCCGGTCAGTCCTTGCGGGCAGTGGTGGGATCATCGCGACAGCGCTTGCGGGCTGTCTTTCGGAACCCGATCGACAGGACCGTGACGATGCAGTGTACACCTCGTTTTTCACATTACAGGAGTTTACCAGTGCGATCGTCGCCGATCGATCGGTCGAGACCGCCGTCCCGGTCGGAAGTCACGGCCACGGCTGGGAACCGCCGGCATCGTTACTACCGGAGATCACCGACACTGCTGCGTTCGTCTACCTCGGTGCCGAGGGGTTCCAACACTGGGTCGACGACACCCTGCCGGAACTGGAATCTGAGTACAGCGATGAGGTACTGTTGATCGATGCCCTAGAAGGGATCGACCTGCTGGAGTACGACGGGGACGGCCACGGACACGGCTACGACGCCGACGACTACGAACTCGCGGTCAGGAGCGTCCACCTGTTCGATCCTGACGGCGACGAACTCGCCGACGCACACGGCGACCACTGGCACGGGACGCCGATCGCCGTTCGCGCCGAGACAGATCGATCACTTACGGTCGAGGTTCGCGACGCCAACGGCGACCCGATCCAGTTCGGCGAGGAGTATCACCTCGATACCCGCGTCGTCGGTGGCGAGTCGGAACTCGTCGATATCGATACCGAATCGGACCACGCCGATCGGATGACGCTTACGGCCCGCGGCGATGGCTACGTCGAACTCGCCATCCGGATCCGGACGGACGACGGCGTCGTCTTCGAGGCTCCCCCACTCAAAACGGAAATCGGCGACCACAGCCACGATCACGGCGACCACAGCCACGATCACGGCGACCACGATCATAGCCACGGCGAGTACGACGCGAAGTTCTTTTCCGATCCCGTCCTCGCACAGCGTGGTATCGAACGGATCCGCGACGGGTTGATCGAACTCGACCCGGACAACGAGGAGACGTATACCGCCAACGCAGACGCGTACATCGACGAGCTCGCGGCGCTTCACCGAACCTACCAGCAGCGACTGGCCGATCGCGACCACGATGCAGTCGTCCTCGCAGGCCACGACTCGTTTCAGTATCTGAGCGAGCGCTACGGGTTCGAGATTCACACCCCAGTCGGACTCTCGCCCGACGAGGAGCCTGCCGAATCCGCGATCGCAGAGACGCTCGAATTTATCGAGGACCGAGGGATCGAGTACGTCCTCTGGGACTACTTCGACGGCGACCGACTCGCGGAGTCGATCGCCGACGAGGCATCGACCGTCGAGGAGACGGTGATGGTCTCGCCCGCCGAGAGTACGACCGAGACGTGGCTCGACGAGGGGTACGGCGATTATCTCGGCCAGATGCGCGAGATCAATCTGCCGGCACTGGAGAAAGCACTCGGCGCGACGTGACTCCCATTCCATCCCCATCATCCCGCGCCTCCCGTCGTCGACGGTCCCCTGGCTCTCGTGTCTCCGGCCGACGGCGCGTACTGTCTCGGTCCGGACGAACTGTGTATCGAGTGTCACAGCTGCCGTCGCGTGACCGCGTTCGATCGCAACTGGTCGGTCAGTAGTTGAGGGGCTTGCTTCTCTACGCAGCCGCACCGAAACGCCTCGTCGCCCTCATTTTACGAACAGTTGTCAAGAGGCGGAATTTTGGACAAAAACTCACTTTCATGTCGGATATAAGGTATCAAAGCGAACGCTATTCCGTTACAATTGTATGTACGGTACAGGGAGCTACGGTCGAACAATACTTGTAGTCCATACCGCGGAATCCCCTATACAATACTCAGAAAAACCTTTTCAGTGGTTACTGATTCTAACGCTTCGTGTCCAAAATGAGTGCAATACTAAACCGGGCCTGTGGTGGCCTGCCGATCGGTGCCGGCCGGTTCTGTCGACGCCGAGTCGAACGGGAATGGGAGAGACAACTGAGATCCAGCGTCAGTCACACTGGCTGGACCCGAACCGGGGTGTCAGTATGTCAGATACGCTGATCATCGCCGGGGTCGGCCTTTTCCTGGCGATCTGTATCTCGATCGGGCTCTACATGGCCCGGAACGTGGACGGAGATAGCGAGAACTACATCGTCGCCGGTCGGGGACTCGTGTTGCCGATCGTTGCAGCGACGCTGATGGCACAGTCGCTGGACGCGAACGCGACGCTCGGGAACACCGACCTTGCAGCCGACTTCGGGTTCTGGGCTGGTGCAGCGCTTCCGGTCGGGCTGGCAGCCTGTCTGATCATCTGTGGCCTGTTCTTTGCAAAACCGCTCAACCGGATGAACCTGCTGACGCTCCCTGATTTCTTCCGGCGACGGTACAACCGGACCGTCGAGGTGTTTGCGTCACTGGTGACGTCGCTTTCCTTTACCATCTTGCTGGCCGGGAACCTCGTCGCGGGCGGGTTCCTGTTCGAGACGTTCCTTGGGACGAGTTACGTAACCGGGATCGTGATCCTCGGTGTAATCATCTTGGTGTACACGCTCACCGGTGGCCTGTTCGCGGTCGCGTACACGGACATCATCCAGGCCGGCGTGGCACTTGTCGGCTCGTTGGCCTTACTCGGCTGGATCGTCGTCAACTACGGCCTCACTGTCCCCTCAGGGATGGGGCCAACTGCAACCGAACAGCTCACCGATCCGGATGCGGGCGCAGCGATCAACTGGGCCCAGATTGTCGCACTGGCGTTCGGGAACCTCGTTGCACTCGACTTCAACGAACGCGTCCTGGCTGCCGAGTCACCCAAAACAGCTCAGCGAGCCTGCTTTGGAGCTGCATTCGGGACGCTCCTGATCGGGCTCCCGTTCTCCGTCGTTGCCCTCTCGGCGCCGGACATCCTGGCCCAGGCCGGTGTCGAGGCGGGTGGAACACCCGTACTCTACGCACTGATGCAGGACGTCGTTCCAACGAGCCTTGCAATTCTCGTCCTCGCGGGCATTATCGGCGCATCGCTGTCGACCGGTGACGGTGCCGTTCTCGCGACGTCTTCGGTCATCGCGAGAAACATTTTCGGCTACCGCGTCGAGGAGACCGACACCGACGCGACCGACATGGACAAACTCCTGCTCGTGACTCGGACGCTTACCGTGCCGATCGCTGTAATCGGTGCGTTCTTTGCGATCCGGCTGCCCGAGACCGGGCTCTTGCTCGTGCTCGCGTTCGACATCAGCCTCGCCGGCGTCGTCGTCCCCTATGTTCTCGGGATGTACTGGGCGCAATCGAACGCGACCGCCGCCATCTCGGCGATCGTCGTCGGTGCCGTAAGCCGGATCGGGATGTTCGTACTGATGCCGGAGACGTACGGCCTCCAGAACACGCTGTTCTACATCCCGAACGACGTGTTCGGGGTGTGGATCGACGGCTACGCGACGTTCATCTGTCTCCTGCTCGCCCTGGGGACGTTCGTCACGGTGGCGCTCGTGACGCCAACAGAGTCCGACGAACCCACGCCGTCGGACCCGGTCGGTCACGCACCCGCGTTCAGCGACGACTGATACGGACCGTTGTAAGTCATTTCCGGTGCAACCGCGAGCCGTCCTGCGGTTGCACCGGTAAACCGTTACAACAGACCGTATGAGACGGATACGTGTCATCAACTACCGCCGTTGTCGGGCTCCGCCCGACTGCTCGCGGCGCGTTGCGCCGCGTTGATCGGGGTACCGACGGACACGAATCCGTCTGATACCGAGCGTTATCATTCCGTCTCGACGATCGTTCACAACGATTCGACAATCAGCAACATCGATTCTCATACGGATTAGTGCCATCACTTACCGCCGATCGGCCAAGGTGGGTCGCCGATCGGCGGTAACTATGGACACTAATCCGTATCACAGCCCGTTTCGGGAAGGCGACGTCGCTTCCCGCCACTCGACGACAGCCTATTTATTGCATCGGCGCAACCACGCACCCATATGACAGACGACGTCGATCGACATCGCCAGAGTCGACTGTTCACCGACGAGGAGGGGAACTTCGACGCCGATCGAGCGCGCGACGAGTCGCTCCCGGTCGAGGATGGCGAGGTGGTCGACACCGATCAGCTTGCGGCCCACCAGCGGTACATCGAGGGCCGCGGGATCTACGACGAGCGAAACCGGGTCAACGATCTCACGGGCCGGGAGTGGAAGTACGCGACGAAGTCCGTGATTGCGGAGGGATACCCACCGGCAGTCCAGCACGACCTGCGCAGCGAACACGGCGGCCAGAAACCGCCACGGCTCTGTGCCGAGTTGATCGGCCGGTTCAGCAAGGCCGGCGAAACGGTTCTCGATCCCTTCGCCGGCGTCGGCGGCACCTTGCTCGGTGCGAGTTTCTGTGAACACGAGGGAACGGGTCGCCGGGAGGCGATCGGATTCGAGCGAAACGAGCGCTGGGTCGAACTCTACGAGACGGTTCTCGAACGCGAAAACGACGAGCGCCGCGATCGCGGCCAGCCGCCGCTTTCCCCCCAGGAGATGCGCTGTGGGGACTGTGCGGAGCTGATCGACGACGTGCCAGCGGACTCGGTCGACCTGCTGTTGACCGACGTCCCCTACTGGCATATGGACGAACTCGAACAGACCAGAAACGAACGTCGAACCCGGGAGAGCAAGCTCGGCGCGTTCGACGATGCCGACGCCGAACCACGGGATGACGCGGACGCCCCCACCACAGCCGACGAGGAGGCCCGATCGGAGGGCGGGGACCGGACGAAAGCCGAGTGGCTCGCCGATATGGCCGCGAAGTTCGATCGGTTTACAGATGCGGTCGCCCCTGACGGCCACGTGGTGGTCTTTATCGGCGATATGTACCGCGATCAGTCCTACGAGTTCCTCTCTGCGGAACTCGCCCAGGCGATCGAGTCGACGGCACCCCTCTCGCTTGTGGCGTCGCTGATCTGGTACGATCCGACCAAAGATCTCCACGTTTACGGCTATCCGTTCTCGTTTGTTCCCTCGATGGTTCACCAGAACGTGTTAGTGTTCCGTCCGGACGACGGACGCTGAGTTCGCGTTCGGAGCCGTCTGACTGCCGTCAGTCGATCGTCTGACGTGGTTTTACTTGCATCCCCCTCGGAGTATCAGTCAGGCGCGCAGCGGATTCCCGTCCCCATCCGTCCGTCTGCGCGCCTACCCCCCCAGCGCTCCCCCGAGCGCTACTCCCATCCCCCTTTGTCGTTCGGTTTCGGCCCTCCGATTGCACACGGACTCCTCCGGACAGCCGACCTCCGAGCGTCGCCCGATCGGTGTGCCTCAGGCACTCGCCGGCAACAGTGCCGATCGGACCCTCTCCGCCTGGTCCGTCTCGACGATGATCGCGACCTCGTCGCCGACTGCAAGCTCCGTCCCGGGAAGTGGGATGGTCAGCGACTCGGTCTCACGACCGTGGGCGTAGATCCGGGCCGCCTCGGGTAACTCGACTTCGCTGATGCGTTTGCCGACTGCCGGCGATCCCGCTGTGATTTCGAGGACGGTCAGCTGCAGGTTCGTCGCAAGATCGGCCACGACGTTGAAGTCGCCGCCCAACATCGCGGTTTTCGCGCCGGCAGCACCGAGCCGTTCGGGGTAGATAATCTCGTCGACGTCCGCTGCGTACTTGGTGTAGATGTCCTCGCGGTAGTCTTCGTCGATTCGGAGGACGGTCCGACAGCCGTGGTGGGTGCCGACCATACAGGCGGCGAAGTTGACGTTGAGATCGGGCGTAAACGCCCCGATCGCGTCGGCCGCTTCGATCTCCGCATCGACGAGCGCGCCCTCGTCGGCACCGTCGCCCCGTACCGTCTCGAACCCGGCCTTCTCGGCCCGTTCGATCCGATCGGGATCGTTGTCGACGACGACGACGTCGTGGCCTTCCTCGATAAGAATGCGTGCCGTTCGCGAGCCGACGCGGCCGTATCCCACGATGACAAACCTCATGGTACTGCTGTACACGGCCCGGGGTCAAATACGTTGTCTCGGTCGTCCGGCCTGCGTCTCCGACCGTCCCGATCGGGTCGGACGACAGTGGATAGCAAATTGATATGCACAAACGTGAGTACTGTATCCGGTAGCGCGGACAAGAACACTTAACTAACCGGTATGGCAATGCTCGACCGTCCAATATGGGGGCTTCTGATTCAGTCGCGGAGTACTTCGGGTTCGACGACCACGATACCGACTATCGAACGGAAACGCTCGCAGGACTGACGACGTTTCTGGCGATGGCATACATCATCGTCGTCAATCCGGCGATCCTGAGTAGCGCCATCCTCTGGAACAGCGACACCGGTGAGTTCCAGAGCGAAGCCGTAATTAACGGAACGACGTACGGCGCCGGCGAGATCATCCAGATGCTCGCGGTAGTAACCATTCTCGCGTCGGTCGTCGGGATTCTCGTGATGGCACTGTACGCGAACCGCCCGTTTGGCCTGGCTCCAGGGATGGGACTGAACGCCTTCTTTACGTTTACTGTCGTCGTCATTCTCGGCGTCCCGTGGCAGCTCGCGCTCGCTGCTGTCTTCGTCGAGGGGCTGCTCTTCATCGGGCTGACTGCCGTCGGCGCGCGTCGGTACGTCATCGAACTGTTTCCGGAGCCAGTGAAGTTCGCCGTAGGGGCCGGTATCGGTGTCTTCTTGCTGTTTCTTGGGCTCCAGGAGATGCAGGTCGTCGTCCCTTACGACGCGACGCTGGTAACGCTTGGAAACGTCCTGGAGAGCCCCGTTGCTGCACTCTCGCTTGCCGGTCTCCTGTTGACCCTGTTGCTCTACGCCCGGGGCATTCGAGGGTCGATCGTCGTCGGAATCGTCTCGACTGCCCTCGCCGGCTGGCTGTTGACACTCGCTGGCGTCGTCTCGCCGGACGTGCTTACGCCAGAGGGAGCCTACGACGACGTAACCAACGACGGCATCGTCTCGATGCTAACGTCCGTCCAGTACGACTTCACGCCGCTATTCTGGGGCTTCGTCGAGGGCCTGGGGATGATCGGCGACGATCCGTTCGTCTTCCTACTGGTCGTGTTTACGTTCTTTTTCGTCGACTTCTTCGACACTGCGGGGACGCTCATCGGCGTCTCCCAGATCGCCGGCTTTCTCGACGATCAGGGCGATTTGCCCGAGATTGAGAAACCGCTGATGGCTGACGCGGTCGGCACGACTGTCGGTGCGATGATCGGTACCTCGACCGTGACGACCTACATCGAGTCCTCGACAGGTATCGAGGAAGGCGGCCGAACCGGCTTTACCGCACTGGTCGTCGGGGGGCTGTTCTTCCTTGCACTCCTTATCGTCCCGCTGATGGCTGCAATCCCACAGTATGCCACCTATCTGGCCCTCGTCGTCGTCGGGATCATCATGTTACAGGGTGTCGCCGACATCGACTGGCAAGACCCCGCGTGGGCGATCACCGCCGGGCTGACGATCACGATCATGCCGCTGACCACCTCGATCGCCAACGGGCTCGCTGCCGGGATCATCAGCTACCCGCTGGTCAAAACCGCGATGGACGAGCGCCGAGACGTCTCGCTCGGCCAGTGGGTGCTTGCGGTCGCGTTCATCGCCTACTTCGCCGTCTACTTTGCGGTCGAAGCCGGAACAGTGACGTTCTGACCGGGTCGGCTCGATCACCGATCGGTCCCCGGTTTCACCTCGAGATTGGAGTCCCGGCAACGTGCCGGGCAACCGGTGACCTCTTAGGTATCAGCTGTTAACAACGCGGTATGGCTGACATCACGTTCTACGAACTGCCAGGCTGTCCGTTCTGTGCGAAAGTCCGAACCAAACTCGAAGCGCTCGATCTGGAGTACGACACGATCGAAGTGCCGCGATCGCACTCCGAGCGAACGGAGGTCGAAACAGTCAGTGGCCAGACTGGCGTCCCCGTCATCTCTGATGCGTCAACGGGTGTCGAAGGAATGCCAGAAAGCGACGATATCGTCGAGTATCTCGAGGAAACGTACGCCTGAGACGGAGTTGTGTCCGTCGGTACCGCCGATCGGTAGTACCGTATCGCTGATTGGCGTGGCGCGACGCGCCACGAGCAGTCGGGCGTAGCCAGACGACGGAGAGAGATCAGAGATCCACTGGCAGCCCGACGACAGGGCGGCGCAGCGCGCCGCGAGCAACCGGACGAAGTCCGGTGACAGAGAGGGATCGAAGATCCCTCAAGCAGTCGGGCAAAGCCCGACGACAGCGTGGATCAGAGATCCACTGGCAGTCGGGCGGAGCCCGACAACGGCGGTACTTGATGACATGTATCCGTATGAGACGGCCAGAGCGGTGCCGAGATCGGCCGATCAGACTGCTTCTTCACGCTCGGCGCGCTCCCGGATGACGTCTCGAAGCTCGTCTGCGTTCCGAAGTGCTTCCAGCTCGCCGCGTTCGACGAGTGCCGTTCCGTCGACGGACTCCTGTTTGGCCCGATCGACGACGTAGACCGACTGCGTTCGGGTAACGTGGCCGATCGAACTCATGATGCGGGCGCGTTTCTCGGCTGCTTTCGTAAACTTCGAGTGGCCAGTGAGCACGACGTCCGAGTCGTCTTCGTCCTCGCTGATGGCTTTGAACGGCGATCGGACCGTCGGGTGGACCTGATAGCCAGCTCGGGTGAGGACGGCGACGACCTCTTCGTCGTCGGGGTCGGCCTCGGGGTCGTCCGGGGTCGACGACGGTTCGTGGATGTCGTCTGCGCCATCGAGAACGTCGACGGGGCTGGTCAGCTCCGATTCGAACAGCTTTTCGATGGCCATCGCCACCTCGACGGACGCGTTCATCCCGTCTTCGTACTTCGAGACGGTTCGTCGGGAGACGCCGAGTTCGTTCGCAAGCTGGCCGAGACTCCAGTCACGGTCTTCACGTTCGTCGGCGAGCAAGTCGCCGTCGATCGTGACGTAGAGACCGCCGGGTGCAGCATAAATCAACGGCGGGACGTTCTCGATGAACAGGTTGTACGCCGTGTCAGGACTGAACGCGGGCACGCCGTGACGGAAGTAGACGACGTCGGGTTTGAGGTCCTGGTCGCGGCTCCGGAGCCCGATCATCAGCGGTGTCGCGTGTAAATAGTTTCCCAGTCGGCGCATTTCGTGGCCGGTCGCCTCGTTGAACGCGTCGATGTTCCCGAGGATCTTGACCAGCAACAGATCGTCGCCGCGTCTTGCTGCAACGTCGAAACTCTTCGGCCGAATCGCACACCGGTCACTGACCACGAACCCCGCGTCCTCTAGCATCGCGGTCACGTTGCCGACCAGTGCGGAGCGGGACATACGGGTACGTAAGCTATTCCTCGTATAAGAAGGTTTCCCTGCCCTGACCATGGTGCAGGCACGCGATTTGTCGCCCACACTGGCAGAACCCTTATATATTCGATCGCCGTTCGTCGGACGGCAGAACGGTCCTGGAATTCGTCGGACGGCGGAACGGTCCCGAAAGGTGTTACTCCACAGAGCGGCTACCACCGTCGATGACCATCGTCGGGCTCGACGACACGGATTCACGTGACCGAGGGATGTGTACGACCTATGTCGCCGCGCAGGTCGCAACGCGCCTCCAACGCGACTCACAGCACGTCTCACGGCTTCTCCTCGTCCGGCTCAACCCTGCCGTCGAGTACAAGACACGCGGGAACGCCGCCCTCGCGATTCAGACGGACTGTCCCCCCGATCGGGCGTTCGAGCTGGCCCGCGATCGACTCGCGGCGCTCGCAGAGACTGCAGACGACCGAACGAATCCGGGACTCGTCGTCGCTCCCGGTGAGCCGGCTGCCGTTCCCGACGAGGTAGCTGCGTTCACCCATCGAGCGATCCACGACCATCTCGATCCCGTCGACGCGACGGCGCTGATCGATCGCCACGGCTACCGATCGTGGGGTCTTGGCAACGGCCGTGGCCGGATCGGTGCGCTTGCTGCCGTCGGAAGCTGGGCCGCACTCGACGAGTGGACCTGGGAGTACATTTCCTACCGCGAGTCCGATCGGTGGGGGAGCGATCGCGATATCGATGAGGAGAGCGTTTTCGACGCAGCCGAGGAGGGCTACCCGGACGTATGGGATACTGTCGATCGGGGCGAAGACGAGACGGTCTGTGTCCCCCACACTCCAGGACCGATTCTCCACGGGATCCGCGGTGACGATCCCGAGGCCGTCTGTGCCGTTGCCGATCGGATCGAGAGCGAACCCGTCGAGACGAGCCAGCTGTTCGTGACGAATCAGGGAACCGACGGGCACCTCCAGGATGGCACGATCGAGTCGGTGACCGACGGCCACGCCTATCGGCTCGACGG
>Ga0207421_10000754_pt1 | contig 41922 bp, 35 predicted proteins | sample SodLakKL_010_SED_4_FD_187542 | JGI IMG/M metagenome (GOLD analysis project Ga0207421, IMG submission 187542) | Alkaline sediment microbial communities from Lake Tanatar, Kulunda Steppe, Russia - 8KL_010_SED (SPAdes) (version 2) | ecosystem: Environmental > Aquatic > Non-marine Saline and...
CCCTTAAGGGCCCGTAGCTCAGCTAGGTAGAGCATCTGGCTTTTAACCAGGTGGTCCAGGGTTCGAATCCCTGCGGGCCCGCTGGGGGGAATCTCATGAGCGATCACGGAGAAAAGAAGATCAAGTATGAGGGCACGCATGCAACGGGCAACTACTTCTGAGAAAAAGAGAGGAAACCCATTACCCGCACACCCACGGCGGGGGAACAAGCGGAGAGTGAGCAGAATTGGCAGATGACCTTACGTTCAACGTTCTGGAGCATGACATGGTGCCCGAGCACCATCTCCTCGGCGATGAGGAGGCGCAGAAGGTCCTGGAGGATCACAAGATAACCATGGACCAGCTTCCCAAGATACACCGCAGCGACGCTGCGATAAAAGTCCTGGAGAACATCCATGGCCCCATCGACGAGGGGAGGATAGTGAAGATCGTCAGGAAGAGCGAGACGGCGGAGAGCTTCGTCGTCTACAGATTAGTGATACGAAGGTGAATACATTGCGGGACCTTGTCAAACTGTACTTCAGCGAGAAGAGCATCGTCAACCACCACATAGCTTCCTTCAACGATTACATCGCCACGACGGACAACAACAACAGCCGCATGCAGAAGATCGTGGACAATCTACGCGTGTCCACGGACGATGCGGACCGCGGCATCATTCGTCTCGACCCGGACCGCACCGGCGGCCGCAACATCGAGATACGCGTCGGCCGCCGCCGCGATGACAGCGGCCGCGTCGACCCTCAGTCCAAGCCGACGATATTCGTGAAGACGCCGCAGATCAGGGAGGCGAACGGCTCTATACACCAGCTTACGCCGATGGAGGCCAGGCTTAGGAATTTGAACTACCTTGCTCCGATACACCTGGAATTCACAGTGGTAGAGGACGGCATTGAGCGCGAGCCGGAATCGGTGCACATCGGCGACCTGCCCATAATGGTGAAGAGCCGCATGTGCAACCTCCACCGCGAGCAGATCAAGCGCGAGTTGGAGCGCGACGTGTCCGAGGAGGAGTACGAGAAGAAGATGCTTGAGGCCAAAGAGGACCCCCGCGACCCGGGCGGTTACTTCATCATCGGCGGCACTGAGCGCGCACTCATAACTTTAGAGGACCTCGCCCCCAACCGCGTCATGGTGGAGTTCAACGAGCGCTACGGCACTCGCCTCGAAGTTGCGAAGGTGTTCTCCCAGCGCGAAGGGTACCGCGCCCTCACGCTCGTTGAGAAGAAGAAGGACGGCATGTTGACCGTGACCGTCCCCGCCGCCTCCGGCCAAATCCCCCTGGTGGCTTTGATGAAAGCGCTGGGCATGGACAACGACTCCGACATTTACGATACGATAGTGTCCGAGGACGAGATGGCCAACATCGTTTACGCCAATATAGAGGAAGGCTTCGACAAGAAGGCCTACCCTCCGAACGGCATTCACACCACCGAGGACGCCATCATCTTCCTGGAGAGGAAGTTCGCCACCGGTCAAGCGAAGGAGTACCGCACCAAGAAGGTGGAGTCCATACTGGACCGCTCGCTTCTTCCGCATTTGGGCGACACCAAAGAAGCGCGTTTGAAGAAGGCCATCTTCCTCGGCCGCATCGCCCGCTCCGTTCTCGAGCTTTCGTTGGGAATGAGGAACGAGGACGATAAGGACCACTACGCGAACAAGCGCCTGAAGCTCTCCGGCGACCTGATGGAGGACCTTTACCGCGTATCCTTCACCAACCTGATGAAAGACTTGAAGTATCAGATGGAGAGGAACTGGGCGCGGAAGAAGGATGACATTAAAATCTCGTCAGCAATACGCCCAGACCTGCTCACTCACCGCTTGCTGCACGCGCTCGCGACCGGCAACTGGGTGGGCGGCCGTGCCGGCGTTTCGCAGTTGCTGGACCGCACCTCGGCGATGTCCGCGCTCTCGCATCTGAGGCGCGTCACGTCCTCGCTCACTCGGAGCCAGCCGCACTTCGAAGCGCGTGACCTTCACCCCACGCAGTGGGGCCGCCTTTGCCCCAGCGAAACGCCTGAGGGCCAGAACTGCGGCCTGGTGAAGAACGCCGCCCTGATAATCGACGTGTCCGAGGGATTCTCGGAGAACGATGTGAAGTGGCTTCTCAAAGACCTCGGCGTCGAACAGGTCAAGGGCCAGCAGGGCGCCCGTGTCTACGTGAACGGCGACCTCATCGGCGTTCATAACGATGCACGCCGTCTCCTGAATGAGGTGCGGGACCGCCGCCGCTGCGGCATGGTCTCGCACGAGATAAACATCCGCTACGATGAGGAGATGGACGAGATCATAATCAACTGCGACGAAGGGCGCCTCAGGAGGCCTCTTGTCGTGGTCGAGGGTGGGAAGACCGTTCTCACCAGGAAGCACATAGAGGGCATGCGCGAGGGCACCGTCCGTTGGAGGGACCTGTTCCGCGAGGGCATCATCGAGTGGGTCGATGCGGAAGAGGAGGAGGACACCTACATAGGCGTCGACGCTTACGATGTGCCCGACCGCTGCGGCGGCTGCCGCCGCGCCCTCTCCGTCACCGACGTTGACTGGCTCAACCCCGGCAAGGAGGGTGAGGTAGTGCTACGCTGCGATCACTGCCAGAAGGAGTTCTCCGTGCCATCGAAACTGAGGGCGGAGCACACCCACATGGAAGTGGACCCGATGGTCATACTCGGTGTGTGCGCCGGTCTTGTGCCATACCCAGAGTACAACTCTTCACCGCGTGTGACGATGGGCTCGGGAATGGTGAAGCAGTCCCTTGGCGTTCCGGCGAGCAATTACCGCTTGAGGCCGGACACTCGAGGACACCTGTTGCACTACCCGCAGAAGCCCATGTCGCAAACGCAGACCATGGACTTCGTTGGCTTCAACGAGCGCCCCGGAGGTCAGAACTTCGTCGTCGCCGTGATGTCCCATCACGGCTACAACATGGAGGACGCCCTGGTCATGAACAAGAGCTCGGTTCAGCGCGGACTCGGCCGCTCGACATTCATGCGGACGTACCGCGCCGAGGAGCGCCGCTACCCCGGCGGCCAGGAGGATCACTTCGAGATTCCCTCTCCGGACGTGCGCGGCGCCCGCGCCGACCTGTCCTACGCGTCTCTGGGCGAGGACGGTCTCATTGCTCCTGAGACCACCATAGACGGCGGCAACGTGCTCATAGGCAAGACCTCGCCGCCCCGTTTCCTCGAGGAGGAGACGGACTTCCTCACGCCGCAGAAGCGGCGTGAGACCTCCGTGACAGTGCGTCCCGGGGAGACCGGTTGGGTCGACTCCGTGATGGTCACCGAGTCCGAGAACGGCTCCCGCCTGGTGAAGGTGAAGGTGCGGGACGAGCGCGTCCCTGAACTAGGAGACAAGTTCGCCTCCCGTCACGGTCAGAAGGGCGTCATCGGCCGCCTAGTCGACCAGGAGGACATGCCCTTCACCTCTGAAGGCATTGTCCCTGACCTGATCATAAACCCGCACGCCATCCCGTCGCGTATGACCGTCGCCCACGTTCTGGAGATGATCGGCGGCAAGGTCGGCGCCATGGAAGGCCGCACCGTGGACGGCACTCCTTTCTCAGGAGAGAACGAGGAGGCCATCCGCGATGCGCTAGTCTCGAACGGTTATAAGCACAGCGGCAAAGAGGTGATGTACGACGGCCGCTCCGGCAAGATGATCAAGACCGACATCTTCGTCGGCGTGATCTACTACCAGAAGCTGCACCACATGGTCTCCGGCAAGATGCACGTCCGCTCCCGTGGGCCGGTGCAGATACTGACCAGGCAGCCCACCGAGGGACGCTCCCGCCAGGGCGGTCTCCGCTTCGGGGAGATGGAGAGGGATTGCCTTATCGGCCATGGCTCCGCCATGGTCATAAAGGACCGCCTGTTGGACGAGTCCGACGGTACGTACCAGTACATCTGCGGCAACCCCAACTGCGGTCACGTGGCGATAATGGATCGCCGCGGAGCGCTCCGCTGCTCGGTGTGCAGCAACAACACCAACGTCTACCTGGTGCAGACGTCGTACGCATTCAAACTGCTGATGGACGAACTACTCTCCCTTGGTGTGGCCATGAGGCTGCAGATGGAGGACCTTAGATGATGCGAGGAGTTTCCAAACGGATAGGCTCGATCAAATTCTCCTGTGTTTCCCCTGAGGAGACCAGGAAGATGTCGGCCACGAAGATAATCACCGCCGACACCTACGACGACGATGGCTTCCCCATCGACATGGGTCTGATGGACCCGCACCTCGGCGTGATCGAGCCGGGCCTCAGGTGCAAGACCTGCGGCCACAAGGTCGACGAGTGCCCCGGCCACTTCGGCCATATCGACTTGGCCATGCCCGTGATACACGTGGGCTTCATCAAGGACATCAAGCGCTTGCTGCAAGCAACGTGCAGGTCCTGCGGCCGCGTCCTTCTCACCGAGGACCAGATCGATGTGTACAAGAGCACCGTCGAGTCCGTCGGCGAGCAGGGCGGTGGGACGATAGATTTCAAGCTGCTTACCAAAGAAACGTCCAAGGACGCCTCCGCGCGGCCGATCTGCCCGCACTGCGCCGCCGAGCAGCTCAAGATAACCCTGGACAAGCCGACGACGTTCAGGGAGGACGGCCACAAGCTCACCCCCAAGGAGGTGAGGGAGCGCCTGGAGCGCATCCCGGACAAGGACCTCATGCCCTTGGGCATCGACCCGCAGACATGCCGTCCCGAGTGGATGATACTGACCGCGTTGTCAGTTCCTCCGGTGACCGTGCGTCCTTCGATCACTCTTGATTCGGGCGACCGCTCCGAGGACGACCTCACCCACAAGATGGTCGATGTCCTGAGGATAAACCAGCGGCTGAGGGAGAACCGCGACGCCGGTGCTCCGCAGCTCATCGTCGAGGACCTGTGGGAGCTGCTTCAGTATCATGTTACAACGTACTTCGACAACCAGACCTCGGGCATACCGCCGGCGAGGCACCGCTCCGGCCGTCCCTTGAAGACGCTGGTGCAGCGGCTCAAGGGCAAAGAGGGACGTTTCCGCTCCAACCTCTCCGGAAAGCGCGTGAACTTCTCCGCCCGTACCGTCGTCTCCCCGGACCCGATGCTCTCCATCAATGAGGTCGGCGTTCCGGTGGCAGCGGCCCGCGAGCTCACCGTGCCGGTGCATGTGAACGAGCACAACATCGAGGTGATGAGGGCCATGGTCGCCTCCGGCCCCGAGCCGGAGGGGGATTATAGACCTGGCGTCAACTACGTGATAAGAAGCGACGGCCGCAAGATACGCGTCACCGACAGGAACGCCGAGACCGTCGCTGAAGCTCTTGAGGTGGACTACACCATCGAGAGGCAGCTCATGGACGGCGACATAGTGCTGTTCAACAGGCAGCCCTCGTTGCACCGGATGAGCATGATGGCGCACCGCGTCCGCGTGATGGATGGCAAGACCTTCCGCCTCAACCTTTGCGTCTGTCCTCCCTATAACGCTGACTTCGACGGCGACGAGATGAACCTCCACGTGCTGCAGAGCGATGAAGCGCGAGCGGAGGCGAGGATAATGATGCAGGTGCAGGAGAACATCCTCTCGCCCCGTTACGGCGGACCGATCATCGGTTCCATACACGACCACGTGACCGGCGTCTTCTACCTGACGCACCGCAACCCCCGCTTCGACAGGGAGGAAACGCTCAACATCCTCTCCAAGTTCCAGAGCCGCCAGGTTCCGGAGCCTATCGTTGAGGACGGCGTCGAGTACTGGACGGGGAAGATGCTCTTTTCCCTCGTTCTTCCCTCCGACTTCAGGGCGACCTTCAAGTCGTCCATATGCCAGAGCTGCGACCATTGCAAGAAGGAGGACTGCGTTTACGACGCGTACGTTAAGATACGCCAAGGAAAACTGCTCACCGGGACGCTGGATTCGAAGGCGGTCGGCAACAGCAAGGGAAAGATCCTCGACCGCATCGCCCGCGATTACGGCTCGACGAGGGCGAGGCAGTTCATCGACCAGGTGACCAAGCTGGCGCTGGGAGCGATAATGAACCGCGGCTTCACCACCGGTATCGACGACGAGGACATACCCGACGAGGCGAAGCTTCAGATCGCGGAGTTCAACAAAACATCGATCGAAAAGGTCTCCCGCCTGGTGGGCTCGTTCCGCGAAGGCACCCTGGATCAGATGCCCGGCCGCTCGCTCGAGGAGACCCTCGAGGTGGAAGTGATGAAGGTCCTGGGCCAAGCGCGTGACGAGGCCGGCCGCATAGCCGGCAAGCACCTAGGCCTGGAGAACTCGGCGGTGGTCATGGCCAAATCCGGCGCCCGCGGTTCGATGCTGAACCTGTCGCAGATGGCCGGTTGTGTCGGCCAGCAAGCGGTGAGGGGAGAGAGGCTCTCCCGCGGTTACTGGGACAGGACCCTGCCTCACTTCGAGAAGGGGGACCTGGGAGCGGAAGCGCGCGGTTTCGTTTCAAACTCCTACAAGAGCGGTCTCAATGCCACTGAGTTCTTCTTCCACTCCATGGGCGGAAGGGAAGGTCTGGTGGACACCGCTGTCAGGACTTCCCGCTCAGGTTACATGCAACGCCGTCTGATATCGGCGATGGAGGACCTGAAGATGATGTCCGACGGCACGGTGAGGAACACCGCCGACACCATAATCGAGTTCAAGTACGGCGAGGACGGCATCGATCCCGCCCGCGCCATCCAAGGCAGAGCGATCGACCTCGAGGACGTCTTCGTTGAGACGTTGGGCGATGACGCGGAGATGCTCACCCGCGTCGAAGAAGCGCCCAGCGGCGAGGACTACGCCACCAAGGAGAAGGACGAGATGGAGTTCTACGAGGAAGCTGAGGGCACAGAGGAGCTGGACTTCGGAGGTGATGAGTGATGGCGAAGAAGGACACCATCAAGGCCCTGCAGAGGCGCGAGATCGACGAGGAGAGCATCGAGCTGCTTCTCGGCAGCTTCAACTCCCTGGGGGAGATCGCATCCGCCACGCTCAACGACCTCGTTGAACTTGGCTTCGAGAACGAGGCCGCGGAGGGCCTGATGTCCAAGGTCAAGGGCCGCAGCTCCCCCCGTTCCTCGGCGCCGAAGGTGAAGAAGGCCGCCAAGGAGGAGAAGCCCCCGGTCCAGATGAGCATGGTCAACAAGACCCGCAAGCTCAGCGACATGGAGGAGCACCTGCAGACAATGGCGGAAGAGCTCGAGCTGGAGATACCGCTGAAGATCATCGTCGACATCGCCTCGCGGGTGAAGGACGCTGACCTGCCGGAGGCCAAGCTCCAAGAGATAATCAGGTCTGCTGAGCGCATGTTCGCGGCGCACAAGATGGACTCCAACGAGTCCGCCGGCATCGTCGCCGCCCAATCGATAGGCGAGCCGGGCACGCAGATGACCATGCGTACCTTCCACTACGCCGGTGTGGCGGAGATCAACGTGACCCTCGGTCTTCCGAGACTCATTGAGATCGTGGACGCGCGCCGCGTACCGTCGACGCCGATGATGGAGGTGCTGCTTTTGCCGCCCGCATCGGACGAGGAGCAGTTCGCCCGCCGCGTCGCCTCGGAGATAGAGATGACCACGCTCATCGACATCGCCGCCATCGAGACGGACATCACCAACATGAGGTTGCGCATCATCCCCGACGTGAGGAAGATGGACCAGAAGGCCATCACCCTCGAGGACGTCTACGAGCGCCTGAACAAGCTGCGCCCCGCCAAAGGATTGGTGCAGATGGGCGACTACGACATCGTGGTCCAATCGGACGAGCCGTCCTACCGCAAGCTGCAGCTCATCTCCGACGCGATAAAGAACGCCAAGATCAAGGGCATCGACGGCATCAGGAGGGCGATCATCAGGAGGCGCGGCGCCGACGGCTGGGTCATATTCACCGAGGGCAGCAATCTGAAGGAAGTGCTGAACGTGCCGATGGTGGACCGCAGCCGTACGGTGACCAACAGCATCCAGGAGATCTTCGAAGTCCTCGGAATAGAGGCGGCGCGCAACTCCATAATCAAGGAGGCGCACCACACCCTCAGCGAGCAAGGCCTCAACGTAGACATAAGGCACATCATGCTCGTCGCCGACCTGATGACCAACGACGGCGACGTGAGGGCGATCGGAAGGCACGGAATATCCGGCAAAAAGTCAAGTGTGCTCGCCAGGGCGGCGTTCGAGATCACCTCGGCCCACCTGCTGCACGCGGCCATCGTCGGCGAGGTGGACAACCTCGACGGCGTTGCAGAGAACATCATAGTCGGTCAGCCCGTCACACTGGGCACCGGCGCGGTCAAGTTGGTTTACACACCCAAGGGGAGAAAGGAATGATAGATATAGGAAGAGCTTTGAAATCGGCCATATCCACCGGTGAAGTCAGCTTCGGGGTGGACCAGACAGAGAAAGCGGTGAAGAGCGGAAAGGCCCAGCTGGTCATAGTGGCCAGGAACTGCCCGAGCGAGTTCCTCAACACCAGCGGCCTCGATGCCAAGGTGCACCGTTACGAGGGCAACAACATGGAGCTGGGAGCCCTCTGCGGCAAGCCCTTCTCGGTCTCGGCGCTGGCAGTGATCGACAAGGGCAGCTCCAACATACTTTCGCTGTGAGTCCTATGGCCAACGAGATAGTTTTCAACGAGGACACGCTCCGTTACATATCGTTGTTCGAGAGCCTGACCAGCACCAGCGTCAAGGACTGCATGGAGACCGAGGACAAACTCGTGTTCGTGGTAGAGCCCGGCGAGGCCAACAAGGCCGTGGGCAAGAAGGGCGAGAACGTCATCCGCCTCAAGGACCACACCGGCAAGAACATCCAGGTCGTCGAGTACTCCGAGACGCCGGAGCAGTTCGTCAAGAACGTCTTCCATATCTACAGCCCCGAGAAGGTGGAGATAGAGCAGCGCGGCAACATCACGCACGCCACTGTGACCGTGGACCCGAAGGTCAAGGGTAGGGCCATCGGGAAGGAGGGCCGCAACCTGAGGATCGCCAGGGACATCGTGAACCGCCACCACGACATCCAGAGCATCTCCGTGTCGTAAACCGCGAGGAAACCATTTACCTTTACACCCTTTTTTCGAAATCGGTCGAAGGAAAGACAGTCGTCTGTTCTGAACCCGGTCAATGCCGTCGGTCACAGCCAATTGCGTGTAGATTCTATAAAGGACCTCGTCGCCTGTTGTGCCCGTGAAAGTCTTTGTTAATGGGTTTGTGTGAGGAGCTTTGGTACGCAGCTCACTCTGCGGAGTCCTTCTCCTCCATGGAGGCGTGTTCCTCGGGGAGGTATATGCCCATGGATGCGAACAACTCCTCATGCTCGCGCACCAGGCTCTCCATGGCCAGGTTCAGGGTCACAAAGACCTCCATGACGGACAATCCTTCGTTCTGGCACATGTCGAAGATCATCTGCGCTGTCTCCTCGACCTTCTTCTCATCGATCTGCACGTCTTGTTCCATTCTGTAGTCCTCTTTCTGTTCCGATGGGACTCAACCCATCGTCCATGAAAAAAGATGACAAGATACAAAATGTTAAGTGAAGGACCATGCCGCGTCGGATGCGTCCTGGCATCAATATGGCCGCGGCAGAGAACTAGCGGCGCCGCATCTCCAACCCCTCTTTCTTGCAGCTCTCGAAGCAGCGCATGCACAGGTAGCATTCCGAACCGTCAGAACCCACCTCTTGGGTGGGGCAGGCCCTTTCGCAACGGCCGCACTCATTACATCTGTCCGTCTTCTCCACGTGATACCGGCTTTTCCTCGCCAGAATGGACGAGATGGCGCCGAATGGACATGCCAGACGGCAGAACGGGCGGTACGCAAGCGCGGAGATCAGGAGGACTACCAGGAACACCAGAGCTAACGGTGCGAGCGCTAGGCTGAAGAACTGCTCCACTCCGGCATAGGCCAGGACGTTCATGGAGAGAATCATGGCGGCCACCACTGCAACGACAGTCACCGCCCAACGGAAGGTCTTGGCCAGCCCTCTTTCAATATTCAGCTTAGCGACAGGAGCCCGGTAGGCCAGCTCTTGGACGGCACCGATGGGGCAGGCATAGGCGCAGAACGACCGCCCATAGAGCAGAGATGTGGCCAGTATGAAGGCCGTTATCAAACCCATCACCGCCGTCAGAGGTCCCAAGGGTGAAGCCAGGAGATCTATGGACCGTAACGGTATGAAGGGCCCCGACAATACGAATCCGACCAAGGCCGTCAATGCAAGGAGCGGAAGGTAGACCCTCTTTGTCATCCTGCCTTTGAGTATGAGGTGGCCGCTCAGAAATGTCACGGCTATCGCATACACAACGCCCAGGATCATCTGCGGTTCCATATTCATATGTCATCAGCCTCGCATATCCTCTTCAGCATCGCCAATACCTCGTCGGTGTCGGCGAGGAGCCCCCCTCCTCCTGACATCCTCCAGTTGAGAACCTGTATGCGCAGCGCTCCCATGAACAAAAGAGAGAAGGCATTAACGTCCAGGTCATCAGGGAATCTACCTTCGTCGATGCCTCGGTACAGTATCTCCTTGAGCGCCTCACGTTTGGCATCCTTCTCCCGCAGGAAGGAACGAGTGACATCCGGATAAAGACGGAACAGCTCTTCTTGGAACAGGACCGACGTGTGGTGTGGACAGCTCTGAAAGGAGTCAAGCTGCCCCCTCATAATGTTCTCGAGGCATTCCCATGCGTCTCCTCCTTCGTCTACGAATGGGTGACGGCGGAGTACGAAGTCCACCATGCTGTTCACGATGTCCGCCTTGTTGCGATAATGTCGGAACAGGGCAGCATCGCTCACGTCCATCATGTGGGCGATCCTCTTGAGCGTGAGGGCATGAACGCCCTCCTCGTCCAGAATCCTGAGCGCACTATCGATAATCTCCGCCCTTCTGTCGTGTTCGGTGGTGGCTTCGGGACTCATGTTAGTTATCGTTCACTAACATACGATAATTATAAAATCCTTCTCATCTCAGCAGGTAGCTGATGACGGACGATGTCAGCCATCGCCAGGATTCCGCGAGGTTACCGCCCCGTCCTATCTTGTGATCGGTCTTGAACAAATCACGATGTCCTCACAAAGCCCATTTGAAAACTCCATGTGTTCCACAGTTGCACGGAGGGCGCTCTCATACCAAGTTTCGTTCCAATGCAAGTCTTCAAGATAAGCCTCAGAAATGGGATATATAATATGGGATGGATTTGCTTGTGAAGGATATTGGATATGATGAAACCCCCTCTGTCAGTTCTGGTTTTCGACGGCTACCTCGACGAGCCCGCTGCTTTAGGTGTTCCTCCTTACATCTCGCCGATGGTGAGGGCGATGGCCGGTGCCGCCTCGGACGCTTCCGCGGAAGCGGAGTACTTCAGCATAGACCAGTGGCGTGACGGGGAGATGGTTCCGGACGCCGACATGCTGGCGATGATAGGGGGGAACTCTGTACCGGGCAGGTACCTGCGTAGCATGCCCGCATCCTTGAAGGAGATGGAGGCTGTGATCTCATCATCACGGTCTTTCACGATCCTCGGCGGCTCCGCCGCCGATTCCCGGCTTTCCGACCTCGTCGACGTCGCCGCTGGTGGCGACGTCGCCGCGGCGGTGCACGACGTCATTACCGAGGGGGAGCACAGGGGCAGGCGCCGCGATTTAAATGAATGGAACCGGTGGATGCTCCTAGGCGCTCCGATAGTAAAGCGGCACAAGGACCATCCCCAGCCCCTCATAGCCGAGGTGGAGACCTACCGCGGCTGCCACCGTCACTGGACGGGCGGATGCTCGTTCTGCGTGGAGCCTCTTAAAGGCGAGCCCCTCTTCCGCGAGCCGGAGGACATCATCGCTGAGGCAGAAGCGCTGAAGGAGAACGGCGTAAGGAACATACGCCTCGGCGGGCAGACATGCATCGTTTCCTACAAGTCCGAAGAAAGCGGCGTCCCCAGGCCCAATGTCGCAGAGCTCGAGAGGCTCTTCCAAGGGCTCCGCTCCCTCGAACTCGACGTCCTCCATGTGGATAACGGCAATCCCGCCGTCATAGCGTCATACCCTGAGGAATCACGGCAGGCGCTGGAGATCATCTCGGAGTGTTGCACCCCCGGGAACGTCATCGCTCTGGGAGTGGAGAGCGCGGACCCGGCCGTGATAGGGAGGAACAACCTCAACGCCTCACCCTCACAAAGCCTGGAGGCCATAAGGATGATCAATGAGACTGGTGGCGAAAGGGGAGGGAACGGGATGCCCAAGCTCCTGCCCGGAATCAATCTGATCATCGGCCTGGAAGGGGAGAGCGCGGACACCTATCGCCTTAACCACGATTTCCTGGAGAAGGTGCGCGAGGAAGGCCTTCTGCTCAGAAGGATAAACATCCGCCAGGTCATCGCTTCCCGCAAGGACTTCAACGCCAAGGTGGACCGCAAGCGCTTCTTGCGCTTCAAGGAGGACGTCAGGAACGGTATCGACATGGAAATGCTCCGGTCCATGCTCCCTTTCGGCACCGTTCTAAGGGACGTGTACACCGAGATGCATCAGGGCGCCTTGACGTTCGCAAGGCAGATCGGCTCATACCCCATCCTGGTCAGTATACCCTATCATGCCCCGCTCGATGAATTCAAGGACCTGGCGGTAGTGGATTGGGGCTTCCGCTCCGTCACCGCCGTGGAGTACCCGTTCCCCATCAACGAAGTGAGCCTCACCGCCCTATCGTCCCTGCCGGGCATAGGCAGGAAGAGGGCGGCCGCCCTCTTCCGCGCCCGTCCCGTACGGGACGCGGAGCATCTGCGCGGCATCATCGGGGATGAAGCCGTGGCTGAAAGATTGCTGCCGCTCATCTACGGTCAATTGAGCGAGCGAAAATAAAATAGCCCCTGATCCATTGGAGAGGCATGGACTCCATGAACCTGGCACGCTTCCCCTTCCTCAACGAGGCCTTCTCCTTCGCGGAGGAGCAAGGAGCTGACCTGGAGTCCCTGCTCGAGGGCACAGCGTTCGAGGAGGCCCGCTCCCGCGGCAAGCAGCGCGTCCTCGAAGCGATAGGCAACAGCGACATCTCCGACATCTCCCTGGCGGGAGGGGAATTCGACCGGTTGCTGGAGATAATGTCTTACATCTACGCGAGGATGCTGGTGTCCAGCATCGACGACCATTACCTCACCAGGAGATATTCGTTGGCGGAGGCGGTCAAACTCAACCGCAACCTCAGCCACATACTGTCCTCCGACCCTGATGCGGTGATAGGCGTCGCTGGCGAGTTGGACGCCAACGCCGTTGCCGCCGACAAGGGGCTGATGATGCATTTCACCGATTTCCTGCGCTTCTCCTCGCGCATCAAGAGCCCCGAGTGGAAGCTGGTCAATACCGAAGTGTTCGATGGATACGTGTTCCTTCCCGGCACCTCGTTCTGCCGCGTGCTGCAGAACGCGTTGCAGGACCGTCTTGAGCGCGAGATCCCCTTGCACCTCCCTGAAGAGATGAAGCGATCTCTGACCAAAGTGACCGGGGACATAGTGAACGAGCTGGAGGCGAGGAAGAGCAGGTTCGAGGACGGAGGCCTGGGCGAGGTGGACGCTGAGCTTTTCCCGCCGTGCATGCGCGTCCTATTGGCGAACACGCAGAACGGCGTCAACCTCCCCCACACGGGACGCTTCGCCCTCACATCGTTCCTGCACAACCTCGGCATGGACTCGGAGGAGATACTACTGCTCTTCTCCAAGTCGCCGGACTTCGACGAGTCCAAGACCCTCTATCAGATCAAGCACATCACCGGCGAGACGTCGGGGACGGAGTACACCGCCCCCGAATGCGCCACCATGAAGAGCCACGGCATATGCTACGAGCCGGACCGGCTCTGCGCCAGCGACAAGGTCAATCATCCGTTGGTGTACTACCGTGCCAAGTCCTTCCTCAGGTCCAAAGAACAAAAGGGGAAAGGGGCGGAGGGCAAGGCGGAAAAGAAAGACTCAACGTAACGGCATCCTCTCCACCTCCAGGCGGTCGGAGGTGGGGTACTCCTCCACGATGTAGCAGTTGTAGGGGATCTCCTCGTGAATGTCCTCCAGCACCCAGGGGGCGACCTCCAGCCTTCTCTTCTCGGTGTCGTGGCGCATAAGCTCAGCAGGGACGTCGAACTCCTCCGTCAACCATTCCATCAGCTTTTGAGGCTCGTTGCAATCCACCACCCCTTTCAACAAGGTCCCGTCCTCGGTCATCTCATCGCTTTCCGATGCCACGCGTTCCGCTCGTCTCATAAGCCTCCGGCGCAGCTGCACCGAGTCCTTGAAGCTGGACGAGCAGTAGTGCACCGTTATCCCTTCCATGTCATGGCATAGGCTCCGCCCCAACTCCTCTGAGCCCTCCACCGCCGACGAGAGCTCGTCCTTGATGCCGTAGCCCATGGCCTTCATCATCCCGTAGTTGCCCTCGGAGAACTCCAGCTCGTTGATGTTCACGAAATGAAGACCCATCGCCGCTGCCGACCCCATCGCCGACCTCAGCTCCCTCTCTTTGCCGGGAAGGGCGGGCAGCTCCAGGCCGACGTGCATGCTCGTTCTCGACATAAGCTCCTTCAGCGGCAGCCCCTCCAGCGAATCCCAATCATCGAGATGCGGGTGGAAACGTATCTCGTCGAGGCCCGCGGCCTCCAATCGCAGCGCCTTCTCGGCGTCGACGGTGCAGGTGTAGAGGTGTATGTGGTGCCCCTCGCCGAACTCCTCCTTCAACGCCCTTATCGCGCGTTCGGTCCTCTCCAGGCATTGCAACGGGTCGCCGCCGGTGATGCCCGTGCCGGTGGCGCCTATCGACCTCGCCTCCTCCAGCACATCCTCCTTGCTGCCGGCCAACCGCTCGTTGGCGTATATCACGTCCTTGCCCTTCTTCGCATCCGACAGGGGGCAGTACCAGCATCCACCGCCGCAGCTGCCGGTGATGAGCAGCACCAGCTTCCCGCCCTCGCGGCAGTGCTGGCATCCCAGGGGCAGATCGCCGTTCAAGCAGGAGAGGCATTCCAGGTCTTCGCTCATCAGCACGGTCATGCGCGGAACAATTTAAGAACATCGCCCCCTTTCTTCTTCTGTCAGGGAGAAACGGAATGAGATGCGAAACCAGATTGGTTCTGGCACTCGATGAGACATCGCCCAGCAAGGCGCTGGGACTGGTCGACGAGGTCTGCGGCCATATAGATGCGGTGAAAGTCAACTGGCCCCTGGTGCTCAGCGCCGGCCCGGAGATAATCACCACGCTCTCGTTGCTGAGCGACGTGATATGCGACTTCAAGGTCGCGGACATCCCCAACACCGACCGTCTCATCGTGGAGGGTTGCATGGAGCTCGGCGCGTCCGCGGTCATCGTCCATGGTTTCACCGGCGAGGACTCCCTCAACGCCTGCTTGGAAGCCGCCGGCGACGGGGAGGTGTACGTGGTGACGGAGATGTCCCATCCCGGAGGGGAGACCTTCACGTCCAAGCATGCGGAGGAGATCGCCGCCATGGCCTTGGAGTGCGGCGCCCACGGCATCATCGCCCCGGCCACGCGGCCGGAGAGGCTCGCCGCCATGAGGGCCATCATCGGCAGCACGATGAGGATGCTCTCTCCCGGCGTCGGCGCCCAAGGGGGCAGCGCCGCTGCCGCCGTCAACGCTGGCGCGGACCACGTGATAGTCGGACGCAGCATATACCAGGCGGACAGCCCCGCTAGTGTGGCCCGCTCCATAGCGGAGGAGATCTCCTCCCTCTGACCCGATATGGGCGGAGCGGGTTCTGGCTCACTGAGAATCTATTTATACGCCGTGTATTATCGCATGGCACTCACCTGCGCAGGAGATAATTGAAAAATGAGCACGAAGGGAAGGGGGGCGTCCAAGCGCGGAGCCCGGCCTGGCACCGAGCAGAGCAGCTGGTCGGGCCTCAGGTCGTCTGGCAATACGCAGACGCTCCTCGTTCTGGCGGCGATAATGCTCCTCGCCTTCTTCCTGAGGAGCTTCTTCGCCTACGGCACGTCCATCGGCAACGACTTCGCGTTGTCCGGCGGCGCCGACGCGGTGTACTACGAGCGTGTGATAGAATACATTCTCGCCACCGGCCAACAGCTCACCCAAGAGCCCCTTCACAACTACCCTTACTACGCCAACAACCTACGCGAGCCGCTTTACGCCTGGACGGTGGTGATGGGAGGCCTGTTCCTCTCGCTGTTCGGCATACCCGCTGAGACCGCGGTGGGGATGAGCTTCATGTTCTCCACGCCGGTGTTCGGCGCGCTGGCGATCATACCGGTCTTCCTCATGGCCCGGGAGGCCTTCGGGACCCGCGTCGGCCTCATAGCCGCGGCGCTGATGGCCGTGTCCGCGGGAGCATTATCGCTCACCGTCCTCTCCGACGCGGACCACGACGCCCTGGCGATGTTCTTCATCCTGTGGGGATTCTATTTCCTGATGAAGGCGCTGATGGGGATACGGGGGATGAGATGGGTCGAGTCCTGGATCTCCCGGCCCTCTATCGTCACGGGCGTCAAGGGGTTCGCTGTGAGCAACCGCGTCTCGTTGCTGTACGCCCTCATGGCAGGGATGTCCTTGGCGCTGGCGGCGATGACCTGGAAAGGCTTCATCTACGCGCTGGTCATAATCACCTTGTTCCTGTTCGTGCAGTTGCTGGTGGACCGCTTCAGCAACCGGGACTCCATGGGCCTGATACTCATCTATACGATCACTGGACTGGGGACGCTGGTCTTCAGCATGCCGTATTACTTCGGATACGGCTCGGTCAGCAACTGGTGGGACCTCCCTGCTTTGATGGTGCTGGGCGGATTCCTGGTCGGCAGCTTCTTCACCGTGACCCGCGACAAGCCCTGGACCCTCACACTGCCCGGGTTCGTCATCATTATGATCGCCGGATTGGCGGTGATGTACGTCTTCTTCCCATCGCAGTTCGCTCAGCTGATCGGCGGCGCTGGTTACTTCGGCACCTCCAAGCTGTACGGTACCATCGCCGAGGCGCAGTCCCCCTCGTTCAGCTCTCTAGCCCTCTCCTTCGGCGTTACGACCTTATGGCTGGCGATCGTGGGCGTGTTCTACGCGCTGGTGAAGATACCCAAGGTCAAAGCGCCGTTCTATTCCTTCATAGTGGTGTGGATGGTGGTGGCCATGCTCATGGCCTCCAACGCCCAGCGTTTCGTGTTCAACAGCTCGATGGCCTTCGCCATCGCCGCCGCCATCACCATAAACCTGATACTGGTGCGTGTGGACCTGAGGCAGTACTACAAGGACATCCGCAGCGCCGAATGGCGCAGCAAATGGCGGCGGGCGCTCAAGCCCGTGCCTCTGGTGACGGTGCTGTTCATGACATTCCTGGTGGCCGCACCTAACGTGTGGTTCGCGGTGGACGCCGGGATACCGAACAACACCAAGGCGGACTACGACGAGCAGATACACGACGGCCTGCCCTCGTTCCTGAGCGCCGACGACTACAGCCACGGCGACCTTCAATACCTGGGGTCCACCGGCTACCGCATAACGACCCAGGACAACTGGTACTACATGGACGCCTGGGATTGGCTTTCGGAACAGAATAGCCACATACACCCTGAACGGGACCGGCCCGCCTATCTTTCGTGGTGGGACTACGGCTTCGAGGCGGGCCATTACGGCAAGCATCCCACCGTGTCGGAGAACTTCCAGCGCGGCTATCAGATGGCCGCCCAGTTCATAACCGCCCAGAGTGAGGAAGAGGCGATCGCCCTGTTGACGGTACGAATACTAGAGACCGAGAGTTTCAGCGACGACGTCCGCTCCACCCTGCAGGCCCACGGCGTATCGCCGGACGCGCTGGAGGACAGGATATTCAATTCCGGCGATTACGTCAGCAAGATATTGGCCAACCCTGATGTGTACGGCAATTATGCTGAGGATCTGTCAAGCAGCAACGCGCGATACATAGAGTCGCAGCACTTCCTCACCTCCAGGCTCAACGTTAACGAGCTCGCCTCCCTTTACCACGATATCAGGAGCGACACCGGCTTCGACATCGGTTACTTTGCGATTGACACCAGGCTCTTCCCCTGGAGCTTCCAGGACACGGGCATATTCAACGCCCCCGCCAAGCTCGCCGACCATGTGATGGACCAGTACGGCATGCCGGCGGACTTCTACGAGATCTATGCGGTCCTGGACAGCGGTCAGACCGTGCCGCTCGACCGCGTGACCGACGAGATGCAGGTGGAGGATTACGTGCTCTTCTACAAGGACAAGCTCTACGACAGCATGATGTGGAGGGCCTTCATGGGCTTCAACCCTGCTGACGTCGGCGAGACGCAGCAGGGCACACCGGGAATGTCCGGCTCCTTGGCGGACAAGGAGAGCATGCAGGGTTGGGGATTGAACCACTTCCGCATGGTCTACCGCACCGCCATGCACAACCCCCATGACGACTACCAGGCCCACCCCGACGCCTGGAAGTTCATCAGCTACGACCAAGGCAAGGAGCTTCAGCAGAAGATAGCCGCCGGCGACGCCACCGGCGTGGTCGACCTGAGCACCTCCTCCCTGCGCAACGGCGTGGTCTTCCTGCAGTACTACGACGGCGTGGAGATATCCGGCGAGGTCAGCACCGAAGGAGGGGACCCCCTGTCCGATGTGCGCGTGACCGTTTACGACGAGTATGGCATACCGCATATGGAGGTTAAGACCGACGAGGACGGACGCTACGAGGTGCTCGCGCCCTTCGGTGACGTGGAGGTCAAGTTCAGCACCGGCTCCTATGACAGTCTGATGATGCGCGGCGAGAACGTCCTCGCTACCGACGAGTACGAATTCACCTACTCGCAGGCGATGCGCGAGGACGCCGCCGTCAACCCCGCCAGCGCCGGCCATTCGGTCTCCGGGGACGTTGTGCTCCCCGCCTCGGAGATCAGCGGCGAGCTGCTGCTCGACGACGAGGGCATGGAAGGAGCGAAAGCCAGCTTCGTCACCGACACCAGGACGGTGTCCGCCACCGCCGACGCGAATGGTGAGTACGAGCTCAGCGGACTCATGCCCGCCGAGGGACGCTTCGTGGTCGAACATGAAGGCACAGAGGTCGAGAACAAAACCGTGGACCTGGGGATAGGCGAGACCAAAGCCATCGACCTGAGCATCGAATCGGCCCGCATCGAGGCGTCCCTGGTGGATGAGCGCAACGTCCCCATGAGGAACGTTGAGGTCGAGCTTCATGACGCCAAGGGGGACAAGGTCGCCGCGGCGCATTCCGACACCACCGGAACAGCGACCTTCGACAAGCTGCTTCCCGGGCGATACTCCCTGAAGCTCGCTGACGAATCCTATTCGTTCGGCGAGAAGGACCTTTCGCTCTCCGAAGGAGAGCAGAGGGACATCACTCTCGAGGTCAGGGAAGCGATGACCCTGAGCGGCAAGGTCCGCCTCGGCAATGGGACGGCAGTCCCTGATGCGACTGTTGTATTCAGCTCCCTGCATTCCGACGTGACCACGGTGTCCGGCTCCGACGGGAGGTACAGCGTCACCATGCCCAAGGGCGAGTACACCATGTACGCCCACGGCATGCACGACGGCAAGGAGATGGCCGCTCTGGAGCACGTCCCCGGCCCCAAGGCATCGTCATACAACATCGAGATGTCCGATGCCGCCGTTCTGAGCGGAACGGTGAGGGACAACGGCGCCGTGGCCGGAGCGGAGCTGCAGCTCCGCGCCGACAACGCGGTGCTGAACGCGGTCAGCTCTTCGACGGGCGCGTACCGCTTCGCCGTTCCCGCCGGACTCTACAGCCTGCACGCGTCCTCGGACGGGAAGGCGTGGTGGGACGATGTGTCCATCGAAGGGATGAAGAGCAAAGACGTTGCGCTGAAGGAGGGCGCCTCGCTAAGCGGCACGGTCTGGTATGACGCCGATGGGGACGGGACTCTTGGAGAGCAGGAGGGCCTTTCCAACGTGGACATCGACGTCAAGGACAGCGATGACCGCACTCTATCGCTGACCACCGACGAGGACGGCAGCTACAGCCTCACCGTTCCGGAGGGCACCTACTTCATCGACCTGAAGAAGGAGTTCTTCATGAACGAGGGCCTGCACGACGTCAAGCTCGAAGGATCGGAGACCCATGATGTGGAGATGACTCCCGAGGCGGTCGATGTGTCCGGCTCCATCTGCGCCGACGACGTGACCATAGAGTTCCTAGCCGTGGAGGGCAGCGGCGGCGCCAGCAAGAACGTGACGTCCTCCGCGGGCGGTTACAACGTCTCCCTCCTCCCTGGCGAGTACGAGGTGTCGGTCTTAGAAAACATCAACGATGACGCGCGCTACGAGCACGAGTCGGAGCTGAACGTGGGCCTGGGCTCGGAGTCCATTGAGCACCACGTAGAGCTGAGGAAGATGATCAAGACCAAGGTCACCCCTGACTCGTCAAGCGACACGGTGAGCGTATCCGGCCTCGATCAGGACCTGCAAGGATTGAGCGAATACGCTGATAAGTACCTGCAAGAGGGCGAGCACAGCGTCCACTCCGTCTCATCCGACGGGAGCGAGGCCTTCCTGGGCATGCACAACGCCTCCGAGGACAACACCACCATCAACCTGGAGGGCAAGATGACCGGCGCCTCGAAGCTTTCCGGCGAGGTCCTGTTCGACGATGAGAGGATGAGCGACGCCCACGGCGAGCTTGAAATATCCAACGACACCGCCCATCTGGATGTCGAGGTGACTGAAGGTGAGTACGACACCGTACTCCCTGAAGGCGTGTACGACCTCGACCTAAAGTTCACAGCGATCGACGAGGACCGCTACTACCTCTACACCCACGAGAGCGAGGCGAACCTCAGCTCCGAGAAGGTCCTCGACCTGAACGTTGAAAGGGAGCTCCGCAAAGTCGACATTGATTTCAGCGTCCTGAAGGACGGTTCGCCCACCAGCGCTGACATCGGCTTCCATGCGAACAGCCCCAGCGCCGTCTCCGAGTCTGTTACCGGAGAGTCAGGCACAGTAGCCTTGGCGCCGGGAGACTACACCGTGTACGCCAACGCCGATGGCGACGTGCACCTCGGCACATTGACGGTGGAGCCCTTCGAGGAGGACAGCATTGAGATTAAGCTTGAGGCGGGCGAAAGCCTCATGGGCCAGTTCAAGGCCTCCGGCAGCAGCGTCAGCGTCGACGCGACCATAAGCGACGGCGATGCCCGCATGCCTCTGGACAACGATGCTGACGGAAGCTTCAACCTCCCTCTCCCGCAGGGCTACTACGACATCAGCGCTGAGACCTCGGTCACGGAGAGAGGGGTGAGCGTCGCTTACGACCTCGAGAGGAGCGTTGCTTTGAACCAGGCGGAGAACCTGGAGATGGAGATGGACCGCGATGACCAGCGCTCCATCACGCTGACGCATGGCGAGCAGCTGCGGACGGTGGACGCGGGCAAGAGCTTCACCTTTGCGCTCGAGGTGAAAAACACCGGCAACACCATGGAGACCGTGACGCTCGAGAGCAACGGCTGGGACATGGCCTTCGATGCCAATGACTTCGACCTGCAGTTCGGCAAGAGCGACACCAAGAGCGTCGTGGTGACCGTCACCGCCCCCAAGGATGCGGCGGTGGACCACGACCCGGTCAAGGTCGAAGCGAGAGGCGATGACGGCAGGCTGCTGGGCAGCACCACGCTGTCGACCGAGGTGAATCCGTGGAGCGCGGTCGACCTCTCCTTCAAGGAGGCGAAGAAGGCCAGCGGCGACAGCTACGACTACGCGGTGACCCTGAAGAACGATGGCAACGTCCGCGAGACCTTCGACCTCTCGGTGAACTCAGCTTCGTTGGAGGACGCCGGCTGGCAGGTCTCCATCATGGACTCTGGCGGCAGCGTCATCAGCAGCAAGGAGCTGGCCGCCTTCCAGGAGGAGGAGCTTACCATCAGGCTAACGCCCATGCCCGGAGAGACGCAGTCGGTGCCGCAGCTGACCATGACCGCCTCTTCGGCCGAAACCTCGGACTCGGTCAGCTTCACCGGCAATCTTCCAAATGTGCACCTGCCCGCTGACAAGGTGGACGTCGGCGGCGACGCTGTCTTCCCCGACGCGGGCGAGATAAGCATGACCACATGGGCTCTGCTGGGCCTAAGCATAGCGGCGATAACGATGTTCATACTCATGGGCATGACCAGGGGGGTGTTCTCACGAAAAAAGCGTTGATGTCCGTGGCCTTGGTCATGCTGCTGCTCCTGACGGCGATGGCGGCCATGCCCTCCGACGCCGCCCCCAAGGTGGAGGGCCCGTTCAAGATGGGCACCGGCGACACCGCCACGTTCACCATCAGCACCATCGATGAGGCGAGCTTCCTGGCCGAGATGCCCGGCGGTGCCGTCGATCCCGCGGAGGGCGTCGTGGACGGCGAGAAGGAGCTGCAGGTGACCGCGCCCGACTCCGCGGGCGAGCATACCCTCAAGGTCACCTTCACCTACGAGGACGGAAGCGAAAGGGTATTGGAATGGAAGGTCGACGTGTTCGAGCCCTACGTGTTCACCGCTGAGCTGTTCAACGAAGGGTCGATAGCGGTGGAAGAGCTCCCGGTCAAGTTCATACTCAACGGCGAGGTCATACACCAGACCAAGGTGGACATGGACGCCGGCGAGGAGAGGACGGTGGAATACCGCCACGTCTCCGAGCCTTTGAGCGAGGGCAGGCAAACCATCACCGTCACCATCGACCCTGACGGCGAGATGGTGGTGCTCAGCAGCGGCAGCACCAGCATGACATCGGTGTTCTACATCGGCCAAGATGACCATTCCTTGGCGAATTGGATCATGGGCCTGACGCTGGTGATAATGTCCTTCGCCCTGGTGTGGGTGTACCGCAAGCCGAAGAAGAACCTCGGCCGCCCGCGGGGACGGCGCTAGAACCTTCTGGCCATGGCGCCGGCCACGTCTCCCCTCGTTCTCTCCAGCACGGAGCGGGAGACGTCCTGCTTCCTTCGCAAAGGCAGAACGGCGTCAGGATGGTCGAAGCGCATCAGCGCCTCGTGGACCTCCTCCATCATCGAAAGCATGGAATCCGCCTCGTCAAGCTCTCCGACGCGAAGCTTGTCCAAGGCGCGGCGGCGCAGTTCGCCGGGCAGGTCGCCGAGGCCGAGGATCCAGCCCCGCTCGCTGATGCCCAGCTCCTCCGGTGACGGAGGTGCTTCACCGGTCAACAACGAGCTCAACAGGAAGGCCTCGGCGAGCTCCATCATGGCATCCTCCACCGGTCCGCCCTTCAACGTACGCAAGCCTTCGGGAAGGTATGAGGACATGTTGTCCAGAACCCTTTTCCCCTCGTTGAGATGCGCCGCAGGGCCCTCGCCGCGATGGATGGCCTGCACCGCCCGCTTGCTCTCCCGCGTGACGAGGCGGGAATCCTTCAAGGCCTTCTCGCGCAGCGCCTCGGCATCGTCCACGCTCTCCGCGAGGCGGTCTATCAGCTCGGCGAATCCCATGGGATCTATCCGCCCCTGACTTTGAGCATGTGCTCCACCCTCCGATCGATGACATGGGGCTTGCCGATGTCGTGGCGCACGCGGATCGCCTCGCCGTTCACGTGCTCTAAGGCCTTCTCGCAGTTGCCTTCGGCGGCGGAGATGGAATCCCCCAGGCCGACGACGCCGACCGAGCGGGAAGGGCCGGTGACCAGTATCCCATCCTTAAGGAAGACGTTCGCGTAATAGGCCACCGCGTCGGAGTCCTTCACTCCCCTCTCGTCCACGTGGATGGGTTTGCCGGAGACGGATTTTACCCCGTACCCTTCCGGCACCACGTACTTGCATACCGTTGCCCTCTTCTCAAACTCCACTTCGCTCTCGAGCGTCCCGTTGGCCATGCTCACGCATATCTCCGTGAAGGAGGAGCGCAGTATCGGAAGCACGTTCATCGCCTCGGGGTCGCCGAAGCGGGCGTTGATCTCGATCATCTTCGGACCGTCGCGGCCGAGCATGAACTGGCCGTACATCACTCCCACGTAAGGGCAGCCATCGCCCCTCATCGCGTCCACGATGCGCTGCATTATGCGCAGCGCCTTCTCCCTCTCCTCCTTCTTCACAAAGGGAAGGAGGTGGTCGCTGTCGGAGTACGAGCCCATCCCTCCGGTGTTCGGTCCAACGTCCCCTTCGAACGCCCTCTTGTGGTCCTGCACCAGCGGCATCGCCGCTATCGTTTTGCCGTCGCAGAACACCATCTGCGTGAACTCCTCGCCCACCGCTCGCTCCTCGAATATGACGCCGGCCCCGCCGATGCCCTGCTCGAATATCTCTCTCACGTAGGCCTCGGTGTCCTCTTGGCTGAGAAGATGCTCCCCTTGGACCTTGACGCCTTTCCCTCCGGTCAGGCCCACCGGCTTCACCACCAGCTCGTAGGGCGCCTCCCTCACGTAGCCGAGGGCCTCCTCCAAAGAGTCGAACGAAGCGTATCCCAGATTCCCCTCGATGCCATGACGGTCGAGGAGCTCGCGCATGAAGGTCTTCGAGGTCTCGATCCTCGCCGCCGCCCTCGTGGGCGAGGCGCAGGCCACCCCCGCTTCCTGCAAAGCGTCCACGATGCCCGCTCCCAGCGGGGCCTCGGGGCCGATGAACGCGTACTCCGCTCCCCATCGGCGGGCGGAGTCCACTATCGCGTCGACGTCCATCTCGCTCACCAGGCTGACCTCTTTCGCTCTAAGGCCTATGCCCGGGTTGGCGGTGCTCATCGCCGCGTAGACCTCTGCGCCTGAGCGATGCAGCGCCTCCACGGCGGCGTGCTCCCTGCCGCCTCCTCCCACGGTGAGTATCCTGGTCATGGGTGTCAGAGCTCCAACGCTTGCAGGAGCGGGTCGATCCCCGCGCCGCTCTTCACGCTGACCTCATGCAGGGTCTTGCCGGTGATGCGACGGTAATCAGCGGCCACGCGGGCGAGGTCGACGTCCATGTACTCGGCGATGTCCACCTTGTTTATCGCCGCCACCTCCGCCGCGTGGAAGATGTCAGGGTGCTTGCGCACCATGTCGTCGCCCTCGGTCACGGATATCAGGACCAATCGCTTGTCGGCGCCCAGAGGGAAGTCCGACGGGCAGACGAGGTTGCCCACGTTCTCGATGAACAGCACGTCCACGTTGTCTAGGTCGAGCTTCTCCAGCGCATGGTCGACCAGATGGGCGTCCAGGTGGCACTCGGAGCCGGTGTTGCAGTTCACCGCCTCAACGCCGGCGTTGCGCAGGCGGATGAAGTCGTCCTCTCCGGTCACGTCGCCAGCGACCGCGGCGACCTTGAGGCCGCGGTCGCGTAGGGCCTCGGCCATCCTGATGATCAATGCGGTCTTGCCGGCGCCGATGGAGCCCATCATGTCGACCGACCTCACTCCCTTGGAGCGCAGAAGCTCGCGGTTCCCCTCGGCGAGGCGGCGGTTCTCCCCGAGCACGTCCAACTCCATACCGATCTCGGTGATCTTGTGCACGTCCTTGAATCAGGGAACGGTCTATTAACTGTTGCCGCTCCGCTGATGTTGTAAAAAACAAAATAAGGACCTAGCGCTTTGGGTGGCTTGTTGGCATGAGCTATTCACCTGAGCTTTCAAGCGTATTGAAATCATTGCAGGCGTCGAACGGCGACCTGCTCCGCGTAATCTCCTCGGGGAGGGAGCATGTGGGCACCCTCATGCCCCATCACGACTTCAGCGACCCGGACGTGCTGGTCCTTAAGCTGAAGAGCGGCTACAACATCGGCATCAAAGTCTCCGCCGATGACGACGTCTCCGTGCTGGAGAGGGCGGCGCGGCGGGAGCCGCCGCGGCGCGAGAAGCCTGCCGCCGAAGGCAGGAAGCGGGTGGCCATCATCGGCACCGGCGGCACCATCGCGTCCTACGCCGACTACCGCACCGGCGCGGTGCACCCCGCCCTCTCCGCCGAGGATCTTGCAGCATCGGTGCCGGAGATGGCCGACCTCGCCTACCTGGACCCGAAGGTGCTGTTCTCCATATTCAGCGAGAACATGGAGCCGCGGCACTGGCAGGAGCTGGCCGTCGCCGTATCCAAGGAGCTGAACGACGGCGCCGAGGCGGTCATCATCCCCCACGGGACGGACACCATGGGTTACACCGCCGCCGCCCTCTCCTTCATGCTCGGCGAGATTCCCCGGCCGGTCATCCTCGTCGGGTCGCAGCGCTCCTCCGACCGCCCGTCGTCGGACGCGTACAGCAACCTCATGGCCGCCCTGCGCTTCGCGTTGGAGCAGGACGTGGCCGAGGTCTGCGTGCTCATGCACTCCGGCCCGTCGGACGATGAGTTCGCGGTGCATTTCGGCACGCGGGTGCGGAAGATGCACAGCTCGCGGCGGGACGCGTTCAGAAGCATGAACGTCCCGCCCCTGGCGCAGATGAAGGACTGCGAGGTCGAATTCAACGCCCCATGCCGAAGAAAGAGCGATGTCGAGGTCACTCCGTCCATTGAGCTGCAGAAGGACGTGCTGCTGCTGCAGTACTATCCCGGTATGCATGCGTCGCAGTTCTCAAACCTCATCGGCTCCGCCCGCGGCGTGGTGATGTCCGGCACCGGCCTCGGGCACGTGAACCGTGACATGGTGGGGCTCATATCCCGCGCCGTCTACGGGGGCACGGAGGTGGTCATGACCACCCAATGCCTGAGCGGGGCCACCAACCTGGGGGTGTACGACACCGGCCGGGACCTTATCAACGCGGGCGTGATAACGGTGATGGACATGCTACCTGAGACCGCCTACGTGAAGCTGATGTGGGCGATGGCCAACTCCGATGACGTGAGGAGGACGATGACCACGCCGCTGCAGAACGAGATGGGCGAGAGGAGGGAGATGCATGTCTGAGCACGAGCTCACCTGCGGCATCGAGATACACCAGCAGCTGGACACCACCAAGCTCTTCTGCTCCTGCCGCAGCGGCCTGGTGGAGAGCGATGAGGGGACCTTCCTCCGCCGCCTCAGGCCGACCGCGAGTGAGATGGGGGAGATGGACCGCGCCGCCCTGCTGGAGTCGCAGAAGGGCATGACCTTCCGCTACCAGGCGCCCCAGGGGGTGAGCTGCCTGGTGGACGCGGACGAGGAGCCTCCGCACGTTGCCGACGAGGAAGCGACCGACACCGTGCTCACCTTCGCGACGATGATGGACGCCCGCATCGTCGACGAGATACACTTCATGCGCAAGCTGGTCATCGACGGCAGCAACACCGCCGGGTTCCAGAGGTCCGCGCTCATCGCCATGGACGGTAGGCTGGAAATGAACGGCAAGACCGTGGGGATACAGTCCATATGCCTGGAGGAGGACGCCGCCCGCAAGGTGGACGCCGGCGACGGCGAGATAACCTACCGCCTCGACCGCTTGGGCATCCCGCTGATCGAGATAGCCACCGGCCCCGACATGCACTCGCCGGAGGATGTTAAGGAGGTCGCCCTGCGCATCGGCACCCTCCTGCGCGCCACCAAACGGGTGAAGAGAGGCATCGGCTCCATACGCGAGGACCTGAACATCTCCATACCCCAAGGGGCGAGGATCGAGATCAAGGGAGTGCAGGAGCTGCGCCTCCTTCCGCTTTACGTGGAGAACGAGGTGAAGAGGCAGAGGATGCTGCTGCGCGTGCGCAGCATGCTGCAGGAGCGCGGCGCCCTTCCCGTGGCGACAGAGCCGGTGGACGTGACCGAGAGCCTGAAGGGATCGGGCTCGAAGGTCATCAGGTCGGCCCTGAAGTCCGGAGGCAGGGCATTCGCGGTAAGGCTTCCGGGGTTCGCCGGCGTGCTGAACGGCGAGGACGGCGCCCTGCGCCTCGGCGCGGAACTCGCTGGCCGGGCCCGCACCCGCGGCGTCAAGGGGATATTCCATTCCGACGAGCTTCCCGGCCACGGTATCACTGAGGACGAGGTCTCTTCGCTGCGTCAGTCCCTTTCCTTGGAGGACGGTGACGCCTTCGCGATCTGCGCCGCCGACGAGGACAAAGCGGTCGCGGCACTGCGCATGGCGGCGGAGCGCGCCAACGAGGCGCTGCAAGGCGTGCCGGAGGAGACCCGCGACCCGCTGCCCGACGGCGGCACCCGCTACTCGCGACCGTTGCCGGGGGCGGCGAGGATGTACCCGGAGACGGACGTGCCTCCCGTCACGGTGACGCAGGAGAGGCTGCAGCTGATACGCGATAACCTCCCCGAGCTCCCTGACGAGACCATCAGGAGGCTGGTCGTCGAGTACGGCGTGAACGAGCAGCAGGCCTCGCAGATCGTCCGCGGAGGGAACGATGCAGCCTTCGAAAGGATCGCCCGCACACTTGAGCTCCCGGCGGCGGCCGCCACGGTGTTCGCCAACACCTTCCCTGAGATCGAGCGCGAGGGGCTGGATGTCAACGCCGTTCCCGACGATGACGTCCTACGGCTGTTCCAGATGCTGAGTGAAGGCCGCTTCGCCAAGGAGGCCCTCCCCTCGCTGCTGCGGGAGATGGCCTCCGGCAAGGCCGCCGAGGACGCCGTATCATCGTTGGGGCTGAGCTCGCTCAACGAAGACGAGGCCGAGGCCATCGTCCGCAAACTGGTGCAAGAGCGGGCCGACTTCGTGAAGGAGAAGGGCATGGCGGCGGCGGGCCCGCTCATGGGCCCGCTCATGGCCGAGATGCGCGGCAAGGTGGACGGCAAGGCGGCCAGCGAGCTGCTGCAGAAGGCGATAAAGGAGCTGCTGACATGATGGGGATGAGCGGCAAGCCCGTGACGACCATCGGCGCCTGCATCCTGTCCGGCCTGCTGATAATCGTCAACGTATGGTGGTTCCAGTCGCAGGGGCTGATGCTCTTCGACCTCGGCATCGACCCGTGGGTCTTCTACACGGCGATGTCCACCATGGGCCTGGCGGTGGCCCTGCTGGGAGGTCTTATCTTCCTCGCTCCCGCCTACACCGAGGGCCTGGCAAAGCTGGCGATGGTCGTATCCCTGTTCACATTCCCCGCCGGCGGGGGCTTCGCCCTCGGCATGCTCGCCGGCGTGGCCGCCGGATTCACCGGCATAATGTGGGAGCCTTCAGGGACGGATCTCAAGGACGTCTAAGCGCTCGAAGAACAGGGGCTTGGAGCCGAGCTTCCTCACCTCGTAGCTCTCCAGCATCTCCTCCATCTTGCCATGGGCCATCAGGGAGCAGGTGACCACCACCAGGCGGCCGTCGGCGGTCAGGTGGCCGTCCACGCCGTCCAGCAGCTTGCGCAGCGGTTCAAGGCCATCCTCACCTCCGGACCATGCCGCCTCGGCGGCGCCCTCCTCCTCCACGGGGATGTAGGGGAGGTTGAAGACGATGAGGTCGAAGGCCCCGTGGACGTTCTCGTACACATCGCTGACGCGGACGATGAGCTCAACACCGTTGTCCTCGGCGTTGACGATGGTGTTCTCCACCGCCATGGGGTTGATGTCCACCGCCGTCACGTTCGCACCCGCCTTGGCGCAGTGTATGGCCACTATTCCCGATCCGCAACCGATCTCCAGGACGTTGTCACCCGGGTTGACCCCCAGGGACTCGATGAGGAGGATGGAGTCCTCGTCCGGCTCGTACACGCCGGGGAACACCTTTATGCTGATTTCCGGATCGAAAAACATCATGTGATACATGGATTTCTCAAATATTTATATGGAGAGTCCGTTCATGACCTGCCTTGCACATCCTCAGCATATTGGCCGTGGCGGTGGTGGCGGCCACTCTGGCCCTGCTGCTCAGCCGTCGCTACATGGCCACCTATGTGCTCATTATGAGCAACCTGCTGATATTCTTCATCAGCATACTCTCCGTGCCCGACCTGGGGCAGAGCATGTTCGGCTGGGTGCAGTTCGAGCTGGGGTTCCGTGCCGTTTATCTTGAGACCGGGGAGAACCTTTGGACCATCGTGACGCACATGTTCGTGCATGCGTCGCTGCTGCACGTGGTCATGAACATGCTCTTCCTCTTCCTCATCGGCACACAGCTGGAGCAGCGCATCGGCCGCGGCAGGATGCTCGCCGTGTACTTCCTCGGCGGGCTGGTGGCGGTGTTCACGGAGACGTTCCTGCAATGGTCGCCGGCCGCGGGCCATTCCACCACGCTGCTGGTGGGCGCCTCCGGCGCCATCTCCGCCCTGATGGGGGCGATGCTCCTCCTCTATCCCCACGACGAGATACCGTTCTTCCTGGGGCCGATATTCATGCAGCGCGTCAAGGTCTGGCTGTCAGTGGGCACCTGGTTCCTGATACAGGCGTTCCTGCTCGTCGCCGGCGCCGAGATGGGCGTGGCCTACGGGGCGCACGTGGGCGGCTTCCTCGGCGGGGCGCTGGTGGCGAGGGCGGTGGCGCATGCCCCCTCTGCAAGCAAGGACGAGGCGCTGGACATCTCCGAGCTCTCCGCCTGCGCGTCCACGCCACAGGCGGAGAGGGCGCTGCGCGAGGCGGCCGAGGCCGACGAGGAGGACGTCAGGCTGGCATGGCTGGAGGAGTTCGCCGAGAACGCCAGATGCCCCGCCTGTGGCCAAAGGCCGGTGCTGAAGGGGAATAAACTTAAGTGCGGCTGCGGTCTTGAACTAAGATGGAGATGACACCTCCCACCTTGGACATGCTGACCGTCGGCCTTCTCGTCAAGGACGGCGACGTTATCAAAGAGGCGCACTCCTCCTCCACGCTGCTGCGCAGCGACGGCGTCACCGTGGTGGTTGACACCAGCTCCCGCGAGCGCCGCGACAGCATCGTCGATTCGCTCCGCTGGCTGGATGTACGGCCTGAGGAGGTGGACTTCGTGGTCACCACTCACGCGCACCACGACCACATGGGCAACGACGACCTGTTCAGCGCGGCGGAGTTCATAATGCACCGCGGCGAGGCCCCCTCCGAGGGAAGGACGGTGATGGAGGACGACATGATGCAGATCGCGCCCAACGTGGTGCTCGTCCATACCCCCGGCCACAGCCGCGGGTCGATAAGCGTCTTCGTGGAGGGCGACCAGCGCTACGCGGTGACCGGCGACGCCGTCCCCTTGGAGGACAACTTCCGACGCATGCAGCCCCCGGGGATACACTACGACCGCGAGGTAGCATTGCAAAGCATTAAGAGGGTGGGGGAGTTCGCCGACATCATAGTGCCGGGGCACGGCTTCCCGTTCCCGGCCTGAGCGGTGATGGCCATGTACGAGTCCGACGTCATTTATGTGGAATGCCCTGATTGCGGGGAGGTCACCCTGCACGAGGTGCTCAAGGGCAAAGTGGGCAAGGCATCCTTGGAGGCCACGCTGCGCTGCCAGGAGTGCCAGCGGGTGCACGCGGAGACGGTGAGGCAGCCGGAGACCCTGCTGGCGCCGGTCATCGTCAGCGACGGCAACGACTCCATCCGCCTCAGCACCGAGCTGGAGTCCGATGACCTTCTGGTCCTGGGGGACGAGTTCTTCGTTGACGATGTGTACGTGAAGATAACCTCCCTCGAGCTCAAGGACGGCCGCCGCGTGAAGAAGGCGCCCGCCACCGAGCTGGAGACCATATGGGCCAAGCGCTTCGACCGCCTTTCGCTCAAGGTGTCGATAAACAACGTGCATAAGACATTGTCCCGCAGCGTGGACGCCGCCCCGGACGAGGAGTTCGCCGTCGGCGACATCCTCCGTTTCGGGAAGGACGACGCTGTGATACACGGCATAAAGGCCAGGAGGCGCATGGTGCGCCGCGGCGCCGTCGAGGCGCGCGACATCGTGCGCATCTACTGCAAGTTCATGCGCACTACCTACGCCTAGGGAGGATGTGCTCCAGCACGGCGGAGATGTTCCGCGACTCTATCACCGCGTCGGCGGCCTCCACCACCTCGTCGTCGAGAGGGTTGAAGGCGATGGAGAGGCCGGCGTTCTCGAACATCTTCACGTCCACGAAGGAGTTGCCGATGGCCACGGTATCCTCCTTGTCCGCGCCGTACTTGCGCATGAACTCCCGCATCTTCACCCCTTTGTCGGAGAGGTCCACGTTGAGTATGCCCTCGCCGGCGAGGGTGCCATCGCCGTTGGTGATCAGGGTGTTGGCCGCATAGTCATCGAAGCCGTAGCCGACCCCGATCCTCTCCGCCGCCAGGTCTATGCCCCCTGACACTATCACCGAGCGTATGCCGTTGTAGCGCAGCGAGTCCACCGTCTCCTGCAGCCCGTCGATCACCGGCATGTTTCGGAACGCGTTGCTGACGTCCTCTATCCCCATGTCCGGCCTCACCGTCTTCCACAGGGCGACGTCCCTGCGGATGAACTCCGCCTCGTCGATCTCCCTGTTCTTGAACAGGCTGAGGTTGTGGCTGTTGTCCACGCCCATGACGTCATGCACCCATTTCCATGATGACACGTGATCGAAAAGGACGCCGTCCATGTCGAAGACCACGAGGCTGCAGCTTCCCTTCACGAAGGCCCATATGAAAGGTTAATTAAAAAAGTTGAGATATCTACGGCCGATGATAACCATCCTGGGCACCGGCCACGTCTTCCGCATCCACGAGCAGGTGTCCTTCATCGTGAAGAACAGCTGGCCCGAGGCGGTGCTGGTGGAGCTGGACCCGCAGCGCCTGCGATCGATGCGCTCGCCGCCGGGGAAGGAGGAGGCCAAGGCCCCCTGGTTCTACCGCATGATGGCGCAGCAGCAGCTGCGCCTCGCCGACGAGTTCGGCAGCGAGGTGGGCAGCGACATGCTCGCTGCCGTGGAGGCCGCCGAGAAGGCGGGGGCGGAGCTGGTCCTCATAGACGAGTACGCATCCCTGGCGGTGAAGAAGCTGCTGGAGAGGATGTCGGGAAGGGAGAAGGTCCGGCTGCTGCTGTCCTCCATGCGCGGCATGCTGTCCTCCAAGAAGACGGTGGAGAAGGAGTTGGGGCGCTTCAGCGAGGCGGAGGAGGATTACATTCAAGACATGAGGAGGCAATTCCCCTCGCTGATGTCCATGCTCATCGACGAGAGGAACGAGCGCATGGCCGCGAAGATCGGGTCGGCCGCGGCGAGGTACAAGGACATCGTCGTCGTCGTCGGGGATGCCCACGTGGAAGGCCTGGCGGAATCGCTCAAGGACCACGAGGTGAGGAAGATACGCCTGCGGGACCTTCTGGACCCGGTGAAGATGGAAGGTATCCGCTGCGAGCTGTGGCACGGGGAGGCGAGGACATGAGGGTCAGCCTTCTGGCTTACACCGAGGACGCCGACCGCATCTGCGCCGCGGCGGGGAAGTCCTGCTATTCCGCCAACAGCGCCACCTCCCTGCTGGAGGGCACCGATGACGAGCAGGCGGAGAGGATCCTCGGCAAGATAGTGGGCATGGGCCACCACTCGGTGATAGAGCACGCGTCGTTCACCTTCTCCGTGGAAGGGGCCTCACGGGCGCTGACGCATCAGCTGGTGCGTCATCGTATCGCGTCCTACTCACAGCAGAGCCAGCGTTACGTGTCGCTCAACGAGCCCAGCTTCGTCACGCCGCCCAGCATCGCCGCCGAGCCCGCCCTCAAGGCCAAGTACAAGGACCTGATGGAAGGGTTGTGGAAGGCCTACCGGGAGATGGCCGAGTCGGTCCCCAAGGAGGACGCCCGTTACCTTCTGCCCAACGGCAGCACCACCAACATCACCATGACGATGAACGCCCGCGAGCTGCGCCACTTCTTCTCGCTGCGCTGCTGCAACCGCGCCCAGTGGGAGATAAGGGAGATGGCCGACCGCATGCTCGAGCTGTGCAAGGACGCCTCGCCAGTGATATTCAAGGACGCCGGCGCCCCCTGCGTGAGCGGCCCCTGTCCCGAGGGGGAGCTGAGCTGCGGCGAGCCGCGGGGATAGCCAGCATTCGCGGCGGAGAGGACCAGAGGCCGGGATTGCGATAACGTTTAAATACGGAATTAACTTAACCTGCTTCACCCGGTGAATGATATGGGAAAGATCAGACCCACTTATATCAAGAGAGTGTCCATCGAGCTGCTCGAGAGGTACCCCGAGGCCTTCAGCGAAGACTTCGAGGCCAACAAGAAGACGGTAAACGCCCTTTGCGACGTCAACTCGGTGGCGATGCGCAACCGCATCGCCGGCTACATAGTCAACTACCGCAAGCAGATCGAGCTGTGAACCTCACTCTCCCGTTCACCGCGATAAAAAAGCCCGAGTGGGGTAGCTAGGATATCCTGTGAGATTGCGGATCTCTTGACCCGGATTCGAATTCCGGCTCGGGCACCACTCACTCCTCTTTGAAGCCCTTTCTCTCCACGATATCGAAGCTTCCCGGGGGCAGCGTCCTCGCCAGCTCCTCCTCGGGGACATGGAACTCCTTGGCGAGCTTGGAGACCTGCTTGCCCTTCTTCTCTTTGCTCGGGCGTAGCACCACGAGGCGCTGCGCCCTCTTCTTCACCACGGGGGCGGGGCCGCACATCACCTTGCGCGCGCCCTCGTACTCAACCTCGCCCACGGCCAGCTCCACCAGCAAGTGGTAGAGGTAGTTCCTTCTGCCCCGGACGATGAACGCCCCGCGGGGGACGAACTCGCCGGGCTGCGGCGTCTTGCTCACCTGGTCCGGACGCACCCAGTAGGCGGCCCCCTCGGCGAAGCAGGAGGTCCAGGCCTTGGACTGCGCCAGGGCGAAGGTGGCCGCCTCGCGCAGGTCGTCCTCCGACGCGTCGGCCCCCTCCTTGACGACGATCGACGGCGCTCCGTGCACGTCCGCGTGCACGTAGATGTCGTTATCCTTCAGGTGCTTCTTGACCAGCTGGTCGTTGTTGCGTGCGTCCCTGCCGCTCAGCACCAGGTGCCCGTTGCTGGACACGAACCACTTGTACCTATCGAACCAGAACTGCCTGGTCGGCTTGGCGTCCGAGCGTTCCGCCTGCTTCTTCATCAGGCCCTTGAGGCGCTTGGCCTTCTGCTCCTCGGTCTCCTTGAGTGCGGCCTCGGCGCGCTTGGCCCTCTCGCCGATCTCCTTCCCTTTGTCGTAGAGCAGTGAGGCGTTGGCGTCCAGGCTCTCGCGGTAATCGAGGGGGACGTCCATTCCGTTAAGGTCAGCGACTACCGTGCTCTTGGAAGGCTCGATGGAGCGCACGAAGGGGATTTTCATCGCCCCCTCCCTCAGCTTCTCCCAGCCCAGCTTCTGCGATTGCTCCTGCAGCACCTGAAGCAGCTCGTCCGCCCTCTGATAGTCGGTGTAGATGGAGTCGGCCTTGAGGCGGCAGGCCTCCGCCTCCTCCTGATAGTTGTGGATGGTCTCCCGCTGGTTCTCTATCCTGCGGTCCAGCTTCTCCAGCATCGGGTCGACGATGGCCTCGTCCTCCTCTTCCTGCAGCTGGGAGAGGAACTCGTCCATAGCCGCCGAGAAGCTGTCCCTGTCCTCCCTCTGGAGGTGTGAGTTGCTCTTCAGCACCAGCGGCGAAACGTCGACATAATGCTCGCCATCGCTGTAAATGGAGGGGGAGCGGGAGTTGAGCAGCTCCTCGATCATGGCGGTCATCACCGCGTGCACCTCGCGGAGCTCCGGCTCCGCGAGCGAGGACAGCATGCTGTTCTTGTAGATGCCGCTGCGGACGCAGACTTCTTCGGCGTACTGCCCTCCCAGATTGGCGGCGGTGGCCAGGGTCCTCACCAGGTCGGAGTCCGAGTCCTTGACCGCGTCGATGAACTCCTCAGCGCTCGCTGTCACGGGGTCGAAGCGTTGCCCAGGCATCTGATGCTCGGCGCCGGGGCGCACCTGGCGGTGCCTCCAGCTCTTCTGCACCACGCAGTTCATTATCCTGCCTTCGGAGACAAGGAGGACGTTCCCTCCTCCGAATATCTCGTACACCAGATGGATCGGCGCCTCCTTGTTGGAGAGCTCCACCCTGACGATGCGGTCGAATCCTATCTGCTCGACCGCGTTCACCCTCGAATTGGAGATGTGCTTGCGCACGAAGGAGGCGAAGTTGGAAGGCATCTTCGGAGTCTCTGGCTTCTTTTGGGCCAAGTGGAGGAACTTCCTTCTCTTGAAGAAGAGCTCCCTCTTCCCCGCCCCTTGGACGTTGAAACGGACGAGGACGTTCCCCTCGCCCCAGTGGAAGACCTTGTCCACATGGGAGCCCACAAGCTCCTGCATCTCCTCCACCATCGCCCGCACGTCGAAGGCGCTCATCTCCTTCTTCATCGCCTTGGGTTAGTGGCGTTGGCATCATAAACTTTCCCACCCACATTCAGAAACTCTTATTAACGAGGGGCGGATTAGGGCTGGATAGGCCGCTGTGGCTAAGAGGTATAGCGACGCCTTGGTAAGGCGTAGGTCGCGGGTTCAATTCCCGTCAGCGGCTCCACATTTCTTCTCTGGTCCCGCAGCGGGCATCGTTCTCACGATGACTCAATCCATGCGGTAGTAGACGAAGCCGGACCATATCTTGGGGAAGAAGTAGGTGCTCTTCTTGGGCATCCTCTTCCCCGCGTTCGATATCTCCCAGATCTTATCGATCGAGGGAGCCTTGAACACGATGGCCAGGTCGTGGTCCTCGCGCTTCATGCGGTCCTTGGCCACTTCCGCCCTCGCCTCGAAGCTCACCTCCACCTTGCTCTGCTCGTAACCGAGCAGCCCCTTCAGTATCCTCTCTTGGGCGATGAAGGTGTCCAACGACAGCAGCGGGTCGTCCTCTTCGGGGGTGAACAGCGCCAAGGCCTCGCCGGAGCGCAGTATGATGCCCATGTCGGCGCCTTGGCCCAGGTGGTAGTCCATGTCGTCGGTGTCCGGGCAATCGATCACCTCGAACTCATTCCTGAGCGCTTTGACGAAATCCTCCTCCAGATGATCCTGGCAGCGGAGGAGGCGGTGGGTGGGCCAGACAACGAGCCCCGGGTCGTTGGAGGCCACCAGGGTGGCGAGCACGTACTGCTTGCTCTCCGTGCCGGGGTTCTCCTGACCGTAGCTGCAGGCCACCTCGAAGCGGTGGTGGCCGTCGGCGATGAGTATCCTTTGGCCCTCGAGGGCGGAGGCGATGGCTTCCACCGTGCTCTTGTCATTTAGGACGGAGAAGCGGTGCCTCACCCCATCGCCGTCGACGTTCTCGAACAAAGGCCGGGCCTCCTTGGCCATCCTCTCCTGCAGCTCCTCGTCCAACCCTTCGGATATGCCGAAGATCGACTCGCAATGGGTCTCGGTGTCGCGGAGGAGGTTCAAACGGTCCTCCTTCACCTTGGGGAAGGTCTCCTCGTGCGGTATGACCTTGCCGGAAGAGTATGGCTCAGTACCTAGCACACCCACTAGTCCGGAGCGCACATGCTCCCTTCCCCCGTCGGAGAACACCTGTTCATAGAGGTAGAAGCACTCGTCGTCGCGCGCCAAGGCGTCGCCTCCCATCCAGGAGTCCAGCTCCTCCCTGGCGGCATGATAACGACCGTCAACCTGGCCGAGGGTGATGCGAGTGACGTTGTATGGCCGCGACTGGAGCCTGCGAAGCTCGTCGTCGGATATGACGTCATAGGGAGGGGAGATACGTTCATCGATGCTCTCTCCGTCATTGAGGACGGGCCTGTGTCCGGAAAATGGGCGGAACCTTACCATGACGACTCTCCAAAGCGTAGCCTAAGCTATACGGAAATCAATTAAATAGATTGCCGAAACGCCGGGCGTTCTGCAGCCTTATGGTCATCGCGCCGAGAGGGCGGAGGTATCATCTTTTTTATCGGAAGAAGTCTTACCATGGGCTACGTTCCGACAATAGTGCGTCGTCATCACGGAAGCCACGCTTCCGTTCCGATTAAATACGGCCGCGTCTCATGCTACGATATTGGAACAGGAGGGATTTCAATCTACGTCAAGGACATCAACTCGATAAACGGCCTGAACGATGATGAGAAGGAGCAGCTCTCCAAGGTCGTAGAGAGATTCCCGTTCCGCACCACGGAATATTATCTGTCCCTCATCGATTGGGACGACCCGTTGGACCCTCTGCGGATGATCGCCGTGCCAACGCTTTCAGAGCTGGACGAGTGGGGGAGCCTCGACCCGTCCGGGGAGAGCGAATACACCGTCTCGCCCCGGGTGGAGCACAAGTACGAGCAGACTGCCGTCCTGCTGCTGAGTGGCTCCTGCGCCAGCCTCTGCCGCTACTGCTTCCGCAAGCGTCTCTTCATGCAGGATTACGTGGAGGGCCCCTTGGACATCGATTCCGCCATCGACTACATCTCCCGCAGGCCGGAGGTGAGCAACGTCCTCATCACCGGCGGGGACCCGCTGATGCTGGGCACCCGCAAGCTGGAGAAGGTGCTGGACCGCGTGTCGGAGATCGACCACGTGAGGCTAATCCGCATCGGCTCGAAGATCCCCGCGGTGAACCCGTACCGCATAACCGAGGACCCGGATCTGCTGGAGCTCCTCGACAACCACATCACGCCTTATCGCAGCCTCTACATGATGACGCAGTTCAACCATCCCCGCGAGCTGACGGCGGTGGCCGCGGAGTCGCTGCACCTTCTGAAGAAGACCGGCGCCCTCCTCAACAACCAGACGCCGTTGTTGCACAAGGTGAACTCCAACCCCCACACCCTGGCGGAGCTGATGAACGAGCTTTCCTATATGGGGGTCGCGCCGTACTACGTGTTCCAGTGCCGTCCCACCGTGGGCAACAGGCACTTCGCCGTGCCCATCGAGGAGTCCTTCCGCATCTGCGAGGAGGCCAAGAACATGTGCTCCGGCCTGGGAAAGCGTTTCAAGTACGCCATGTCGCACCGCACCGGCAAGATAGAAGTGATAGATATGGACGACGAGAACGTCTACATGAAGTACCACCAGGCGGCCCTGCCGGAGAACCTGGGGAGGACCATGGCGCTGAAGAGGAACCCCGACGCCCTTTGGCTCGAGGACTACACCGACGCGGAGTGAACCGCGCCCGTCCAGCGGACGGAGGGAAAGCCTCCTCTCCAGACCATATCGAAAGTTATACTTACGGAGAGGCGCATTCGGAGGTCAGAGGTCCTTGTTCCTGGCCTCGGAGAGCCGTATTGAGATGTCGAACGGGCTGAATGAAACGAGAAGTGCCGAGGTGATGAGACGGATATTGGGGGCACCCCGGTACGAGTCAATCGTGCGCGCCCTGAGGATGCCGGAGACATTCCCCTCGATGCGGCGTTACTTCATCAACACCGTCTTCGACTCCACTTTCGTTGTCCTCGGCGTCATAATCGGCACCGCCCTGGTGGCGGAGCCGGTGCAGCGCATGGTCGTCCTGACGATAATCACCAGCTGCATGGCGCTGATGATGTCCACCGCCGTCGCCGTCTACGAGGCGGAGAAGATGGAGCAGAGGATCAGGATCATGGAGATCGAGAGGGCGATGCTCCGCAGGCTGGACCGCAGCAGCATCGAGCACACCTCGAGGATCAGCGTGATGCTCATCGCCGGCGTGAACGCCTTCGCGCCGTGGCTGGCGGCCACGGCGACGCTGGTGCCCATCGTGCTCATCACGGATATGGCCACTGCCGCCTGGGTGGCGATCGGCTCCGCCATCGCCCTGCTCTTCTTCACCGGCCTGATGATGGGCCGCATCGGCAACAAAAAGAGGCCGGTGCTCAACGGGTTCCGCATGGCCGCCATCGGCGTGGTGGTTTTCCTGCTGGGGATGCTGATAGAGCGCTCCATCTGAGCTCAGCAGATCCGCGGCACCGGGTCTCCGACGGGCGGCTCCAGCACCCGGCGCCCGCCCATCTCCGTCCTGATGACCACGCGGTCGTACTCGGCGGTGGCGTACCCTATCAGCGCCGCGTCCTCGCCCTCTGGGTGGGAGCGCAGCGCCGCGAGCACGTCCTCGGCCGCCTCCGGCACACAGGCTATGACCGCCTTGCCCTCGTTGCCGATGCTCAACGGGTCTATGCCCAGGAGCTCGCAGGCGTTGTTCACCGTCTCGCTGACCGGTATCGCCGGACCGTCCAGCTCGATGCCGACGGCGGATTTGGAGGACCACTCGTTGAGGCAGTTGGCCAAACCGCCGCGGGTGGGGTCCTTTATGGTCACGATTCCTCCCGCCTGCAGCGCCGAGGCGATCATCCTGTTCAAGGGGGCCACATCGCTCTTCACATCGGTGTCGAATCCGTAGCCCTCGCGGAAGGACAGCAGCGCCACTCCATGGTCCCCCAGGCGGCCGCTGACGATCAGGGCGTCCCCGGGGGCGACGTTGTCATCGGTCAGCCAAGCGCTCTTCACCTCGCGGCTTCGACGCGCCCTTTCCAAATTGGAGTCCATATGAGGCGACCTCCGGCCGATGCCCGAGGTCACTATCACCATCCCGTCTATGCCTCCGGACTCGATGACCTTGGTGTCCCCGGTGACCACCGGGACGCCGCAGGCGCGGCTGGCTTCTGCGAGGCCGGCCATAACGCGGTCAACGGTCTCCATGTCCAAGCCCTCCTCCATTATGACGGCGCTGGACAGGGCGACGGGCTCGGCGCCCATCACTGACAAGTCGTTGACAGTCCCCGCCACGGACAGCGAGCCGATGTCCCCGCCGGGGAAAATGAGGGGCTTGACGGTGTGCCCGTCGGTGGTGAACACGATGCCGTCCACCACCGCGGAGTCGTCCAGGGCCTCCAAGGGCACCTCGGACGCCGTTCCCTCCAGGTGGGACAGCACGTGCCGGGAGACGAACTCCTGCATGAGCTCCCCGCCGGCACCGTGGTTCATTATCACCTTCTTCATGCCCCTGCAACGAGGACGTTGAAGATAACCCTTGCCTACAACCGCGCCTTTAACGATGACGGTCGAAGGCATGGTCGAGGACCCCTCGACCAAGGGCTCCAGCGCCACGGCGCAGGAACAAGCAATTTATACGTACTCGCTGTACAGAACCACGATGCCAGGCGTTCTCGTCGACGACACCGTGGTGATCAAGGACCAGAAGGAGGGCAGCCAGCTCCACAACCGCGGTAGCTTCGGCTATCCGCGCAGCGGCGGCGGCCTCGACCTCGACCTGGTGGAGGCGACGTTCCTGGCGCAATCGGGGAAGATCGCCGTGGAGTCGGACGGAAAGGGGATAGGCTTCCCCGAGCTGTTCCGCCACTCCGCCTCGGTGATAGAGGAGTTCGACATCAAGTACCTGGTGTATTCCGAGCTCCGCTCCCGCGGCTTCATCGTCAAGCCCAACGAGGGCGACTACGATCTTAGGGTCTACGCCCGGGGGGACAACCCCGCCCGCTCCCGGGAGAGGTATTGGGTCAAGGCGGTCTCGGAGCGGTCGAAGTTCGACATCAACGAGTTCTTAACCCTGCTGGAGATCAAGGACGATGAGCGCGAGCTCGTCTACGGCGTCGTTGACGAGGAGGGGGACATCACCTATTACGCGGTGTCCTACGGCGTGCCGAAGGCCAGGTGCCACATGTCCATACCCACGGAGCTGTGCCAGGGCCACCTGGTGCAGGACAGGGTGATAGTCTTTCACGAGCATCAGGCGGACGCCCTCATGGACGCGGGGATGTTCGGCAAGAAGATGGGCGACGTCCTGCAGCTCTCCATCATCGAGAGCGCCTACCTAACCGCCAATGATGCTCTGCAGGTCCTCTCCTCCGAGGGAGGGACGATGGGGCTCGCCGAACTGCTGCGCTTCGGCGAAGAGCACCAGGACGAGTTCGGGGTGAGGAAGGACGCCTACTTCCATCTCCGCGACCAAGGCCTGATAGTGAAGACCGGTTTCAAGTACGGGACGCACTTCCGCATGTACGAGGAGGACCCCGACAAATGCCACGCCCGCTATCTGGTGCATGCGACGTCGGCGGAGAAAGGCACATCCTGGCCGGAGATATCCCGCGCCGTGCGCCTGGCGCACGGCGTGAAGAAGGAGATACTGTTCTCCATGGTGGGGGCCAAAGGCGTGGAGCTACTCGGCTTCCGCCGCATTAGACCATAGGCCTGAAGAAAGGGGCCCAGAACCATATCTTTTTCTCCTTCGTGTAGGGAAGACTTATGAACACCATTCCCATTAGAGGATTCCCCGGGCCCGTAGGGTAGCTAGGATTATCCTTTCGGCCTTCGGAGCCGAAAACCGGGGTTCGAATCCCCGCGGGCTCGCCAT